>Ga0210406_10000278_pt1 | contig 74587 bp, 60 predicted proteins | sample IncBWC30MmetaG_FD_155454 | JGI IMG/M metagenome (GOLD analysis project Ga0210406, IMG submission 155454) | Forest soil microbial communities from Barre Woods Harvard Forest LTER site, Petersham, Massachusetts, United States - Inc-BW-C-30-M | ecosystem: Environmental > Terrestrial > Soil >...
CCTGCTTGACTTCGAACTCGACCTTTTGTCCTTCATTCAGCGACTTGTAACCGTCGCTCTGAATGGCGGAAAAATGGACGAATACATCCTCGCCCGATTGGCGTTGAATGAACCCAAAACCTTTCGAAGCGTTAAACCACTTCACTACACCTTGCTCTTTGCTCACGGCATTCCCCTGCTCTGAATTCGCTCTCAGCAATGGTGCTTTCTCACTGGCTCGGCGTACCTTGTCGGGCGTCCACTGGGCCGGTGGAAAACTTCCTTCTGGAACGCGGCGTTATGCTGGCACAAATCGGCGCGCCAGTCCAGAAACATTGCAAAATTAATGGAAGGTTGGACTTATAGAAAGCTGCGTATTGCGGTGGGCTCGTCGGAATACACTTCGAATACCGTATAAAGCTTGGTGATTTGCAGCAGGTCGCGGACCTTTTTCGTCAGATGCAGCAGTTTCAGCTCCCCGCCGCGTGTCTTTACCGAGGTGTATGCATGCACCAATTCGCCGATGCCGGAACTGTCTATGTAGTTCACGTCGCCAAGATTAATTAGAATTTTGGTGCGGTCGTCGGCCAGCAGTTGGCCGATGGTCTTGCGAAGCAGCGCGCTTCCGTCACCCAGAACAATCCGTCCTCCCATATCTACAACGGTTACTGAGCCTGAATCCCTATAGGTAGCGTGAAGCGACATGGCGCACACTTAAGCTTCCTTTTGCGAGTCGTTCTCGCTGCCCGAACTGCCGGACTGCCCGTTCGAATGGCCGTTTTCGGCTCCCGGAAGGCGTTTGGACATCACGATCTCAGCTCCGCCAGTAGTCCCTGGCACTACATCAAACTCGTCCATGAAGGCCCGCATCAGGAAGATGCCACGGCCCGACGTGCTCAGAATATTCTCTTCGGCCAGTGGATCGGGCACATCACTCAGCTTGAATCCTTTGCCTTCATCCATCACGTGGATGACCAACTTCTCCGGCGTAATATCGACCGCCAGGTGGATCTTCTTTTCCGGGCGCTCCTGGTTGCCGTAGTGGAAGGCGTTGATCACGCCTTCGCGCACGCTCATTCCGATGCGGTAGCACATCTCCTCATCAAAACCGGCGGATTCCGCCACCTTGAGACACATCTCCTCCGCCAGGTTTACGCTTTCTACCTGCGTATCAAGAACAACTTCCAGATGCTTGTTGTCCTGCGTCATGAATTTGGTTGGCCGACCTCAATACTGCCCGATTTTCAGGCGATGTATGGGTAACATACTGCGCAGCATTGCGTCAATGGAGAGAGAGCATCAGCCCCTAACGCGTCTACCACCTTAGGCCCAGTATGATCAGTCCATTGCCCGGTTCTTCCATGCGGCCTTGATTCGCTCGCCGCCTTCCTTGACAGCATGGTCCGGGAGGCCCAGCACATTGAACTGGTTCATCCGCCGAACCAACGTCCAGCTCCACCAGGTAAGCAGGTAAGCACGGCGACCAGGCTCGATAAATACAAGATTTGGCTCTAACCAGCCCATTCACTTTGCAGCTGCGGTGGCTGCAGAAGGGTTTGCATCACCACACAATACTGTTCCGTTTTTTCCCGCAAAGCACTGACTTGGTCCGCCGTCGCGTTGGGTGCGATCACATTGAAATGCAAGCGAATACCTGTAAACCCGACAGCCACGTCTTTTGCGATGCCCAATGTCCCCCGCAGGTCCAGGTCACCTTCGACCGTCACTTCAATCTTCTCGGTCGGCACGGCCATCGCCGCAGCGACCATCTGGCACGTGATCTGGGCACAAGCCGCCAGCGCTCCAAGCAATAGGTCGCCGGAACACGCACCCGCGCCGTCACCACCAACGCCCTGGTGAGCCTCAGCGCTGTAGATGGCGCGCCCCAGATCGACCGAACATGACACCGGAACACCCGTCTGGACGCCTTTCGCCCGCAATGTGATCTGCGAGGCAGTCGGATCGTTCCGATACTGATCTTTCAGCGGTTTCTGCAACGATCGAAGGTCCATGGCAACCTTTCCCCCATTTTTTTCTGGCCGGCGCGGCCTCGGCACAAGCCTTCATTGAAGCCGCTTCAATTGCATGCTAGCATGCCGCTTCCTAAGGTGAACGGTATGCCCAAATATGTGATTGAACGGGACGTCCCAGGAGCTGGGAACCTGTCCGAGGCTCAACTCCGCGAGCTCTCTAAAAAGTCGGTACAGGTGCTGCGCGGTCTGGGGCCTGAGATTCAATGGCTACACAGCTACGTCACAGGCGATAAAGTTTACTGCGTCTATCTCGCGCCAGACGAAACCATCATCCAGGAACACGCAAAGCGCGTTGGGATTCCTGCCAATCGAATTTCCGCCGTTCGCCGGATGATCGACGCCAGCACAGCCGAGTAACGACATCGCTTAGCTGGCGCGCGATTCCGAATGGTGCCCTACCACTTCTTCGACCGCTTTTTCCACCGGTAAACCCCAACCCTCTAGCCAGGCAGTGGCCACCGCCGAATTTGTCATCGCTCCCCGCGCAGGCGCTAGACTCGCTTCCAATCTTATCTGTTCAGCCGGAGTCAGAGGTGCGCCGATGTTCTGGCGCAACGCAGAGGCAGCGCCCGCCAGGCGCAGCGAACGCTCCCCGCAAGCTTGCGCCGCCGCTGTGCATGCAAAACATTCCAGCACGCGTGCTATCCCGCGCTTGTGGTCCAATTCGTGAAAAATCTTGATGCTCTCGCGGTAGAGAGAGTGCGCTCTCTCATAATTCCGTTGCTCTCTCGCCAGCGTGCCCAGGTCCGCCAAGGTTCCTGCAATTGCCCAGCGATCTCCCAGCTCGCGAAAAATCCCCAGCCCTGCTTCGTACAGCGCTTGGGCAGCGACGGCATCGCCTTGGTCGCGCGCAACGTCCCCCTGATAGTTAAGCGACCAGCCAACTCCTCGTTGGTCGCGGAGACCCTGGAAAATTGTCAAGCCTTCCGCGTACAGGATACGAGCCCGTTCAAAATCTCCCTGTAATTTCACGACATTCGCCAAATTGCTCAGAGCGCGAGCCACGGCTTTCAGATCGCCCGATTCTCTCCACAATGTCAGGGTTTGTTCGAACAGCGCGTTTGCGAGTGTTACATCTCCTCGGTCACGTGCGAAAACAGCCAGAGCGTTCAACGAGACCGCAACGCCCGTACGGTCTCCCAGGCGCTGCGCAATGCGCTGGCTTTCGCCAATCGAATCGAACGCTGAATCGTACTCTCCCTGTTCGCCGGCAAGCACGCCGGCCGCAAACAGCGCTCTGCTTCTGGCCTTGGTCGGAGCCGCGGCTCCTTCCAGACCGAGCAACATTGCCAGGCGATCCCGTCCCTCTGCGAAATACTCGCGAATCTCCCAGAACCGGAACAAGGCCGTCCCCAGCCGCAGGCCCCAGTCGGCGTCTCCGGTCTGCGTCAGCCATTCCAACGCAGCACGAAAATTATTGTGTTCGAGGGTAAACCGTTCCAGCCATTCCGTACCTTCCGGGCTGGCCTGCCTCGCCGATTCTTCTTCTGCCAGCACCAGACAATAAGCTGCATGCGCCCGTTTCGTGGCTTTCATTTCTTCGTGCGCTTGCAATTTTTCCAATGCATATTCACGAATCGTCTCCAACATCACAAAGCGCGATTCGATCTTGGCATCCACTTGCTGCACCAGGCTTTTGTCCACCATCGAAGCCATTCCGTCGAGCAAGTCCAGACCCAAATCACCTTTTGTGTCGCACACCGCCTCTACCGCTTCCAGATTGCATCCTCCAACGAACACCGCCAGCCTGCGAAATAACTTCTGCTCCGCGGCATTCAATAGGTCGTAACCCCAATCCATCGCCGCTCGAAGCGTTTGCTGCCTTTGTGGCAGATCCCGCGCTCCACCCGTCAACAGCTGCAGCCGGCTGGCCAGCCGCGTAAGCATCGAAGCGGGCGAAAGAACCTTTGCCCGCGCTGCGGCCAGTTCGATTGCCAGTGGCAAACCATCCAATCGCGCGCAAATTTCAGAGATCGCCGACGCATTTTCTTTGTTCAGTTCGAACCCAGGCATTGCCGCGGCAGCACGCTGCACGAATAACGCCACCGAGGGGCATCGACCAATTGCTTCAACCGAAGCCGGCGAACGCGAATCCGGCAGCGCGAGCGGAGGCACAGGAAATTCTTGTTCGCCGTAGACGTGCAGCGCTGCTCGGCTGGTCACCAGAATTTTCAGATTGGGAGCCGTTGCCAGCAGATCGGCCAACGTCGGCGCAGCCTGCAGCAGGTGCTCGAAATTGTCCATCACAAAAAGCATCGGCGCGTTCAGGGATTCGCGCAGATTCTTTTGCAATACTTCCAAAGGCGACTGGCCGCTCGCCTCGCGAATGCCCAGGGTCTGAACGATCGCCGAAACCACCAGCCCCGGGTCGCTCAGTGGCGCTAACGGTACAAAAAACGTCCCCCCCCGAAAATTGTTTGCAGAGCTCTGTCGCTACCTCAATCGCCAGACGCGTTTTCCCGATTCCGCCAGGACCGGTGATTGTGACCAGCCGCACCTCCGGACGCTGCAGCATTTCCGTTCCGGCGGCCACTTCCTTTTCGCGGCCGACAAATCCGGTACGGGAAACGGGAAGATTGCTCGCGCGAAGTCCCGCCGGCGGCGCCGGTTTCTCTAATAAGCGCTCCCCCATGGCGGCCAGCTCCCGTGCCAGTTCGCGCGTTGACGCGTAACGTTTCTCAGGCTCTTTTTCCATGCATCTTTCAATTGCCCAGCACAGCGGAGCGGGCGCCTCGCGATTTTGTACGCCGACGGGCTCTGCCTGCTCACGAAGAATGGCTACGAGAGTTTCGGCAGTTGTACCTCTTTGGAATGCCCGTTTTCCGGCTACCAGCTCATAAAGCACCAGGCCGAAAGAAAACTGATCGGAGCGAAAGTCCAGCCCCTTTCCGGCTACTTGCTCCGGCGACATATACCCGGCCGTTCCCAGAATAGCTCCCGAAGCAGTTACCGATGCGGTGGTCAGGGATGATACGGTATCTGCTCCGCTCGGCGAAGTCAGTTTGGCAAGACCAAAATCGAGGATCTTCACCAAACCCTCGTGCGTCACCATTAAATTCTCAGGCTTCAGATCACGGTGCGTTATTCCAGCTTCGTGCGCCTTGGTCAGACCGTCCGCAACCTGCGCCGCCATTTCAATCACCTTTCGTATTGGCAACGCTCCCTGGTTTAGCAATTCGCGCAGCGTCTTTCCTTCCACCAGTTCCATCGCGATGTACGGACAAGCGCCGTCATATCCCAACTCATAAATGGTGACGATATTAGGATGATTGAGACTGGACGCCGACCGTGCTTCTTGCTCAAAACGCTGCAGCCGGACGCTGTGTTCCGAGAAAATGGACGGCAGCAACTTGATCGCGACCGCGCGATTAAGCCTGGTGTCGCGCGCGCGATAAACCTCGCCCATGCCTCCGGTACCCAGCGGGCCAATAATTTCAAACGAACCGAGTCTGCTACCCGGAGCAATCATAGTAGTCCGGCGAATTATACCCCCCCAAGTTCCTGCCTCCGGTACTTCCGGACGCAGTATTTCTTTAACATTAAGAGGCGCTGCATCGATGACTCTTCTCTTCCTACCTATGGCATATAAGGCAAATACTCACGGCCACCGCACTTTAGTAAAATGGCCCGTTCTCCTGAAGCTTGTGACGCTTTCGCCAAAGCAGAGGAACTTTCTTCCGAAGACGCTAACCTCCGCAGGAATTTAGCTCTCGCGCTGCAAAAAAGCTGGCCGCTCCGCCGAAGCAAAGCAAGTCTTCGCCGAAGCGCCTCCGCCCGCCGGCCAATTAGCACACCTCAATTCACGGCTGCAAAATCCTTTGCGCGTCAATTCCCAAGCGCCACCTGTTCTTCCGGACAGCGGAAATTCTATCCCTCCGTACAGTAGACGACGACGACGCATGGTTCTAAATCTAGAGTTCGCACAAGTTAGGTCTAGGCGGTTTAGCGTCAAGCGAAGGACGAATTGCGCCATGAACTTTATTAGACGCTGGCGGCACGGCCCGGAAAGAGACCAGGAACAACTTCTGGTGCGCCTCTGGACCATGAACAGCATGAACGCTGATGCGGACGGCCAGCTGACGCGTCCGGCGTCCAGATTGGCGTTTGACGCCAGGGCGGAGCTGAAACCAAGCCTCAAATTTCTTTCCGGCGCGGAAATAGAAAAGGCAGTTACGGAAGCGGCTTACGACAATCAGATCGCGCACAATTTCAGAAAACACATGAATGACGGCAGGCGCGACCGCTAACGACTGAAACGGTTAAGGCAGCAACCCCGGAATTGACCTGGGCGCGTGGCCCGGGGCAATCAAAAATTGCGCAGCTCGTTGTTCGCATCACCGCGCCCTAACGGGACGCACCCGGTATAGCGCCAGAACGTCATCCACGGTCACAATTCCCAGCAGCTGATGCACATTCGCCCGGTTCACTACCGGCAATACATCCAGCCCCGCCGATCCCATTCGGTCCAACGCGGTGTTCAAGGAATGGTCCGCGTGCACGTGCGGAAAATCCTCGTTGACCCCAATCAGGTCGCTAAGCTTTTTGTCGGCGTCTCCGTTCTTCGCCGCCGTTTCAATCGCTTCACGCCCAAGCACGCCAATCACTCCTTCGTGCGACACCACTGGCCACGCGCTCAAGGCACTCGCCTGGGTCTTCGCCATCGCATCACGCAAAGTGGCGTCCGCACTCAGCGTTTCAGATGCCGCGCGCATCGCTTGCAGCACTCGCCGGTTTCCTTCCATCGCCCGCGTCTCGGCAGTCGGCAGATGAATTCCATCCTGATGCGCCAGCACTTCGTAAATCGGCTCTTTCTGAAATCGTGAAGCCACAAAAAAACTCACCAGGTTCGAAATCATCAGTGGCACAATCACCGCATAATCTCTGGTAATTTCAAAAATCATCAGCACGCTGGTCATCGGCGCGCGCACGATTCCCGCGAATGCCGTTCCCATTCCCACCAGCGCGTAAGCTCCTGATGTCGCCACATGATTGGGAAACAAGGAGTGACCGACGGTGCCAATAACTCCGCCCAGCATCGCACCCAAAAATAAACTCGGGCCGAAAATGCCGCCCGCATTCCCCGAGGCATAACTTACTGCGACCGAAACCAGCTTCAGCGCCAGCAGCAGCGCCATGACCTTCCACACCATATGCCCGTTCAACGCATCGCCGACGTACTTGTATCCCACGCCCAATGATTGCGGCACAAACCATCCCATCAGACCTACGAGCAGTCCGCCGGCTACTGGCTGAAACCACACCGTCCAGCGTGGCGCGGCAAGGAACTTTTCCCGCAGCCCCAGCAAGAGCCTCGTGAACGCCGCGGAAATCAAGCCGCCGGCGACGCCCAGCACGGCATACAACGCAAATTCCGCCGGATGCACCAACTGATATTGCGGCGTCTCAAACAGCGGGTGATTGCCAAGCAGCAACTGCAAAACTGCCCATGACGTCGCCGAAGCCAGTACCACCGATCCCAGCACTGGCGCGTGCAAGTCCCCCACAACTTCTTCCAACGCAAATAGGACCGCTGCCAGTGGGGTATTGAATGCCGCCGCGATCGCCGCCGCGGCCCCGACCGGGATCAGTGCCTTCACCCGCTCAGGACCAAGCCCAAGCCTGCGTCCGAGCCAGGATGCGATTCCGGCGCCCACCTGCACAGCCGGTCCTTCGCGCCCGAGTGGAATTCCGCTCGCGAGCGTTGCCGAGGTGCAAAAGAATTTTCCAAAAATCGTCTTGGCCGAAATTCGCCCTTCGCGTGCGTACAGTGCGGCTTTGGTTTGCGGAACCCCGCTTCCTCGCGCGTTCGGAAAAAATCGATATAGCAGATACCCCATTCCGAGCGAACCGGCCGTGGGAATCAGTACCCGTCGCCACGCCGCTCCTGCTGCCGGATACAGCCTCGCGCCAAACCGCTCCGTCAACAAGATGAATGCCACGACGATTAATCCGACCAACGCGCCGATCACCAACGTCAAAAACAGGAAGACCTGTTCCTCGCGTTCCGTGATCAAGCGTCGCCAAAATCCGGCGCTGGTTTCGCTCCTTACCGTAGTCGATGGGGTGCTCACTGGTTTCTTCGCTTTTTCCGCCCCTGCTGGGGACACTTGAAAGCCGACGTCTTGGTAGCCGGCGGGGGTGGGATTTTCTTGTTGTTAGACGTGCTATGCGCTGCGTATCTTCCTGCTTCGCGGTCCGCTTCCCTCGTGCGGCGCGGCGTCTTGCAGCCGTGCAGCGTTATCTCGAGTTCTTCCGTCGCGAAGCAGCGCATCGATTGCTTTCACCAGTTCCCTGCCACTCGCTCTTAATTCGCCGATTCGCTGCTGCACCACCCGCTCCAACAATTTCTCACCGCGCGGCAACAACGAAACCAGCACCTGCCGGCGATCCTCTTTGCTCCGCGTCCTGCGCACAAACCCTCGCTGCTCCAAACGGTCCACCAGCTCTACCGCGCTGTGATGTTTCAGCGCCAGCCGCTCCGCGAATGTTTGAATTTTGGGCTGCACCTCCGGCGCCAGGCCTCGTACCGCCAGCAACATCAAATATTGCTGCGGCTCCAATCCAGCCACACGCGCCGCTGCGTCACCTTCCTTCAAGAATAGCCTGATGCGGTAGCGCAGTTCCGCCAGCGCCCGGAATTCCGTCGAGCTGATCTTTTTACTCATGGCACGATTCTATCGTGTAGCGATATGTTTTGCCAATGTCGTAGGCCAAGTAATACCGGTAGGGGCGCAGCATGCTGCGCTCGGCAAAGATTTAAAAGGGGATCGGCTCGCCGAACGATCCGCAGACCACTACTTACAAACTCTTTCGAAAAGCCTTCTGCGTCTTGTAAAGCTCGTATCCATTGCGCAAGTAAAATGCGTGCGCCCGCTCCCGCACCACATTGGACCTCACCGACATGCTCTTGCAGCCTCTCGCTGCCGCCCATCGCTCCGCAGCCGCCAACAATTTTGCGCCGGCTCCCAGGCTGCGCATATTTTCATCCACCACTAATCCGTTCACTTCCGCTCGTAACGCCGCTTCGAGCAGCGGCGTCACGCTCACATGCAGCCAGCCACTCACTCCAGACTCGGACTCCGCCACAAAAATTGCATGTAGCGTAGCGGGCCGCACCCGCTTCATTCGTTGCGCAATCTCCGCGCGGCTGGCCGGATATCCCAGCTGACCGCTCAATTCCGCCAGTCGCGCCGCATCACCCGGCCGCGCCCGGCGAATCTTGACTGGCTCCATGTCAAAACGTTCTTTCCGAATCGAGGAGGATTGTGACCGGACCTTCATTTACCAACTCCACCGACATCATCGCCTGGAATGTTCCCGTCGCCACCAGCACGCCTAATTTCTGCAACGCCTCGCAAAATTCTTCGTAAAGTGCCTTCGCCTGTTCCGGGGGTGCCGCCGCAATAAAACTCGGCCGCCGTCCTCCCCGCGCATCTCCATACAAGGTAAATTGCGAAACCACCAGCGCCGCGCCCTTCACGTCCAGCAAAGACAAATTCATCTTGCCATTCTCATCCTCAAAAATCCGCAGGTTCGCCGTTTTCCCCGCAAGCCCGGTCGCTACTTCCGCCGTATCTTCCCGCCCCACACCAAGCAGAATCATCAACCCCGCGCCAATCTCGCCCCCCACCTGGCCGCCAACCGACACTTTCGCGCGGCTCACACGCTGCGCCACAACTCTCATCGCACCTCAGTTGTAGGGGCGCAACATGTTGCGCCCCAGCTTGCCCGGTCGCATGCCGCAAACTGCCGCCCGCAACACCTCAGCGCCCTTTTAACTCTCTGCTGCGTCTATCCACTGATTGCCGAAAAACTGATTACTGATTACTCGCTTTCGCCAGCGGCTTCCGCGGCAACATTTCCGGCAACTGTGCCACGTTGTACGCATACACGGCCAGCACCTGCGCTCCTTCCGCCAAATCATCCCACTTCACACGATCCAGCGTATCCGCCTGGGAATGGTGATCCTTCTCGTAATTCGCGACCTCCTGAATGCACCACGAAGCCGGGACTCCCTCGGCATCGAATGGAACGTGATCGCTGCCGCCCTCCGAGCGCAAACTCGGCTCCGCCAGCCCGATACTCTTGTCCTTCGCAAGCGGATACAGCACCCGGTCTATTGTTTCGCGTGCTGGGTAATTGTGCATCAATCCGATTGTCAGCACTTTTCCCGTTCCCGTGTCATGGATCAGCACACCGGAAATTTTGCTCAACTCACTCTTGTGAGCCGTCACATATGCTTTCGATCCATTCAATCCCTGCTCCTCGCCAGTGAACAACACAAACCGAATCGTGCGTTTCGGCTTTACTCCCGATTTCACAAGCGCTCGCGCGGCTGCCAGCACCGCCATCGATCCCGTCCCGTTGTCCGTGGCTCCGGTTCCCAAATCCCAGGAATCGAGATGCCCGCCTATGATCACCACTTCATCCGGCTTCTCGCTTCCCTTGATCTCTGCCACCGTGTTGTACACGGTCACCGGTTTTCCACTGAATTCTGCTTCAATGTTGATTTCCGCTTCCACCGGTCCGGCATCGAGCAGTCTCCACAACAGCGTAGCGTTCTCGCGCGTCATGTACGCCGCAGGCAGCATTCCCGGCTGATATTCGCGCGAAAATCCCGTGCCCATGTTCAGCAGCCCGTACCATTTCTCCGACACCAACAGCACCGCCGCCGCGCCTTCTTCTTTCAAAAATTTCGCTTCATCCGCCATCATCCGGAATCTCGCGCGGAAATCCAGCAACGCCATATTCTTTGGATGATCCAACGGCAAATTGCTTTGGTCATAAGGCGTCAGCATCGGATTCGAAGGTCCCTCCGTCTCTCCCGGCCGGTCCAGCAATACAATCGCGCCTTTCAACTTCCCGCGATACTTTTCTAAGTCATCCAGTTTTTGCACGCCGACTCCAACCACCGCGCCGCGCACCGCTCCCTTTGTGCTCGGCGACCATCCCGCCGCCGCTAACGTCAAAACGTGTTCCGCCGGCGCAATCACCCGGCCGATCGCAGGGCCGCGCGTCCAGCTATTGGCAATCGTCCACGGCTCCAGATGGGCATTCTCCAGCCCTAACGCCTTAAATTGTTCCATCGTCCAGTGGCTGGCCTGTTCGAGCTGCGGCGAACCCGTCAGCCGCGGCCCGATACGATCCGCCAGGTGAGATAAATCTGCCTGCAACTGGGCCTGGTCCGTTTTCACCTGCGCAATCACTTTCGCGTCCATTTCCGCCACCGGATCGGGCTGCGCAGCTTCTGTTTTTGCGACTGCCTCGGTCGGCTGATATGGCAGCGGCCGCCGCGGCAGCATGGCCGGCAGCTGCGCAGTGTTGTACGCCCATGCCGCCAGCACCTGCGCGCCCTGATCCAAACTATCTTTCCACACTTTATCGAAGGTGTCGGACTGGCTATGATGCGTTTTCGAATACTCCGCCCCGTCTTGTATGCACCAGAATCCCGGCACGCCCGCATCGTCAAACGACGCATGATCGGTCCCAAAACTGCGCGCCATGCTCGGTTCGAGAAGTTTCAGTTCCCGCAAGGGCGCCAGCACCTGGTCCACGATTTCGCGATCCTGATAATTGTCGTGCAGCCCGAGCGTCAGCACTCTGCCCGTTCCCGTATCGTGCACCAGTACGGCCGAAATTCTTTCCAGATCATTCTTGTGCGCTTCCACGTAGCGCTTCGAACCGACCAGGCCCTCTTCTTCTCCAGTGAATAACACAAATCGAATCGTGCGCTTCGGCTTCAAGTTCAACCTCGCCAGCGTGCGAGCAGCCTCCAGCACTGCCATCGAGCCCGTTCCGTTGTCGGTCGAACCGGTTCCCAGATCCCACGAATCAAGGTGCGCGCCCAGAATCACCACTTCATCTGGTTTTTCGCTTCCGCGAATTTCGCCGACCGTGTTGTAAACTTCCACCTGCTTATCGCCCACGGCATTCTTCATTTCCATCTCAATCGCCACCGGACCGTGCTTGAGCAGGCGCCAAATCATTCGATAACCTTCACCGGTAACAAACGCCGAAGGAATCGCTCCAAGATCAAATTTTTCTCCTCCGACTCCGGTCATATTCAGTAGCCCGTGCGGCTTGTTCGAATCGCGCAACACCGCTGCCACGCCTTCCTGCTTGAAAAAATCATTCCGTGCCCGCGCTGCTTCCACAAACGCCGCAAACGGCGACGGCGGCGCAGGTTGGCCCTTTATCGGCGGCGGCGCCTGCATCGCTCGTACATACTCTTCGTTCACGTCTTCCGGCTTGGGCGGCGAAAGCACCGCCGGTTCCTGGAAGATCACCACCGCACCTTTCAACTTTCCGTGAAACTTATCGAAATCTGCCTTGGTTTTCGCATCGAAATAAACTACCGGACCGCGTATCACGCCGGGCGTGCTTGGCGACCAACCTGCCGAAGCAATCGTCAACGGATGTTCCGCCGGCGCAACGATGCGCGCCTTCGCCGTGCCCCGCGTCCACGAATGTGCGACCGTCCACGGCTCCAGATGTACGTTCACCAGCCCGTACTTCTTCATCTGCTCGGCGGTCCACTCATTTGCCTGCTTCAATTGCGGCGATCCCGTGAGCCGCGCACCAATGTTGTCCGAGAGATATTCCAGATTCTGCATCGCCTCGCTATGGTCGTGAATCTCGCTCAAAATCTGCGCGTCCGCTGCCGCGAATTCGCTCGAATCGTCTTCCAGCGGCGTCGCAAATCCCCGCAGCGCCGCCACTCCGGCTAGCATCACCACGCACAACCATACCGCCACTCGATAGAAGCGCATCCTTATCCTCACTTTTGCGGTGCAGCAGCCGCATGGCCACAGGCAACCCAGCTGCCACTGATCGACGCATTGCGATACCGCTATGGTCGCTCAAATCTGTCTTGCAGTTAGAGCGGGAAACTATGTCTTCGACGTATGCAACCGCCCTTTGCGTTTCGCTCTCTTTTCCGCGACTTTCGCCCGGCGCGGCGCCGAATTGCGGGGCACGCCAGCCCTAGGGCTGCCTCGCGGCCTCGGCCTCCGCTGGCACACAGGGCAAAAATGACTGCTCCGTCCAGCGACAATTATTCTCATAATCGCCGCCCCGCACCGAAAGCACTTCTCCCCTTCTCTCCCGTACACTTTATGGTGCTGTTGATAATCTCCTTCCACACCATCAGCGTCAACAAAATCGGAAATCGACGACCCACGCATCCGAATCGCTTTGCGCAAAATCTTCTGCAAAGCGCGCCGCAGAGCTTCCACTTCCTCCGGATTCATGCTAGCGCCCGATCTCGCAGGGTGAATTCGCGCGCTCCACAGACTTTCGTCTGCATAAATATTCCCGACGCCCCGCAACACCCGCTGATCGAGCAACAGCGACTTGATCCGCGCGCGGCTACTTCGAACGCGCCGGGCAAATTCCTCCGCGCTTACCAGCAGCGGCTCCGCGCCAAATCGCAACAACTCTGCCGCCAGCGTTTCCCCGGCAAGATACGCCATCCGCCCAAACCGACGCGGATCGACGTAGCGCAACTCCCGGCCGTCATCCAAAACAAAAGTAACGTGAGTATGCTTTGCCAGCGGCTGCTCCGCGCGGTGCGGGGAAAGATTGCCGGTCATGCCCAAATGCACGAGCAGCGCCTCTGCCCGCGCTTCTGGTTGCGTCGTACCCTCAGCAGCCACGCCCTGCGGGTCATTCTTGCTCGCCAGCTGCAGCAGCATGAATTTGCCGAATCGCTCTACCCGCGCAATCTGCCGCCCCGGCAATTCCCGCTCAATCGCCGCCGGATCATCAATAAAATCGGTCTTGCGCAGCGTCACAGACAGAATCCGCCGTCCCGCCACCGACTCTTGTAGTCCGCGCGCAACTGTCTCTACTTCCGGAAGTTCCGGCATTCAGTATTTCTCTCGCTGCCAAAGCAAAGGCACAACCGGCTCCGCCCGCTTCCTCTCGGTACACCATCCCGGGATCGCGCAGCAAAACTCTCACGCGCGCCGAGGCATTCAGCAATCTCCGGTCTCTGATTCTGACTACTGCTTTTTCTGATAATCCGGATAAGGCGGATGATCCGGCACCGCCACCGGATGTTCTTTCAACGCTTCCAGCGTCACTTGGACCGCTTTCTCCAGTTGCGCATCGTGGCCCGCGGCAACAGACGCCGGATCATTCTCCACCTCAATGTTCGGGGAGATGCCGCGATTCTCCACTTCCCACTCGCCATGCAGCCCATAAATCGCCACGCGCGGCGAAGTCACTCCTCCGCCATCCAGCAGCGGTGGATACTTATAAATACCCACCAAGCCGCCCCACGTGCGCGTGCCCACCAGCGGCCCGATTTTGTCCTGCTTGAACATCCACGGCAGCGCGTCCCCGCCGGATCCGCTCATCTCGTTAATGATCATCGTTTTCGGTCCGTAAATCTGCGCCAGCGGAGAACAAAATTTTTCTCCCTCGCGCGAAATAGCGCAATTCCGCAGCGGCCGTTCCAGCAGATCGATAATATAATCCGCGATGGACCCGCCGTGGTTGTAGCGCTCGTCGATGACCGCGCCCAGCTTGCCGATCTGCGCAAAATAGAATCGGTTGAAGTTCAAGTATCCGCCGGTCGAAGTGTCCGGCACATGCACGTACGCCAGTTTCCCGCCGCTTAGTTCGTCCACTTTGCGCCGGTTATCCTCTTCCCACGCCCGGTTGCGCAGCGGAAAGTCGTCGCCCAGCGGAACCACGGTTGCTTCGCGGGCCTCCTTGCCGTCCGGCGATGCGCTCACCTTGATTTTGATCTGCTTTCCGGCCGTGTTTTCGAAGTATTTATACACGTCATCGGGCGGCCGCACGTCGACGCCGTTCACTTCGATCAAATAGTCCCCGGTCTTCACATCGACCCCGGGTTGCGTCAGCGGAGCGCGCAACTCCGGATTCCAGTTTTCTCCGTTGTAGATTCTGGCGAAGCGGTAACGGCCGTTCTCGATTTTGTAATCCGCGCCAAGCAAGCCGCCCTTCACTTCCGGTGCCTTGGGAATATCGCCGCCCCCGACAAACATGTGGCCGACGGTAAGTTCACCCAGCATTTCCTCGAACAGGTGATTGATGTCGGCACGGCCACCGGCAGCCTGCACGAATGGCGCATATTTTTTCTCCGCTGCCGCCAGACTCAATCCGTGCAGGTGCGGATCGTAGAAAAAGTCCCGCTGGATACGCCAAACCTCACGGTACATCTGATTCCACTCCGCACGCGGATCGACGTATACCTCGAAATCATCCATCTTCAGCGCGCCATCGCCGGCTTTCGGCGCTGCCGACGTTGCTGCGATGAACCAGGCCGCCGGCCCTTGTCTGTACAGTACTTTTTCTCCGTTCGCGGAAATCGTGTATACGCTCACTGCATTCAGGAACGGCTCGGTTTTGCGCGTGGAGAGATCAAACTTGCTCACCGTTAGTTGCGGCGGACCAGGCGGTGAAATCGCCGGAGTTTCCGCCACGTACAGCACGCCTGCTTTGCCCGGCGTCAAGCCGATATAGTTCGCCGCCTTAATCGGTAACGACACGATCCTCTGCCCGATTCCATCGAGATCAATGGTCACCTTTACCGGTTCCTCTTTTTTCTCATCCTTCTTCTCGTCTTTGCTCTCTTCCTTCTTTACTTCTTTCTTATCCTTTTTCTTGTCGGCTTCCTTGCCTTTGCCGGAGTCCTTATCCTTGTCCGCATCTTTGGATTTTTCATCCGGCTTTGCCGGCCCGATTTTTTCATCGTCGCTTTCCGGGTCCACCGGCGAAGGCTCGCCTTTCTTCAGCACTAGCGCATAAACATTTCGCGAAACCGGATGCTGGTAGCTGGTCAAGTCCAGCCATCCCGCGGACAGTCCGAAATCCGTGCTGGCCCCGAAATAAATATATTTTCCGTTCTTGTCAAAGACCGGAAAACGCACGTCGCTCAATCCATCCGTCACCTGCGAAACCTGTCCGGAATCGATCGAATACACAAACGCCGCGCGGAAATGGCTCGGCAAAAACCGCGAATACGTCAGCCATTTGCTGTCCGGCGACCACGCCGGATCGAGCGCGTAGGTCGGGTCTTCGTACAAATCCGCGTCCACTTTTTTCATCGACCCGTCTTTGTCGATGTCCACGTACCACAAGTTCAAGCGCTTGTCGGTGAACGCGATTTTCTTGCTGTCCGGCGACCAGGTTGGGCCGTAGAAATACGATGGAGGATTGCCCAGAGAAATCTTCTTCACCGTGCCTAATCCGGATTGATCCACCAGGTGCAGCGCATACTCCCCCGACTCGTCGGAAAAGAATGCAATCCATTTTCCGTCCGCAGACCAGGCCGGATCGCGATCCGCCGCGCTGGCCGACCGCGTCAAATTCCGAATGTCGCCTTTTTCCGCCGGCACCGTCAGAATCTCCCCGTGCGCTTCGAACACCGCGCGCGCTCCCGTCGGCGAAATCTCCGCATTCTCGATTTTGTCCGCCACTTTTTCCCAATGCGCCCGCGTCGCCGGCAAATCCGCCGCAACGCGAATGTCCACGCGCCGGGCTTCCCCGGATTTCAGGTCGTATACGTAAATTCCCCCGAATTGTTCATATGCCAGCGCATCCGGCCCCGCCGACAGTGATTTCAGATCGAAACTCTTGTTCTCCAGCACTTGCTTTACTTGCTTGGTTTTTGTGTCATAGGAAAAAATTGTGACCGGTCCATTCCGGTCAGACAAAAAGTAGACCGTATCTCCCACCCACGCCGGGCTTGCATCATTGGAATTTTCCCGCGGCACTTTCTGCAACGCCAAATCCTTCAGCCGCACGATGTACACTGGAGTGGTTTGCCCGCCGCGGTAGCGTTTCCACGCTCTCTGCCACTGCAGATTCGGCACATACGCTAATTCCCCTCCGTCCGGCGAATACGTTCCCTCGAGAGCCCGCCACATCGGCAGCGTCTCCACCACTCCGCCTTGCGCGGGCACGGTGTACAAACGCGTGATGTCCGCGTAAGCGTCGCGCGTCGAAACAAACAGAATCCGTTTTCCATCGTGCGTCCATCCGACCGGTACGTCCTGTCCCGGATGCCACGTCAGCCGTTTCGGTTCGCCTCCGCTCGCGCGCACCACATACACGTCTTGATTTCCGTCGTACTCTCCGGCGAAAGCGATCCACTCTCCGTCCGGCGAAAACGCCGGGCTCGATTCGTGCCCTCCGGTAGTCAATTGCCGCGCTTCGCCGCCCCCACGCGGTACGCTCCACAAGTAACCGCCGTACACAAACACGATCTCGGTCTTGTTGATCGTGGGCGCCGTCGCCAACAGCGGCGTATCTTCGGCCGCCACCGCCATCCCGGCACACAGCAACAAGCAGCCAACCAAGAGTGCAAATCGATTCCGCATCTTCCCTCCGCTCTCAAGAGTAATTGCCAATTTCGTTCCCTTATTTTGCGCCGGTGAATCAAACCCGGAACGAGCCGGCCTTGCTGATCTTGCTTTTCACTGCTCGCTATCTCTCTCTCGCTGCCCCTTCACTTCGCTCCCGGCCAGAACCCCGGCTCGCTGATCTTCCGCGTATCCTGCTGCGCCGTATATCTCTTCACGCCCGCGGCAATCTCCGACGCTTTTCCAATCAACATGAAAACCAGATTGTCTTCCGGAAAATGTTTCGCGATTACCTGCTTCGCGAGTTCCGGCGTTACCGCGTCGATCCGCTCTTCCAGTTTGTTGATTTCGTCGTCGTCCAGACCGTAAAACTCGTTGGCTGCGATTCGCTTCGCGAGTTGTTCGGAAGTTTCAATCGAAGGCGGAAACTGTCCCTTGATGTAGGACTTGGCCGAAGCCAGTTGCTCTGCCGATACTCCTTCCCGATGCAATTTCGCCAGTACCTGTAGAGCTAGATCAATCGCCTGAACGGTTGACTCATTTTTCGTGTAACTGTAAATCGCAAACGCTCCCGGCTCTTTTCGTGAATCGAAAAATGCCGCCGCTCCGTAAGTCAGTCCCGATTCCACGCGCAACGCCTCATTCAATTCCGAAGTAAACCGTCCGCCGAAAATCGTGTTCACCACGCGGATCGCCACCCGGTCCGGATCGTTTTCCGCCGTCCCCACATTTCCGAACACAAAAAAAGTCTGCGTTGAATCCGGCTTGTCCACCAGCAGAAGTTTTTTGCCTTTTACCGGCAGCGGCGCCGGGACGGCCGGCAACGCAGCCGGTTTTGCCGTCCAGCCTCCCAAAGCCTGCTCGATCTTTGCGCGCATCTGCGCCGAATTGAATTCTCCGGCGATCGCAAGAATCGTATTCCCGGGCGCGTAATTGGTTTCATAAAACTTCGTAATCGTGTCGCGCTTGATGCGCGCCAGGGAAAGCTCGTCTCCTCCTCCGGGCCGCCCATAGGGATGTTTGCCGAAAAGATAGCCATAGTAATAATTGAGCGCCACCGATTGCGCTTCGTCCTTCGCCGCTTTGATCCCGTCGATTTCCTGCGCCAGCAATTTATCCACTTCCGCTGGTGCAAACGCCGGATGCAGCAGCGCATCGGAAAAAAGATCCAGCCCTTTGTCCACGTCCTTTGCCAGAAATTCGCTCGATATCGCGGAGTAATCCGTACTGGCATCCGCGCCAAATTCCGCGCCGATAAAATCCAGGTCTGCCGCGAATTGCTGTGCGCTTCGCTTCGTCGTGCCCTTGCGCAGCAGTCCCGCGGTTACTGACGCCAAGCCCTCCTGGCCCGCGGGGTCCGCAACCGAGCCGCCTTTCACAATCGCCGCGAAATCCACGATCGGCACACCGTGTTTCTCGAGCAACAGCAACGTCAAGCCATTTTTCAGGACAATTTTTTCATGTGGCGGCAGTTTTAGGGTCTGCGCGCCGGAAGTCCCGGCAAATCCCAGCGCCAAAACGGCGCTCACAAAAAAGCGCAATGGTTTTATTTTTCGGTTCATTGTTTTGCGCTCCCTGGTTCCCCGTTGTCCGGAATCAGCGTCGCCACCGTGCGGTTGTTCGCGTCAAAATATTTCTGCGCCACTCGCTGCACGTCTTCTTTGCTCACCGCTGCATAATTTTTCGCCGCGTCAAAAAGCTTGTGGTAGTCGCCGAAGAACACTTCGTAGGTTCCGATGGTATTCCCTCGGCCGTTAATGGTCCTCATCTGGTGGTAGAACTCCACCAGCCGGATATTTTTCGCTTTCTCCAGCTCCACATCGCTGATCGGAGTTTTCTTCACTTTGTCCAGCTCGTCATACATCGCCGCTTCGCATTTCTGCGGATCGACTCCCTGCTTTGGCTGCGCTGAGAAAACCGTCAGTGTCGGATCGAATGCCGGCGCTTGCGAAGCGCTCACGTCCAGCGCGATCTGGTCCTTGTCCACCAGCCTTTGATACATCCGCGAACTTTCTCCCTGCACCAGTACCGTCCGGAGAACATTCAACGCGTAAAAATCTGGACTGTTGGTTTGCGGCACGTGGTAGCCGATCATCAGCAACGGCAACTCTGCCGGTTTGCGAACGATCAGCCGGCGCTCGCCCATTTGTTCCGGTTCCACCGTGGTCACCGGCGGCGGCGGCGCGTGTTGTGGAATGGGCTCGATGTATTTTTCGCAGCGCTGGAAAATTTCTTCCGGCGTCACATCCCCCACCACCACCATGGTGGCGTTGTTCGGCGCGTACCCCATTGCGAAGTGATGTTTCAGATCATCCATCGTCCAGTGCTCGATGTCGCTCATCCAGCCAATCACTGGCCATTGATAAGGGTGCGCGAGGAAGGCAGTCGCTTTTAATTGCTCGTCCAGAATTCCGCCATTGTTTGCGTCCACGCTCGTGCGCCGCTCCGAAGCCACAACTTCCCGCTCCGACGCCACCTTGTTCGCATCGAAACTCAAGTACTGAATGCGGTCCGCTTCGATATCGAAAATCAGGTCCAGCGCCGACCGCGGAAACCAGTCCTGGTATACCGTGACATTCTCCGTCGTGTACGCGTTGTTTGAAGCTCCATTCGCTTCCATCGCCTTGTCCAAATCGCCCGGACCATATTTTTTCGCGCCATTGAACATCATGTGCTCGAAAAAATGCGAGAGCCCGGTCGTTCCGGGATGCTCGTTTCGCGACCCAATCTTGTAAAAAATGTAGAGCGCCACGTTCGGGATACTGTGATCGGTCTGCACCAGCACTCTCATCCCGTTCTTCAGCGTTTTGGTAGCGACCGGAAACTGTTGTGCTTCGCTCTGCGCGTGCGCGCTCATCGCTGCGGCTGCGCACATCACCGCCAGCAGCAATCCATGCAGCCCTACTCTCATCTTGTTCATGGAACCACCCTCAGGGACCTTCCCAGCTATTCAGACGTATAAAATCCAGGAACTGTTCTACCAAATACGTTTTTCCCCCACCGGCAGGGGCGGCGCTCTTCGCCACCGTCCTGCGCCGCTACTCCGCCAGCAATCCCAACACCCGCACCGGCCCTCCCGATCCACCCTCCAACTTGATCGGCGCCACAATCAAGAACGCCCCCGCTTCCGGCAAATCCTTCAAATCCGCCAAATTCTCCAATTGAAAGACTTCCGCTCCCAACACCGTGCGATGCACCGGAAAATCCGGCGAATTCCCCGGATCGATGCTCAACGTGTCGCATCCCAATCCGCTGATTTTTCGCTGCAGCAGAAACTTCGCCGCTTCCACCGAAAATCCCGGGAAATGCATCGTTCCATTCGCATCCTGATTGCGATATCGCGCAACGTCCGGCCAACGCGACGCCCATCCGGTCCGCAAAACCACAATCGCTCCTGCCGGAATTTTGCCGTGCTTGTCTTCCCAGGCTTCGATTCGTTTCACCGTCAATTGATAGTCGGGATTGCGATCAGCCTCGCTCCGCACGTCCACAATCACCGCTGCACCGAAAAATTTCTCCACCGCAATCTTGTCCAGCGTTGTCTTTCCGGGAGGAAAATGCGCCGGTGCATCCATGTGCGTTCCGTAGTGTTCCAACATCCAGAAGCTGCGCGTGAAGTAACCGTTCTTTTCAACCGTCGCGTTTACCTTCGCTTCGAACGCTTTGGCATCGCCAGGCCACGCCACTAGCTTGTCATTCAACGCGTAACTCAGATCGATCACTCGCGTTTTGCCGCTGGCGATCTCTTCAATCTGTGGTTTGTGCATGGGACTCTGCGCAAGCGCCGTTCTTCCCGCCCAGAGAAAAAAACCGAGCAGTGTCGCTGCGCGCAGCGCCGTTCGAGCCGACAACGCCATACATCACCTCGTCGCACACGGCCGGCACATGCGCCACAGTGCGAAAATTTTCAGGGGAGCGGTATTCCGGGCGTCGCGACGATTCCTGCCATTTTCAGGATTTCCAGATACTCGGCATCCGTGATGGTAGAAACAATCAGCCGGACGTTCTTCAGGAATTTCACCTTCCGCAGGGTCTTGTTCGAACGCAACTCCGCCAGCGTCACTTGCCGCGGCAGCTTTTCAAACGCCCGCAGGTCCGCCACCAGGTTCTTGCCTTCCGCATCGTGCGGGTCGGGATACGGGTCGCGCGACACTTCCGCGATTGAATAGAACGACCGCTCCGGCGCCGAGTGATAGCACAATACCCGGTCGCCCTTGCGCACCTGTTTCAGCGCGCGCACCGCGTCCGGTTTAGAACCGGCACCGTGCCACATTTCCTTGCCCTTCACAAACAGGGTGTCCCAGTGGTAGTGGTGCGGGTCTACGGTAAAGATCCAGTAATGGCGAGTCGCTGTCGGAGTGGTCATCGAACCCGGGTGCAGGGTTTGAACTTAGAAACCCTGCTTTCGGCTTTGGTTCGGCGGTACTATACACGGCAGAGATTGCAAAGCCAAACAAAATGTGAGGGTTACAGCAACTTCGGTGGAAAAAGTACTGTCCGGCGTTGGAATCAACCCGACTTTTAACTTAACATCAATATTTTCCGCTACTTACGAGTATCAACCGAGGCTTACAAACACTTCCTCGCCGCGAACCTCGACCGCATAGCATCCCACTCCAGCGTTGGGATTTTGCACCGCTTTTCCCGTCGTTACGTCAAATTGCCAGCCATGCCACGGGCAAGTCACCACTTTGCCCTCCAGCTGACCTTCCCCCAGCGGTCCGCCGCGATGCAAGCAGGTTCCGCTGATGGCATACACTGTCCCGGCCACATTCGCCAAAGCAATCGCCTGTCCTCCAACCTGCACTTCCCGGATCGACCCCGCTGGAATTTCCCCCATGCTCGCCACTCGTTCAAACGCCATTCTTCCCCCAAATTTTGATTGCTTAACAAAACGCGCTCTTCATTCAGCTTTTTCGCAGGCAGTATAACCGACAACCGTAGCGCTCGTCATTCTGAGCTGAAGCCGGGAATCTCGCTTCGATTTTGCCGTCTAGCGACGGCTCAAGCGAGGAGAGCGGATTCAGTCGAGCTTCGCAATGTGCACGCAATTTCGCCCCGCGCGTTTCGCCTGGTACAGCATTTCATCCGCTTTGCGAACCAACGCGTCAAAATCTTTCAAGCTGCCGCTCTCGCTGCCGGCCACGCCGAAGGTCGCCGAAATACTCACGCTCCGCCCGGCAAACGGGAACGAAAGCGCGCAGAACAGCTCGCGAAACCGGTTGATGGCCAGTTCGATATTTTCGGCGCTGACATGCGAAATCACAATCAGAAATTCGTCACCGCCCAGCCGCCCGCACATATCCGAAATGCGCGTCAATTTTCTCAGCGTATCGGCGAACGTGCGCAACACCGTATCGCCCGCTTCGTGCCCAAACGTATCGTTAATTTCCTTGAACGAATCCAGGTCACCCAGCACCACCCATACCGGAAAACCGTGCCGCGCCGCGCCGCTCAACTGTTTGCCGGCCCATTCTTCAATGGCTCGGCGATTCGGAAGCCCGGTAAGAACATCCGTACTCGCCACTTCTTTTAGTAGCGCGCTCTTCTGTTCCAATTGGCGATGCAAGTCGATCGTCCGCCGGCCTACGCCGATGCGCGCCAGCATTTCGCTGGTGTCGAATGGTTTGACCAGGTAGTCGTCCGCGCCCGCTTGGAGCCCTTTCACTACGCCGCTCTTTTCCGTGTTGCTGGTCATCAGAATGATGTAGGTGTACGGCGCTGACTTGTCGGCTCGCACGCGTTCGCATAATTCCAGTCCGGAGAAATCCGGCATAACCCAGTCGGTGATGAGGATGTCCGGGGACTTGTCGCGCTGAAGGCGGATGGCCTCGCTGCCATTGCAGGCGAACGAGACCGAATATTCCGGTCCTGTCAGCATGCGCTGTAAAAGTTCACGATAGACGGGGGAATCGTCCACTACCAGCACTTCGTAGGTCTGCGCGAGCGTGGTCATAGGCAAGGCTTTTCGGAAGTGTTCGATTCGCGCAGTTTTTTCGGCGGGGCTGACGAAGGCTGCGATATTTCTCCCATGTCAGGGTTCGTAAGTAGACTGTAGCGAATTACAGATATGTGCGAAGAGCAAATAAAATGCGGCGTTGTCGCATCGGTTACAATTTTTTCCGCAAGTAGGCGAGCGCACAGAGTTTTCTGCGACAACGGGCGAAAAATCTAGACGGTTCTGCCGCAAGCGCCGCAGAAGTGCGCGCCAGCGGGGCCCAGTGTGCCGCACTGCGAACAGAAGCGCCCGGCGCTGGCTGGCACGTAGCGCACATCGCGGGGGCGGTCAGAAGCGATAGCCCAGATGAATGCGGCGACCCAGCCGATCAGAGTCCACCCAAGAAAAAGATTCAAAAGAAAAATGCCGGTGGCGTCAGATTTGTCCCTGCCAACGATAGCCGGCAGAAAATAAAGAATCGTCAAAAACAGGAGACTAAACATGCAGCACTCCTTGAAGCTCGAAGGTACCGGGTCCTTCCTATCTCTGAGGTACGCAAAGCATGGTTGCAAAGTTCCGTGGGTCAATAGGCAGTTCTATTGCCAACTTCCAGTTTTCGCTTGCAGGCCCAAGACCTGAATCGCCCGAGGATTTCGGGAGATCCCAGGTGTGCGCTGTCCGGGATCTTTAAGCTCCTTGCACTTTTACCAGCAGTTCGGCGAATTTTTGTTTGCGTTCGGCTTGATCTTTGCCGGATTCGGCTTCGGCGAGTTGGGTGATATTCATGCTGCAGAATTTTGGCCCGCACATGGAGCAGAATTTCGCTTCCTTGTAGAAATCATCGGGAAGCGATTCGTCGTGCATGGCGCGGGCGGTTTCCGGGTCGAGTGACAGCTCAAACTGTTTGTTCCAGTCAAAGAGGAAACGCGCGTAGCTGAGCGCGTCATCGCGGTCGCGTGCGCCGGGACGGTGGCGGGCGACGTCGGCGGCATGTGCTGCGATTTTGTAGGCGATGACTCCTTGCTTGACGTCTTCGGCGTTGGGCAGGCCAAGATGTTCTTTCGGCGTGACGTAGCAAAGCATCGACGCGCCGTGCCATCCGATCATAGCCGCGCCAATGGCACTGGTGATGTGGTCATAGCCGGGCGCAATGTCGGTAACCAGCGGGCCGAGCGTATAGAAGGGCGCTTCGTGGCACCATTCCATTTCCTTGTCGACTTGTTCTTTAATTTTGTCGAGCGGGATGTGGCCGGGGCCTTCGATCATGACTTGCACGTCGTGTTCCCAGGCTTTTTTGGTGAGCTCGCCGAGAACCTTCAGTTCGGCAAACTGCGCTTCGTCGCTGGCGTCGGCAATCGAGCCGGGGCGCAGTCCATCACCCAGCGAAAAACTGACGTCGTGCTTTTTGAAAATTTTGCAGATTTCGTCGAAGCGTTCGTAGAGAAAATTCTGTCGCTTGTGATGCTCCATCCAATGCGCCATCAGGGAGCCGCCGCGGCTGACAATACCCGTGATGCGTTTGCGGACCAGAGGAACGTGCTGGCGCAAAACGCCGGCGTGGATGGTCATGTAGTCCACGCCCTGCTCGGCTTGCTCTTCGATGACTTCGAGCATCAGGTCCATGGTGAGATCTTCGGGGCGGCGCACCCGGGAAATCGCTTCATACACGGGAACCGTGCCGACGGGAACGGGCGAAGCGTCAATGATGGCTTTGCGAATCGTGGGAATATCGCCGCCGGTCGAAAGATCCATGATGGTGTCCGCTCCGTAGTGCACAGAGTGGTGCAGCTTTTTCAGTTCTTCGTCGATGTTGGACGTGGTGGCGGAATTGCCGATGTTCGCGTTGATTTTGCAATTGAAGGCGATTCCGATACCCATCGGCTGCAAATTTCGGTGATGAATGTTGGCGGGAATGATGGCGCGGCCGCGGGCGATTTCGCTGCGTACAAGTTCCGGTTCGATTTTTTCGCGCTTGGCGACGAAGAACATTTCTTCGGTGACGACGCCTTTGCGCGCCAGGTGCATCTGCGACATGTTCTTGACCGCTTCGCGGTCAGCGCTGAGACCGTTGCCATTTGCTGCGGCGGCTTCTGATTCGCGTTTTTCAATCCAAATATCACGCAATGCCATGATTCCCCCAGAGTGAGCCGACGGTGCGGATGGTTAAGCGGCGAGCAAAGATCCGTGTCGCTCGTAAAGACGAATTATGGCATCGGGGCGAAGCGTCGGCAACCGACGGCATCGCGGGCTCTCGCCAGAACATCGCCCGGGCTCGAGAAAGCAAAGAACAATAATATTCGCTCGCCCCGGTTTGGTCACTTCGGATTGTTTTTGCTGTGGGGCTCTACCTTTACCGTTATGTTTTTCGCGTCGCCCGGGGCGATTTCGATCGCTTCGGCGTGTTCGCGGAATGGCTTGAGGACCGCCGGGTTAGACCACTCCAAATCCCAGCCGTTTTCGATTGCCATGAGCAAGTACCTGCCAGGAAGAATGTCCCTCAGCGCGAAGGTCCCGTCACTGTCGCTCTGATCCATGCGGAAATCGTCTTCGAGATTCTCGCCCGATTCGGGTAGCAAAAGAACCAGCACGCCGGCTTTGGGCTTTTCGTCGAGCTGAGCGGTGCCGGTGACCTGACCTGTTCCGCTGGCGAGTGTAATTGTCAGTTGCACCTCCTGCGTGCCCTCGACGGCCAACTTGCGCCCCGCAAGCTTGGCGCCCGATGCGGAAATCTTTTGCACGGGCGCTGCGCCGCGCGAGGAGCTGACAAAGAGTTTGTAGGTACCGCGCTCGACAGACGGGAGAGAAAAGCTGCCGTCCTTTTGAAGTTCGGCGGATGTGTTCTGACGATCATCGGCGACAAGGGTTAATTGCGCATGGCCCGCGGGTGCGGCAGCCGCGGGAGCAATCACGCGCCCGGAAACTTTGGCAAACGGTCCGGCCACGCTCGCGTCCAAGGTATCGCTGTCCGCGACATTCGCATTGAATGTACGGGTACCTTCCAGCCGGTCTCGGCCCGCGCCGATCGTGAACGTGACTTCGCCGGGAGGAAGTCCGGCAATTTCGAATTCACCCTGCGATACCTGCCCGTAAACCATCGGGAAGCCAACCGGAAAGGAACCGAAAATTTTTCGGTTTGCGCTTACGCCGGGGTCGTTCGGATTGTTTGGATCGACCGGCACGTTGGTAAGGATTACGTGCACGGAGGGCACCGGTTGCAGTTGAATGTTGGCTTCTTCCTGACCGCCGGCAGTTACGTTCAGTTCGCTGGCGGAACGGTCATTGAGAACGCCGGGATAGAAAGTGACAGGGTAGACGACGTCGAGGAGCGGATTGAGGTCCGATCCGATGGGGCGTTGACGAAAGGAGGCAGAGGCGCTTGGCTCGGGCGTGCGCCGGCGGGCGAGCCCGATCTGTGCGTACCAGGGCTGCGCCTGAACCACAACATAATATTTGCCGGCGGGCAAATGGGCGCAGCGGTACTTTCCAAGGTCGTCGGTCTGGGTTTGAGTCTGCGCGAAATTGCCCCGGGTTCCCTGGGCGTTGGAATTTGCGAAAAGCTGGACGACGGCGTGGCGGACCGGGTCGCCGTGTTCGTCCGTCACCCGTCCATGAATCACTGCTTGAGGATGCAAGCGGAACAAGAGGTGCTCAGAGTCCAGGCCAGGACCGACGGCAATTGCGGTCGAGTAGGCTCCATGCTGATCGAATGCTTCGCGAAGGTAACCGCGCGCTTGCGCAGAAAGCAGATATTTCCCAGCTTCGAGTGCCGCAAACCGGAAGCGGCCGTCTTCGCCGGCAATGGCTTTCAGTTCGTCGTCGTTGAGGCTGATTGACAACTCCGCGTGCGGCAGAGGGGCTCCGGTTACGGCGTCGACGACGACGCCAGCGATCACATACAGCTGTGGAGCCTGCGGCACCCTTTCCTCAAAGGGTAGCCCAACGGGCATCGCCAAGGTCCATAAGAGCAAGGCGATGGCGGTCATGGCCGCGACTCCGGAGGTTCCTCAATTTCCAGACGAACGGCGGCCTTGTCGCCGGGCTGCAAAGTAACGGGGATGGCGTGCGCCAGATATTTTTCCATGACCGCCGGATTGCGGTATTCCAATTCCGAGGCGTCTCTGAGCGCGAGCAGCTGGTAGGCACCGGGCGCGAGGTTCTGGACAGAGGTGTTGCCGTAATAAATGGGCGCGAGAATTGAGCGCCGCGGATATTCTTGTGAATAAACGACGAGAGTGGCGGCGCTGGGGCCGTTCGGCAAAGTAACTGTGATTTGCGCGCTGTCGCTGCGCAGGGTGACCTCGATCGGAGGAGGCGCTGAACCCGGAGCGATCGTCAAATCGTCGCGCAACAGATCGACGCTGCCGCATCGCAGCGACGCCACATAGCCCGGCGCCATGGGTGAAGCCTCGACGGTATAGATTCCCGGAGCGAGGTTTTCGAACCGGGTCGGGTAACGAAGAGCGCCCGGAGGAGGAGGTATGGCGAGTCCCGAAACTGAATTGGGAAAGTCTCTCGGCACAAGATTAACCGAGACCTGGACATTGTAGCGGCCGGGATTCCGCTCAGTCTCATCACGAAGCTGTGCGGCAACGGCAATACCGGAAGCGAGATTGAGAACCAAGCCCCTGAGATCGGCGTTCACGTGGATGGGCAGCGTGGCCATCGCAGGCCTAAAATCGCTATCCTGTTCAGGCCCTCGCGCGATGGCCGTAGCTGAAAGCAAGTAAGTTCCGGCGGGAACCGCGGGTATTTGAAATTCCCCTGTTTTGGGATTGACTCGAGTGTCGCTCTGAACCGATCCGCCGAACGAATTGATGAGGATGATGTTAAGAAATTTCTCCGGATTCACCGGGCGCACGATCCCCGCCACCTCAAACACGCGTTGACGAGCATAGGTGTGGTTTATCTCTAACTGCGCACCAGCGTGGATTGCCAGAGCCACGGCCGAAGAGACGTCGGATGCTCCGGGGTAAAATTGCGCGCCGTAACCTTCCTCGACGTGACTTTTCCGCTGTGAGGTGGTGAAAATTCTGCCGCCGCGATTGGGCGGGAGAAAAGCCAGGTAGTAGTTGCCCGGCAGGAGTTCCGCGATGCGAAAGTTCCCTTCGTCATCCGTGGTTGTCTCGCCAGCCGATTGAAGTTCGCTGCGGCCGTCGGCGACTTGCCGGCGCTGGGCGCGGACGGCGACGCCATCGAGAGGCTCACCGATTTCATCTTTCACCTGGCCAAAAAGGACGCCCTCAGGAACGAGCTTTACGACGACATCGGCTTTGCCAGGAACCGCGATTTGAGGAAAGAGGGTGGGCTGGCCCCAGCGACCGAGGTCCTGCTCGTTGAAGAAGCCGGGTTTTCTGGCAACCACGGAGAGCTGTCCGCGAGGCAGGTCTGTAAAAACGAATGAGCCGTCGGAGTGGCTGAATTGAGTTTGGTTGGCCGATAGCTGCACCAGAGCTCCGTTGACGGGCTCGCCGGTGACGGAGTTGATGACCTTTCCGCGAAGGTCGAAGCGGTCAGAAGCGGATTGCGCGACCGCGCAAGGCGGGAACCAAAGGGCCATAGCGAAGAGTGTGACCAGCGGGGGGCGGGCAGGAAGTCTTCGCAGCATGGCTGTCGCTCGACGATATCTTCAGATGCCACCGTATCGCCTGGCAGTTGTTCGCTGAAGAGTCAGGAGGGTCAGGTTGGACCTGGCCAACCGGCGAGTCTGTGCCGGCCGGGGCCGGGGAGAGCTCAGTCAGGACTTAGAGATATTGACAGGCGAGCTATACTCACGGGCTTATGGCGGATGAAGACAACGGCCGGCAGGATGGCGACGAACCGGGGCAAGGTGGTCCCGCTCCGGAGGATAGGCCATTGCCAATGGCGGCGGCGGGCGGCGATGGCGGTTTGATCGTGGTGCCCGCTCTGCAGACTGGTGCAGTGAACGTGGATGCGATCGTTGGCGCTGGAGGGGACGGGAGTAGCGGAGCCTCGAGCGAGCGGGGGCGGCCGCCGATTCGGCTGAGGACCTGGCAAATGGTGGGGATTGCGCTGCTCGCGTTGTTCACGATTTTTATTACCTGGCGGGTCAAGCGGCTGGAGAAGAATATTCTGGAGCGGACTTCGGCTTCGGTGATGATTTCAAAGAGCGCGCCGGAGTTTACGCTGCCGGCGCTGAGTGGCGAAACGGTTTCGCTGGCGGATTATCGCGGCAGGAAAATCGTGGTGGTGAGTTACTGGGCCAGCTGGTGCGGGCCGTGCAAGGTGGAGTTGCCGGAGCTGCGCGAGTTCTACAAGCGGTATCACCAGGCTGACGCGAATTTCGAAATTCTGGCGATCAGCATCGACGAAGAAAAAGCCAATGCGGAAAAGTATGCCGCGGCCGAGAAGCTTCCCTTCCCCGTTTTGTTCGATCCGCAAAGCAAGACAGCTGACGCTTATTCGGTGGAAGGAATTCCCACCATGTTCGTGATCGACAAAGACGGGAAGATCGTTCACGCGCACGCGGGGCTGGAACAAGCCATGCAGATTCGGCTGACGAGCGAGCTGGGGCTGGATAGGAAGTATTCGGAACCGGAAACCGGCGGAGAGACCAAATGACGGTGCCGGCGCTGGAGTTTCTGGACGTAACCAAGACCTACCACAGGGGAACTTACCGCCGATGGCCGGGCGGACAACAGGTGGCAGCGCTTTCAGAAGTGTCGTTCGGCGTGGCGGAGGGCGAGGTGTGCGCGTTTCTCGGCCCGAACGGCGCGGGGAAAACGACCAGCATCAGCATTCTGATGGGATTCTTGTACGCGGACTGGGGACGCATTCGCGTGCTGGGATTCGAGCCGGGAGATGTGCGGGCCAAAAAGCGCATCGGTTTCGTGCCGGAAAATTTTGCGTTTTATAAACATTTGAACGCGGAGAAGCTGCTGCGCTTTCACGCCAAGCTGGCGGGAATTGCGGAAGAAAATGCGGCTAAGTTGATACCGGACCTGATTGCGAAAGTGGGACTGAGCAGTTATGGAAAGCTGAAAATCGGGCGCTATTCGCGCGGGATGGTACAGCGCCTGGGAATTGCGCAGTCGCTGCTGGGTGATCCGGAATTGTTGATTCTGGATGAGCCGACGTCGGGGCTCGATCCATCGGGACGAAAAGAAGTGCGTGACGTGATTTTGAGTTTGAAGGCGGCGGGGAAAACGATTTTTCTGAGTTCGCACCTGTTATCGGAAGTGGAACAGGTTTGCGATCGGGCGGTGATCATCGATCGCGGGCGAGTGGTGCGGGCCGGGACGATGAAGACGCTGCTCGATACGGGCGATCAGGTGGAAATTGTCGCGACGACGTTGCCGGAGGAATTGGAAGCAGTGCTGCGCGAGTGGGGCGCGACGGTGAAACGCGTCATTGCTCCGAATGTCAGTGGGCACAGCGTGAGTGTCCCTAGTGTGAGTATTGTCGTTAGCGGAGCACGCAAGCGGGAAATTGTGGAACGGCTGTGGCTGGCCGGAAGCGATGTGCTGCGGATGAATCCGGTGAAAGGTTCGCTGGAGGATTTGTACATGAACCTGGTTGGAAAAGGGGACGCGGCGTGAGACTGCGGACGATCTTGCGCACGATCGCCTCGAACACGTTTGGAATTTTCCTGCGCGACAAATTGCTGATTGTATTTGGCGCGCTGTTTGTGTGCGTGATCCTGATGATGATGACGCCGTTATTGACTTTGCGGGCGCGCACCACGGTTTCGAATATGGAGGGAATGCAAACCTACGTGCTGGGAGTAGTGTCGGCGATTATGTACATGGTGAGCGGCGCGGGAAGTTTGCTGGCGGCGTGGGCCGCGGCGGATGCCGTGGCTACGGAGATGAAGAGCGGAACCATTCTGGCGGTGATGGCGCGGCCGGTAAAACGCTGGGAATTCTTGCTGGGGAAGTACCTGGGTGTGCTGCTGCTGATGGGATGCTACGTGGTGATGATGTTCGGATTGAGCTATTTGCTGGCGTGGATGGGCGGGCAACGAGTACTGGCGGCTTCGTGGATACTGCTGACGTATCCGATGGTGAGATACGCGATTTACGCGGCAATTGCCATGGCCGTGGCGACGCTGGCGCATCCGGTGTTGAGCTGGGTGGTTACTCTGCTGCTGGGGCTGGGAGCGATGTTGGTGGTGCCCGGCGAAGAGCCTATTACCAAGGCCGCGTTGCGCTGGCTGAGTACTGGTTTGTATTACCTGTTGCCATCGACGCAATTCTTGTCCGAAGACCGGTTTTTGAATATCAAGCAGGCCACGCTGCGGCAAACCGGTTGGGCGGAACATTTATTAACGCTGACCTATGGCGTGGATTATGCGCTGGTGGTGCTGCTGTTGGCGATGTGGTCGTTTCATTATCGAAGCTTGAAGCGGGATTGAAGTGCTTTGCGGTCGGGGAAGCTGCTGCGGCCACAGCGGCAAAGAGGCCTCGGCTGGCCAAGATGGCCACCTGATGGTGACCGTTGCGGGCAGATTAAACCGCGCAGAGAAAAAATCAGGCGGAGGCGACTGTGGACTTCAGGAGGATGTCCAAGTCGTCGGGGTGGATGGAGCAGAGTTGCGCGTCTTCGCGGTCGATTTGGCTGGTGTGGATGAGTTGGACGAGGGATTCTTCGAGGGTGAAGGATCCCTTCTTTTTTGTGAGGGCGATTTCCTGATGCAGGTGTTGCAAGGCGTTTTTGCGGACGTGGTGGCGAGCGCCGTAACCGACTATGAGCAGTTCGGCGGCAGGGATGCGGCCTCCGCCCTTTCTGGGGAGCAGAATTTGCGTGTGGACGGCGGCGAGGGCCATAGCCAGCTCCTGGCGAATGGAGTTTTGCCGTTCGAGCGGAAATGAATCGGAAATGCGCGAGATGGTGGAGGCGACGTCCACCGTATGCAGGGTGGAGAGAACCAGGTGGCCGGTTTCCGCGGCGGCCACCGCGATGCGCATGGTTTCCGGGTCGCGCATTTCGCCTACCACGATAATGTCCGGAGCCTGGCGCAGTGCAGCGCGCAATGCCGTGGGAAAATCTGGCGCGTCGGTTCCGATTTCGACTTGTTCGATCACACTGCGGATGTGCTGGTGCTCATACTCGATAGGATCTTCGATGATGACAATGTGGCGGGCTTCACGATGATTGATCTCATTGATGAGCGCGGCCATAGTGGTGGATTTGCCGGAGCCAGCCGCGCCGCCGAGAAGCACCAGGCCGCGCGGGACCCTTGCGAGATTTTCCACGGTCGGCGGAAGGTGAAGCTCCCTCAGTGAAGGAACTTTGTTGGGCAGCGCGCGAATGGCAGCGGCGGCGCGGGAACGTTCGCGATGCAGATTGATGCGGAAGCGGCCGAGTCCTTCTATGCGATAGGAAGAATCGGCAATGCCGGTTTCGCGGAAACGATCGAGAGCGTGAGAAGAGAGCGCGGGAAGGACGGCCTCCTCGATTTCCGCGCCATCGAGAATGCTGGAGGAAATTTTGCGTACTTCGCCGTCCACGCGAATGCAGGGCGGGGCGCCTTCGACCAGGAGCAAGTCGCTGCCGCGGCGATTGACCAGGCCGGCGAGCCAGCGGTCCAGGCGGGTGGTCAATGTGGAGTCGTCGGCAGCTTCCGGGCTGGAGAGCGAACGCGCGACTTTATCGAGGTAAGAAGAATCATCCATGGCAACGCCAAACCTGCGACGACAGCGGGGACACGAGAGTTTGCCGCAAAACAAGGCAGCGGTCTAGTAAAAGATATTTGCCAGCGAGGGCTTTCGCCCGCTCCCTCACCATGCGCAGGAAGTGGCCTTTAGACCCCAACAGGCAAAACGGGCGTATGCTGCGCCAAGAATCGTCCTTGAATTTAATGGCCTGCGTTCCTCGCCCTCTGAAGGCGGGGGCAAAAAAGCCGTGGATGGTTGCCCATCCACGGCGGTCTGCACCTTTTTTGTGTGTTGTTCAGAGGAAAGAAAACTCAGCGATGGAAACCGCCATGGCCGAAACCGTGATGACCCCAACCGCCGCCCCAAAAGCCCCCGTAATAGAAGCCGACCGACGGTCCGTAGAAACCGTAGTAGGGATAAGGCCCGCAACCCCAATAAGGACTGCAACCCGCATAGTACGGCGGATAAGCAGCGGGGTAGCCGCCCGCGTAGCCATAGGGACGCTGGCGAGGCGCGCGCCCAGCATTGTAGTCATCAGAACCTGCGGGCTGAAAGGCCTGGCGGCTGTTTTCCGTGGAGATGACGACTGGTTCTTTGATGCGGAAGCTCAAACGCGCCTCCGGACCGAGTACGGTCGGCTTGCCGCGTGTAAGCAGAACCGCTGCGATGCCGGCGGCGGCGCCGGCGCCCGCTCCGATGCCAGCGCCTTCGCCGCCACTGGCTGCCGCGCCGATGATGGTGCCAACTCCGGTGGTTCCAGCGATGGTGGCTGCGTCAGTTCCATGCGAAGTGCCAGCGGAGCCATTCCACAGCTCGGTGACCAAGGGAAGCTGCTGGCCGTCAACCACGGTGAGTTCGGTAAGATCAAGACCCAGCTGCGAAACGCCTTTGACGCGTCCCGCTTTCTTGGCAGAGGTGACCGTGCCGACAACTGTATCGCCGCGGCGCGCGACGACCCAGCCGTTCACGACGATGGGCTGATCCAGAGTAGCCGTGAAGCCTTCGCCAGGATGGCTGTGATCGCTCGATAGAGGCCCATTGAGACGGATAAAAATGACCTTGCCAGCCGGAATAGCAATCGTTCCGGGAACATCGCCAACCGCTTGCCGGCGCGGAGATGGGCGACGATTGCGCTGCTGCGGACCGGCGTCGCCATTGGGATTCTGATTCTGATCCTGATCCGGCGCGGCTTCGGGGTTCTGATTATTTTGCGGGATGTTGTCGCGCGAGATTACGCGGCGCTGATCCTGCTGCGGAACCGGCGCGTTCTGGCCATCTTGAGGCTGCGCTTGCTGCTGGTCGGAGTTTGGGGAATCCTGCGCAAAGGCGCGCGGGGAGCTAGAAAGAGTCAGTGAAGCCGCAACGGCGAAGAGCGAAATCCAGCGGGCCGTATGCGCAGAACCAACTTTCAAGGGCTGGGTTAAATTCAATGTTTTCAGTGCGTTATCCATTAGGTGTCCTCTGGCACCCGGCCTAGTCCGAAAGATGCCACCTGTATAACACAATTCTTGGATGGAAGTTGCAGGATGTCGGATGCTTGTGATTGTGATTACGAAGGCGGGATGTGCCCTAATAGAGAATAGGCAGCGATGGGCATTCGAGTCAAGCCAGAGGCGGCGGTTCGGCCAGATGCAGGTTGCTGATGATGGCGGTGGCGAGTTCTTCCGGGGGATGCGAAACGTCGAGGGCCAGAGCGTTGTTTGGCTCTTCCAAGTCGGCGAATTGGCCCGCGAGGATGGCTTCTCCGGCGAAGTGGCCGTGCCGCGATTCGATGTGGCGGCGCATCAGTTGGTAAGTTCCACGGAGATAGACGATGCGCATATCGAGGCCGGCGGAAAGCAAGTCGCGGTAGGACTGCTTTAAGGCCGAACAGGCCAGCACGATATTGCTTCCGTTCTCTGAGAGGCGCTCGAGTTCTGTGTGAATTTTTTGCAGCCAGGGAAGGCGATCCTCGCCAGTGAGCGGAATGCCGTGCTTCATTTTCTCAATGTTGGCCGGTGGGTGAAAATCATCGGCATCGAGAAAAGTCCAGCGCAGCCGGGCGGCGAGCAGTTTGCCTACGGTGGTCTTTCCTGCTCCGGTTGTGCCCATCACCAGAATGACCATGTGAGAACGCCCGAATCGCCCGATCAGGAGCGGCGAAGTGTGAGCAGAGAAATCTCGGGCGGGACGCCGAGGCGCACGGGAGCGCCGACCGTGCCCAGTCCACGATTTACATAAATTGCCGAATGCGGACCTTGCAGCGCGCTGGCACGAAGAAATTTTTGCGACGCGACGGTTTTGGCCGGAGTGAAAAGCGGCCGCAGGTACAAACCGGCGACGTAGTCGGTAATGAAACGTGCCGGGCTTAGGCGGTGATCGAGAATTTCGACTTGAATCTGTCCCCCGTGGGTGTGGCCGGCCAGTGAAAGTTCAACACCCAATTCCGCGGCGCGGTTAAAGGAATTGGGATTGTGCGAAAGCAAAATATTAGGAATGTCTTTGCGGATCAGTGGCTCAATGCCGATCAATGTCAAAACTCTGCGGCCGCCGGGGGCGCGTTCACGCTGGTAGTCGACACCGATCAGATTGAGCTGCGCGCCATTGAAAGTAAGCAGCGCGTTTTCGTGCCTTAACAGCTTCATTCCCATCTGCGCGAACAAATCCTGTGCGCGATCCTCGGCATCGGCATAAATCTCGTGATTGCCGTTGCAGCCGTAAATGCCCAGCGGAGCCGACAACCGGCGAATTTCTTCGATACATTCCTCGATCGGATCGCCGGCGCCGGTGATGAAGTCACCGGTGACCACGGCAAGGTTGGCGCCAAGATCGTTGGCCATATCCACGGCACGGCGGACTTGCTCGCGCGGCATGTAGCCGCTCATATGAATGTCGCTGAGCTGCGCGATGGTCATGCCATCGAGAGCGGCGGGAAGATTGGAAACTGGAATTTCCACGCGACGGATCTGATAGTTCAGGCGCTCGGCCGCGAAGCCATACATCGCTCCGAGGAAAGGCGCTGCGCCGGCCGCGGCAGTGGCGGCTTTGAAAAAGTAGCGCCGGCCAGGATCGACGGGCGGTTCATCATCGCCGGCTGCCGGGGCTGGCTGGTTGTGCGTTTTGAAGAATCGCCAGACGCGTTCGAGCGCATGAACGCATTTCACCGCCAGATACGCAAACAAAGCGCTGAAGAACCAAAGTCCGGCCAGTACATTCAGAAAAGTGCCGCGCGGAATGATACTGCCGCGGCCGTTGCGCAGCGAGTCAACCAGACTGACGATGATCAGGAGTAGTCCGACCACATACAGCAAGCGAATCGCAATTCGCACCGGCCGTATGCCCCAGCGACTGCTCCAACGCCAAAGCGAGCGATACCAGAAGCGCTGCGAGAGGAAAAGCACCAGCAGGACAGACAGAGTGATTGTGGTATGCAGAATAAACCAGGAAAGCTGCACTCGACCGAGCCTCCAGCAAACTCCCTTTAGTTTAGCACGCGCCCGCTGGAACCGAGTTTCCGCCAATTTGGACGTGCGCCAGACGGTTACTGTCAGTAAGATGCTGGCGGCGGAGGTAGTGTCAGTGTGGCTTACATTCAAGACCGACATCCGTCGAAGCATGCATCTGTCCCGCGGCAGGACTCGAAGTGTGGACTGCGCAAAACCGGGGCATCGAAGGAGAGAGAAATGAATCGAATGAAATTTATGGCGGGATGGTGCGCGGTAGCATTTCTGGCGGCAATGCCTGTCGTCGCACAAACCGACGCCAATAAACCGAAAGAACCCCCGAAACCGGCTTTGAGTCCATCGGCGGCAATCATCGAACAGTGGAATGACGTTGGACGCAAGCTGGTCGCTATGGCGGAAGATTTTCCTGAAGACAAATACGAATATAAACCGAATCCGGACTCGCGGACGTTTGCCGCGAACCTGATACACGTTTCCGCTTCGATGTACTACTTCACGGATTTGGCGCAAGGCAACAAGCCCCGGTATTCCGACGACCCGAAGCGCGATGACTTGAAAACGAAAGCACAAGTGGTGGCGTTCGTAAAAAAGTGCGTGGCGGATGGTGCGGATGTGCTGAAGACCAAGGGCGATGCGGCTTTGATGACCCCGATCAATGCCGGTGGACCGCGTATGACCAGCTACGGTGACCTGGCTTACGGTCTTATCGAACATTCGGGCGAACACTACGGACAGTTGGTGGTGTATTACCGGAACAACGGTTTGGTGCCGCCGGAATCGCGGCCGAAGAAGTAATTTCGAAACAAAAAGAAGTTTTATGGGCCGAAGGAGCATGCAAGCCCCTTCGGCCCTATTTTTTTGATGTACGAAAAATTAGCTGGCGTCGACCGACGCCGGCTTTCCACGTACCAGTACCTTAAGTTGTTCCGGATCGCTGGCCGGCGGAAAGCAAGCATTGCCTGAGCAAACCAAGGCCATTGTCCTGTCTGCGGGCAGATGAGGAATCGTTTCGCGAAGAGCGAGCGGCAACGAAGCAGGGGTTGTTCCCGGCAAAATGCGCATTACCGACTTGCCGAGACAAAAGATGGAATTGGCCGCGGCTTCGAGAGCTTCCGCAGCCGCATCGCCTGGCCGGCCCATAATGACGACCTGTGCGGGATGGTTGCTGAACAGAGTCGCGGCCAAGCCATACGTCGCGGCGAACATTCCGTATTGCGGGGCGATGCCGGCGAAAGCTTCCAGCGTTTTCTGCGCCCATTGCCGATATTTCGGCTCGTTCGTGAAGGCGTGCATGCGAATCAGCGCGATTGCCGCGACCGAGTTTGCTCCCGGCGTTGGCGAATCCTGAAAGGGTTTGCGACGGACTTCCAGCCCGCCCATCGGCGGAGCCGCGCAGGAGCGGTCGAAAAATCCGCCGCGTTCGCTGTCACCATATTTTTCGATGGCGATATCCATGGCGCGTTGCGCGGCGCGAAAATATTTTTCATTGAGAGTAGCTTCGTAGCTATCGAGCAACGCGAGCACGCCGAAAACCTGATCGTCGAGCGAGCCATCGAGCGAGGGACCACCGATCCGGTGCGCGAATCCTTTCTCTTCGGACCATGCTTCGGCCAGCATGCGGTCGACGGTCTTAAGTGCAAAGTCTCGGCAGCTCAGGCCCATCGAATCCTGCAAGACGCGCGCGGCCTCCAGGTACCCCGAAACGAACATGGCGTTCCAACTGGCGTAAAGGGTTTTGTCCACGTAGGGCGTGGGACGAGGTAAGCGGGCCGCCAGCATTTTTTCCTTGGCCCGCGCAATCCTCAGTCGCACCACGGATTCTTCGATCGCCAGTTGCGCAGCGATGTCTTTCGGTTCCCGCGCCACCCACAAAACGTTTTTTGCCGGGTTATGGTGCATTTCGCCGTGCGCTTCCACGTCGTAGTACGACTCCATTACGCGCGCTTCATCCGGCAGTAGAGCGGCGCGCAATTCCTCGAGTGTCCAGGTGAAGTAATCGCCGTCATCGTCGAGAGAATAGTCGGCGTCCTGGCTGGCGTAAAATCCGCCGCGATGCTGATCCGACAAAACTTCATTCACCCAGGTGATGATGCCTTGAGCGGTTTGTTTTAGGAGTGGATTCTGTGTGACTTGCCAGGCATGCAGATAATTTTTTAGCAGTTCGGAATTGTCGTAGGACATTTTTTCGAAGTGCGGCACCAGCCATTTTTCATCGACCGAGTAGCGGTGAAATCCGCCGGCAAGCTGGTCATACATGCCGCCGCGCGCCATTTTTTCCAGAGTGGTTTCAGCCATCGCCAGCAGGTGCTTGCCTGCATCACCGCCGCGCGCCGCAAGCTGTTGCTGCTGTTCCAGAATCAGATCGAGCGACGAACAATGCGGAAATTTGGGCGCACGGCCAAAGCCGCCGTTGCGAATATCGAAAAGCTGCGTGAGTGAACTGATTTGCGAATCCACCACTCCGGCGTCAAACGCGCCGTGCGCGCCGGTAAAGGTTTCGGCCTGCGAGACCGCATCGGAAAGCGAATCCGCCGCACGGATGAGGTCGGGCCGTTTGTTCTTGAACGAATCGGCCACCGCCAGCAGCACGCGGCGAAATCCCGGGCGGCCCATCTGGTCTTCCGGCGGGAAATAAGTTCCACCGAAAAACGGCTTTCCGTCGGGCAACAAAAATCCCGTGAGCGGCCAGCCGCCTTGCCCGGAAATGGCGCTGATGGCCGACTGATAACGCGAATCGACATCGGGACGTTCATCGCGATCCACTTTAATCGCAATGAAATTTTCGTTGATGATTTTTGAAATGGCGGGATTTTCGTAGCTTTCGCGATCGATGACATGGCACCAGTGGCACCACACCGCGCCGATGTCGAGAAGAATCGGCTTGTCCTCAGCTTTGGCGCGCGCGAACGCTTCGTTATTCCACTCGTGCCAGTCAATCGGCTGGTGCGCGGCGGAGCGAAGATATGGACTGGCTGAGTTTTGCAAGCGGTTCGAAGAATTTTCGGTCAAGAATGTGCTCGCTGGTGGTGACTGGTAATCGGTGATTGATGACTCGTCGCACCCATAAGATATTTTGCAATCACTGCACGGTGTCGCCGGGACCGGGGTCGCGAGGATCGATCGGCTTGCGTCCGGCAAAACCTTCATCCTGGCGGTGGTAGTAACGAATGCGGTCTTCGCCCAGCTTCCAGCAAAGATAAACTTCCTCGTTGTCGATGATGGAAGGAAAATCCAAGAGGCCGACGTCCAGGTCCTTGATCACGCATCCGGTTTCAAGAATACGGTCCAGTGAACTCTTGAAACTCTCCGCAAGGCGTGTGTGTTCGCGGCGAAGTTTGGCGAGTGCCTCGTACGGCACGATCACGCCACCCATCATCATGATGCGCGCCGCTACTGCGGACAGATCGTTGTCCAGGCCGGAAAGCTTCTTGCGGCACTCCATCGCTTCCACCAGAAACGGTTCCAGCTCCCGGCGCGCACGCTCAGCTTCGGTTAGCGTAAACAACCGTTGCTCCGGCTCCGGCGTATCGTCTTGCGGAAGTTCGTCGTCTTGATCGGCCATGTTTTCCCCTAGCGGACGGATTGGGGACTGTTTGTAAGGCTAACGCAAAGAGAGCATGCGGTCGAGCGCGGCGCGCGCGAATTTACGGGTGCGCTCGTCGACCGAAATCTGGTTGACAACTTTCCCTGCGCCCAGGTTCTCAAGCGCCCACAGCAAATGCACGGGCGTAATACGGAACATGGTGGTGCAAACGCAAACGCTGGGATCGAGCGACATCACCTGACGATCTCTTAGTTCTTTGCTCAGGCGATTCACCATGTGAATTTCGGTGCCCACGGCCCATTTCGAACCGGGAGCAGCGGCTTTGACGGCGCGGATAATGCCTTCCGTCGAGCCGATTTCGTCGGCGGCCTGCACCACTTCGAATTTACATTCGGGATGAACAATCACGCGGATGCCGGGATTTTCGCGGCGCACTTTTGCGATTTGTTGCGGCGTGAAGCGCTGATGTACGGAGCAATAGCCTTTCCACAAAATCACGCGCGCTTTGGCAATCGCTTGCGGTGTGTTGCCGCCAAGTTCTTCGTAAGGATCCCAGACGATCATTTGGTCCAGCGGAATGCCCAGGCGGAAGGCGGTGTTGCGTCCGAGGTGCTCATCCGGCAGGAACAAAACTTTTTCGCCGCGCTCGAACGACCACTTCATTACCGCGCCGGCGTTCGAACTGGTGCAGACGGAGCCTCCATGTTCGCCAGTGAACGATTTAATCGCGGCGGTGGAGTTCATATACGTGACGGGAATAATTTTGCCGGTGTCGGTAACTCCACTCAGTTCACTCCAACACGCTTCGACCTGACCGATGTCCGCCATGTCGGCCATGGAGCAGCCGGCGCTCAAATCCGGCAACACCACGACCTGATTGCCGCGCCGCAAAATGTCCGCACTCTCGGCCATAAAATGCACGCCGCAGAAAACGATGAACTTGGCGTCGGCTGCGGCGGCTTGCTGCGAAAGCTTCAACGAATCGCCGCGGAAATCGGCAAACTTCACGACTTCGTCGCGCTGGTAGTGATGGCCGAGAATCGCCACATCTTTGCCGAGCCTGGCTTTTGCCGCGGCGATGCGATCGTCAAGCGAGTCATCCGGTACCAGCAGATAGTTATCAAAATCGCAGCCCACGCCTTTTTCGATTTCCGGCGCGCGCAAGGTTTCCGGCTGCTCGATTCCGATCATTTGTGTCGCATTTAGGATAGAGGTGAGTTTGCTCATGGTGTAGTGGCGATGAGTGCGCTGGCCTTTTATATGGCTACGGACTAGATGAACCGCGCGGTTCGCGGGTTAGTGATTATTCCAGCCGTTTAGCCGCCGATAAAAACCATGGTGCGCGATGGCGCCACGAAATCCGGCTCGTTGATGCGATGGCCTTTTTCTTTTTCGTTGACGACCGAACGAATATAAATCGCCAAGTCCTCGTCGCTGGCATTTTCCCGCAATAATTCCCGTAAGTCATGATCTTCCTTGCTGAAGAGGCATGTGCGCAATTTTCCGTCGGCGGTCAGGCGAATGCGTGAGCAGTGCCCGCAAAAAGGCTGCGTCACTGGAGCAATCAGGCCGATTTCGCCGGGCGCGCCGTCCGCAAAACGATATTTGCGAGCGGTCTCGCTGGGTTCGTTGGGGATGCGCGCCAGCGGCCAGCGTGCGTGAATTCGCGCATGAATTTCGGACGCCGGCACCAGCAATTCGCGCGACCAGTGGCGATCCGCGTCCAGCGGCATGAACTCGATGAAGCGCATGATCACGCCGCGTTCGCGGGCGAATTCAGCGAAGTCTTCGACTTCGTCGTCATTGAAGCCGCGCACCAGCACCGCATTGATTTTTGCCGGGCCGAGACGCGAATTCTGCGCCGCGGCGATTCCCGCCATCACCGAGGAGAAAGTCTTGGTGCGAGTAATTTTTTCAAATTTCACGGGATCGAGGGAATCGAGGCTGATGTTGATGCGCTTCAGCCCGGCCGCAATGAGGCGCTCGCAACGTTCGGCCAATTGGTGACCGTTGGTCGTCATCGACAAATCGGAGAAACCAGTTTCAGACATGCGCGCGATGAAATTCTCGACGCCCGGCCGCACCAGCGGTTCGCCACCGGTTACGCGCACTTTCTGGATGCCCAGACCGCGAAATACGCGGCCCAGCCGTTCCAGTTCCGGCCACGATAAAATCTTGTCGTGCTGCTGGTAATTTTCCGGATCGGCCGAGCGGCAGTAAATACACCGGAAATTGCAACGGTCAGTGACCGAAATTCTCAAGTCGGTGATTTGCCGGCCGAATTTGTCTTGCAGTGTCACGTTTTAGATCGCCTAAAAAAGCAAAAACCCGATTCGATTTGGAATCGGGCGCGCACCAGTAAAATACATTTCCGGCGCTGCGCTCCTTTCCAATCCAGTCGATCTTTGTCTTGATCGGCTGGCGCGAGTGCGGCAGTTGCCACACCGCGTGCGGGAGGCCCCGGCGTTTCCGCCTGAACCCTCACCCCAAAATTACCGGGATCGCCGGGATGGCCATGGGTTGTCTCCCCTGCAGGCCGCCCCGGTCGGAGCTACGAGTAAAGTCTACGCCTGCCGGGCAGTTCTCCGCAAATGCGCATAAACGGTTCCTGGGCGGGCAATTCACGTAAATTCGTACAGATTCAATACGCATTAAGTCGAATTGACTTAACGGAGTGAAGCGTATTGAATTAAGGCCTATGCTGGCCCGCGGCCGCTGGGTGTCTTCGCAATAACTTCAACCAGGGGACTTTACGATGAATCTGGGTCGATTGTTGATTACTGCGTCCAAATCCGATTTGTGCAGGAGTGCCCGACCGGGCCCCTCCCCGCTGAGGCGCACGGCTGTGATGACGCTGCTCCTGGCGGCGTTGTTGCCGACGGCGCATGCGCAGGTATCTGCCAGCATAAAAGGCATCGTTACAGACGCTTCTGGCGCGGCCGTCCCCGGCGCCACCGTCAAGGCAAGAGATGTTGAAACCGGAGCGATGCGCAGCAGTGTCACCGACGATTCAGGGAGATACCTGGTGCTGGCGCTGCCGGTTGGCGAGTATGAAGTCCGCGTTGCCAAGGCGGGTTTTCAAGATGCGATCCGCAGCGGGATATACCTAGTGGTCGGACAGGAAGCTAACGTCGATCTGCAACTGCAGATTGGGACGGTCACATCGGAGCTGACCGTAAGAAGCGATGCGCCGATCGTGAGCGTGTCAACAAAGGACATCAGCGGCTTGGTCGGCGAACAGGCGATCAAGGATCTTCCGCTTAACGGGCGCAGCTACGATCTGTTGCTCCCGCTCAACCCGGGAATCGTGAATTTCACATCGCAGAAAACCGGCGGCACGGGAATCTCGAATTCCAGCACCGCAAACAATTTTTCGGTTTCAGGCAATCGGCCGCAGCAAAATATATTTTTGCTGAACGGCGTGGAGTACACCGGCGCGGCGGAAAACAACATGCAACCGGGGGGAGCGAGCGGCGAACTGCTCGGTGTGGACGCGGTGCGCGAATTCAACGTGCAGCGAGACAACTACAGCGCGGAATTCGGCAAACACCCCGGCGGCCAGGTGATCATTGTCACCCAGTCCGGCAGCAATCAATGGCACGGCTCCGCTTTCGAATTTCTGCGCAATAACGCGCTGGATGCCAAGAATTTCTTCGATCAGAATTCCGCTCCGCCATTCCAGCGCAATCAGTTCGGGGCGGCGTTCGGCGGGCCGATCAAGAACGACAAAACGTTTTTCTTCGCCAACTACGAAGGTTTGCGGCAAAACCTGCACCAGACCTCCGCAGCGTTCGTTCCCGACCTTCAGTCGCGCGCAGACGCCGCGCCAAGCGTACAGCCTTTGTTGAATTTATGGATCACCCCCTCAGCGAGCGATCCAGATTTCAGCACGCCTAAAAATCCAGATGGAATCGCGGAAGTATTCAGCAGCCCGTTGCAAACGATTCGCGAAGATTTCGGGACAGTGCGCGTGGATCACAATTTTTCCGCAAAAGACTCGCTGGCGGGGATTTATACCATTGACGATGGCGGTGACGTGACTGCCACACCCGCAAATCCGTTCAGCACGGACGTTCTGAATCTACGCGCCCAGGTTTTCAGCCTGGAGGAAACCCACGTTTTTTCGCCGACACTGTTGAACCTGGCGCGTGTCGGCTATTCGCGAGCCGGATATTTTTTCAATGGCGAACCCACTCCGGGAACGCCGGCCGCGGGCGTACCCGGATTTTTGATTGGGCACCCGGTCGGCGCGGTGGTTGTGGGAGGCAGCGCCGCGTCGAATCCGCAGGCATCCATCGGGCTGGCCGGCAGCAACAACGGCAGTAATTTGAGCATCGCGCGCAATTTGTACACTTATGAGGATCGTGTCACGCTGACTAAAGGCCGTCACCAACTCAGTTTCGGCGCATGGTTTCAGCAATTCCAGTCCAACGAAAACATCGCGCTCAGCCAATACGGACAAGCCACTTTCGCCAGCCTGGCCACTTTTTTGCAAGGCACCGCATCTTCGTTCCTGTACGACCCGGCGCCCACGCCGCTAAATTGGCGTTCGCTGTTCGGAGCGTTTTACGCCGAAGATGTTTTTCGCATCAGTCCCAAACTGACTCTTTCGCTGGGCTTGCGCGATGAATTCTCCACCGGTTGGAACGAAGCGCATGGCCGAGCCGCGAATTACACATTCACCAACGGCGTGATTTCTACCGATCCCCATATTGGCGGTTCCTTCTTCACCGACAACCATGCGAAGTTTTTGCCGCAGCCGCGCATTGGCGCCGCGTGGAGTCCGTTCGGCAATAAAACCGTGCTGCGCGCGAACTTCGGAATGTATAACGATTTGCAGGACGCGCTCGGTTATCGCGCCGATCAGAATGCACCGTTCAATCCGGTCTATACCATCCCAAACCTTGCAGTGCGTAGCTTGCCGATTGATCCCACTGCTCCTCTTCGGGCCACCGCCAAGCTGGTTCCCGGTGGTGTGCAACCGGATATGCGGACTCCGACTCTGATTTCGTGGGCGCTACGCGTCGACCGCGAAATTTCTCCGAATACTTCGTTGACGGTCGGTTATGTAGGTTCGCATGGCTATCACGAATTGATGGGCGTGGATGCTAACGAGTCGCAGCCCGTGATTTGCCCGGCATCGCCTTGCCCGGCGGTTTATCCGACTGTGGATCCAAATGCTACTCCGCCAGTCACAATTTCCACGGGATTCCCGGCTGGCTCGCCACTGGCGGGCGCTCCTGTTCCGGCTGGGTCTTTTTTCATTCCCGCTGGAACGCCGAAAGCGAATCCCGCGATTGCCAATACCTGGACCTGGTTCTCCGAAGGCACCAGCACCTACAACGCGTTGCAAGTGGATTTGCGGCGCCGATTCAGTCACGGTCTTTTGCTGCGTGGCGTTTACACTTTCGCAAAGGCTCTCGACGACGGAGATTCGCTGAATCAAACTACGGCGGGAAACGCTCCCGGGCTGGTCTCCAATCCGCTGAATCTGGCTGCGGACAAAGGGCCGGCGACGTTCAATGTTGAACAAGTGGGCGTCGTCAATGTCCTTTACCAATTGCCATTTGGGCGCGGACAGCGTTTTGCAAACGACATCGGCGGCTTTGCGAGTACGGCGATCAGCGGCTGGTCTATTTCGAGCATTATCACCGCGCAGACCGGATTTCCGTTTACGCCGCAACTCAGCTACAACCCATCGAACAACGGCGACACGCGCAATCCGGTGCGGCCATTTCTCAATCCCAATTTCACTGGACCGGTGGTTCTCGGGAATCCGAACCAATGGTTCAATCCCAGCGCGTTTATTGCGCCGCCCGCAACCAGCGGCTTCTACGGCAACGTGGGAAGAAACACATACATCGGTCCGGGCCTAACGACATGGGATTTTTCGGCGTTGAAAGACACCAAGATCGGCGAACGGTTAAACCTACAATTTCGCGCCGAAATTTTCAATTTGTTGAACCACACGAACTTCAATACGCCCAACCTGATCGTTTTCACTCCGCCAACCGCCACCAATCCGAGTGGCCTGTCCGGGACGGCCGGCGCCATCACCAGCACCTCCACCAGTTCGCGCCAGGTGCAATTCGCGCTGAAGCTGCTGTGGTAGAAACGTCGATCACAGTAAGATCGTTGCCCTCGGCAGGCGTACAAGCTGTGCCGACCGTTACTAGGAACCGGGCCCTATTTAGAGCTGGCAGATTAGCGGCGGCGGTTACGGTATTCACTAGCCCGAACTGCACGAAGATTTGAGTACAGAGGGAATGCCGCGAGGCGCTCCTGCGGCGCGCATTTCCACAAAAACATAATCGGCCGAACCTCATTCCTTCCATCCCCGTCACGGTAAGAGTCTGTGATAGAGTTTTGCGACGCCATGCGCATCTTTATCCTGGGAGCCGGGGCGACTGGCTCACTTCTGGCACAAATTCTGGAGCGGCAGGGCCATCACGTGTGGTGCGGCGACCGCGATCCCGACCGCGCGCGGCGTTTCCTTGGCAAAAAAAGCCGCATTGCCATTTCGCAGGTGAATGCGCGAAATCTTCGCGGCATCGTGCGCGCAGCGAAGGGCTGCCAGCTTCTTATCAACGCTTCAGCTTCGGTCTTCAATGAAATTGTGTTGCGGTCCGCGCTGCGACTGCGTTCCCACTATCTGGACTTGAGTTCGCATCTCACGCGCGATCCGTTCCGCGCCGAACAGTTTCGCTACAGCAAACGCTTTGAGGAAAAGAACCGTGCCGCAGTGGTCAATGCAGGAGCGGCTCCTGGGCTTACCAATCTGCTGGTCAAGCGCGCAGCCGATCTGTGCGATGAAGTTGTCTCCGCGCAGATTCGCCTCTATGAAAGCTCTGAAAGCGACGATCCAATCTCGCAATGGTCTCCGGAAGTTTCTTTCGACGAAGCAATTTCGCGTCCGCGCATCTATCGCGACAGAAGGTTCAAACTGGCAAAGCGTTTTTCTGAGCTGGAGAAATTCCGCTTCATGGATCCCGTTGGACCGGCGCGGGTTGTCCTTGCAGCGCAGGACGAAATCGCAACGCTGCCGCGGTTTATTGCCATGCGCGATCTGGACGCAAAAATCGGCGGGAATGAAATCGACCGTCTGCGCCGCTGGCACAAGCAGGGCAAACTCTCGAAGTCGCGCGGCATGGCCCGGAGGCGATTTCCAGAGACGGCGTCGCCGCGAGCCATCGCCAAATTAATCCGGCAGGGGATTCTGCAGAATGCGCGGTTTGCCGCCGCCGTCCTGGTTCGTGGCATCCAGCGCGGCTCGAAAGAGGATGTGCACGTGCTGGTTCGCAGCGACGTGCTGTTTCCGTCGCTTTACACCATCCGCCGGCGGGGACTCTTCACCACTCCCGTTGCGTTTGCGACCGCACATGTGGCCGCGCAATTTGTGAAGAATTTTCCCAGGGAAGAGTCCGGCGTTTTTGCACCAGAGTCGCTGCCAATGGATATCCGGCGGGAAATTCTTGCCGGCGTTCGCTCGCAGGGGCTAAAAATTCTGCACAAAATCACGATTCTAAGAGCATCGGAAGACGACGAAGAAATTTAGCAGCAATATTTTTCAGGGCTGCGTCCGCAGTATGCCTCTCTTCCTATGGCCGCGCCTCAAAAACCAGATTGAACGGAGTCTGCGTTGCCCGGCGAAAACGCGTGAAGCCGCCGGACGTCACAACGTCGCGCAACCGTTTTTCACCGGCTTGCGCTCCAAGAGCTAGCCCGACTTCCTGCGAAAGCGAGGCAGGTGTGCACAAAAGAGTTGACGCTCCGTAAAATGCGCGTCCGATGGGATTCAAATTGTCCTCGATTTTGTCGCCGGCAAAAGGCTCGACGATCATCCACGTGCCATCTTTTTTCAAACTGCCGTGTACATGCGCCGACGCACCCGCAGGATCGCCCATGTCATGCAGGCAATCGAAAAAAGTCACGAAGTCATAGTCCCGCCCCGGATACGTTTTGGCCATCGCCACTTCGAACACGATGCGATCGGCCACGCCGGCATCTTTCGCGCGCTGCTTCGCCGTCTCGATGGACTTGTCGTGATAATCGAAGCCTGCAAATTCCGATTTCGGATAGTGCTTGGCCATCAGGATGGTCGAAGCGCCCAACCCGCAGCCGACGTCCGCGACACGTGCTCCGGCTTTCAGTTTTGCATCCACTTCTTCTAACGACGGAATCCATGCACTGACCAGATTGGCGGCGTAGCCGGGACGGAAAAACCTCTCAGTGCCTACGAACACGTTCGCGTTGTGCTCGTGCCAGCCCATTCCCTTTCCGGTTTTGAATCGCTCCTCGAGTTGATCCTTGGCTTGAATCGCGCCCAGCGCCACTTGAAATGCGCCGGGCAGAAATGCAGGGCTATTGTCGTCCGCGAGCGCGAAGGCCTGTTCTTCGGTTAAATAAAATTTGTCGCTCGCCGCGTCGTAGCTGACATAGCCGCCTGCCGCCTGGCTGCAAAGCCATTCGCGAACGTAGCGTTCCGTGGTCCCCGTGCGTTTCGCAAGTTCCGCCGACGTCTGGTGGCCTCCTGCAACCAGTCCTTTATACAAACCGAGCTTGTCGCCGATGGCGATCAGCGCGGCGTGAAACGTAGCGCCAAAATCTACAATTCCCTTGCCCAATAATTCATGGAGTTTTTGTTCGTTGATAGCCACAGTGATGCCTCCGTCGAAGAAATGCTGGACCCAGGCTGGGAAGAGGACCTGTTTTCGCGGATTGTAATTCGCCCAGGAAGAGAACGCAAGGCAGGCACGGACGGTCGGACGGTCGCGTCAGCAGCACCGGCTTACGCGCGAATATTTTTTTTGCAATTGCGAAAGATAGAATTCCTCGCGCGTCAATACGGCGACGCCGCAAGAATGTCTGGCATGCGATTCCAGGTACCGCTCGTAGGCCGCATCGCCGCACCATTCGCGGATCCCACGCCAGATTCGTAGCACTAGAATCCTCGCGCGAATGTTCGAGTCGTGGAAATAAACCGGCATCAGTCGCCCTCCGCTGCCGCAATCCAGGTGGTACGCACGTAGGGACTTTCGTGCAGTACCGGCTCGCGCTTCCTAATCAGGAGCGTGGTCCATTGCACCAGCGCTTCCACCAACAAAACCAGGATCATGATCGCGAGTACGGCAGTTACTACGGCGTCCAGCCGTTGATTGAAGATGAGTCGCTGCGTTTCCACAATTTTCGCGGCGGGAATTTTTCCGGCGGTGATCTGCGCGCTCATAGCACTCGCGGCGGAAAGAAATCCGATACGCGGATTGGCCGCGAAGATTTTCTGCCAGCTTGCGGTCATGGTGATGATCACCAGCCAGGCCATGGGCGCCAGTGTCACCCAGATCCAGCGAAGCCTGCCCATCTTTAGCAGGATCGTGGTAGCCACGACGAGCGCGACCGCCGCCAGCAGTTGGTTCGAAATTCCAAACAGCGGCCATAACGAATTGATTCCTCCCAACGGATCGATCACGCCTTGATACAGAAAATATCCCCACGCGCCGACGATCAGCGCACTCGAAAGCAAAACTCCAGGCAGCCAGCTGGTTCGCCCAAACGGCTTCCACACACGGCTTCCCAATTCCTGCACCATGAATCTACCCACGCGCGTGCCCGCATCGAGCACGGTCAAAATAAACAGCGCTTCGAACATAATCGCAAAGTGATACCAGATGCTGAGCAGCCGCTCGCCTCCGATGGTGCTGGAAAAAATCTGCGCCATGCCCACCGCAAGAGACGGCGCGCCCCCGGTGCGATTGAATAATGTCTGTTCGCCGACGGCGTGCGCGAGAGATGTCATCGTCGCCGGGTTCACTGCATAGCCCCAACTGGAAATCATCGCGGTCGCCGCTTCGGGGGTCGCGCCCACCACTGCCGGCGGCGAATTGATTGCGAAATAAACTCCGGGCGGCATAGCGCACGCCGCAACCATGGCCATTACGCCAACGAATGATTCCAGCAGCATCGCTCCGTAACCGATGAATCGCGCATGGCCTTCACGCTGAATCATTTTTGGCGTGGTTCCGCTCGAAATCAGCGAATGGAAGCCGCTGATGGCACCGCAGGCAATGGTGATAAAACAAAACGGAAAAATCTTTCCGGCGAACACTGGCCCGGTGCCGTCCACAAATTTCGTCAAAGCCGGCATGTGTACTTCCGGACGCACGATCAAAATTCCCGCTGCCAGCGAAAAGATCGCACCGGCTTTGATGAAAGCGCTCAGATAATCTCGCGGCGCAAGTAGCAGCCACACCGGCAGAGCGGAGGCGGCGAATCCGTAGGCCATCAAAATGAAAGCCAGCGCCACACCGCCGAACGTAAAAGCATGTGCCCAGCTTGGCGATTCGGCGATCCACTGCCCGGCCACTACCGCGAACATCACCAACGCCACACCCAGCAGGGATGCTTCCAGAACTCTGCCCGGCCGGAAATAACGCAAATAAATTCCGAGCAGCAGCGCAATCGGAATGGTCATGGCCAGTGTGAACGTGGCCCACGGCGACGACTTCAACGCGTTGACAATGACCAGCGCCACCACGCCCAGCAGAATGATCATGATCGCCAGCACCGCAATCTGCGCGATCACTCCGCCGCGTTTGCTGACTTCATCGCGCGCCATTTCGCCCAGCGTTTTTCCATCGCGCCGGATCGAGCAAAACAAAATAATAAAATCTTGCACGCAGCCTGCGAACGCGCAGCCCGCAATCAACCACAGCGTTCCGGGCGAATATCCAAATTGCGCGGCGAGTGTCGGCCCAACCAGCGGGCCCGGCCCCGCGATCGCGGCGAAGTGGTGCCCGAACAAGACCCATTTGTTGGTCGGTACAAAATCGCGGCCATCATCCAAACGTTCGGCAGGAGTGGCGCGCGTATCGTCGAGCGCCAGCAACTTCGCGGAAATAAAGGCGGAGTACAGCCGGTAGGCGACCAGGTAGCAACACGCCGCCGCTACCACGAACCACGTCGCGCTGATAGCTTCGCCGCGATAGAAGGCAATTTTGGCCAGCGCGACTGCGCCGCCAATCGCGATTGCGGACCAGACTAGAATCGCCTGCAGCTGTTTCATTTCGCTGCGCCTTTTTGCGCAGCGGATTTTTGCTCGGTGCTGGCTTGAATGAACTGCGACAAGTCCTGTTTGAGTTTCGCCAGCGATGGCTGATGCACGTACATCATGTGGCCGGCTTCGTAGTATCCGCCGGAAAGATGCGCGCGCAGTGACTCATCGAGACTCAAATGGTCGAAGGTATATTCCGCGGCAAAAAAGGGCGTCGCCAGATCGTAATACCCTTTTCCGACGAACACGCGCAAAAACGGATTTTGTGTCATGGCGCGGCGCAGCGTCTCGGCCACATTCACGTATCGGTTCTGGTAGGACTCGTAGCTCCACGGCTGCACGCGGCCGGTCAGGTATTCATAAAAAAGATCGCTCTCGAACTTCAGGTCACCGCGCACGTAATCGTGAAACGTCGCCGTGTACGGCCCCACAATCGCCGCCAGGCTGGGATCGTATTCCGGGCGCGAACCTGCCGAGTCCTCATCGATGCCAATAAAACGGCCGTCCAGGCGCCCCACGGTGCGGCGCTGGTCGCGCAAGAGTTCCTTGTCGAAACGCTGGATTTCGATGCGTAAATTACTGCGTTCGATATACTCGGCGGAAAGTCCGGTAAGCCGTGAAAGCTTTTGCGCGACTTCCACGTGCCGCGATGCCGGCAAGGTGTCTCCGCCCATCAACGCATCCGTGTATTCGTGCGCGGCGAAGTTGCGCGACTCGTCAACCGCTTTGTGCAAATCGCTTTGCAAGTCCGCCGGCAATTTCTTGTGAAACCAGGCAATTGCCGTGTACGTTGGCAAATAAAGGATGTAAGGCAGATCGTTGCCGGTATCGAATTCCGCAGTCTGAAAATTCAGGATCGAGGAAATCAGAATGATTCCGTTCAGGTACATGCCGTAGCGCTGCTGCAAATATCCGGACAAGCCCGCTGCACGCGTGGTGCCGTAACTTTCACCCGCGAGAAACTTCGGCGAAGTCCAGCGCTTGTTTCGCGTCGCGTAGAGCCGGATGAAATCACCGACCGACTCGATGTCTTCTTCGATGCCATGGAATTGTTTCGGCGCTTCGCCGGGAACAGCTCGGCTGTATCCGGTCGAAACGGGATCGATAAAAACCAGATCGGTCACATCCAGCAGTGAATATTCGTTGTCAACCAGCTTGTAAGGTGGCGGCAGTAGAGCGCCAGCGTCGCCCATTTCCACGCGCCGCGGGCCGAAGGCGCCAAGGTGCAGCCAAATCGAAGCCGACCCGGGCCCGCCATTGAAGGTAAAGGTCACCGGACGCTTCGCCGAATCGCTCACATCGTCCCGGGTATAGGCCACGTAAAAAACGCTGGCTTTCGGCGTGCCGTCTTCCAGTTTCAACAAAATCGTTCCAGCCGTCGCGGTATATTTTATTTCCTGCCCGCCGATTTTGATGGCGTGCTTGGTCTGCACAACTTTTTCTTCCGGCTTCTTTTCCTCCTTCGCTTTGTCTGACTTGCCGTCTGACTTCTCGGCCGATTTTTCCGCCGGCTTTTCCGCCGGCTTCTGCGCGCTGGCGTGCGCCGCGGTGAACGCCAGAAGAACTCCGGCAATGCTCAGCAAAGTTGGTCGAGCCATCTAGTCCATCCCCCAATATGCGCAACGAGCCGCGCACCGCATCGTATGCGACTCTCCGCGAAGCGTCAATTTGACTCCTCCCGCAAGCACCATGTTCGCCGGACGGATGCTGGTCTTAGCGATTTTCTCCTGCCCTTCCACACCGCGTGACACAAATCCGACAAACGTTCTACCAGCCAGAGATAGAGCCATGACACTGCTTTGCCTGAATTTCCTTAGCCTCGTCCTTGAGATGTCGCTTTGAACGCGCAAAACACCCAGCCACAAAAAGTGGCTGGAGTGAACTGTGCCAGAAAAGGAGAGAGTAAACGTGAAAGAACTTAATCAGCAAGGTGCAGGGTTTATCGTTACAAACCCCGGGTCAATGGAGAGAAAAGGTGGCTCCAATCGACGGTCGTTCCTAAAAAAAGGAATGGTCGCAGGTGCGGTGACGGTGGGCGCTGGCCTCTTGGCCGGCAGCTCTTCTGTGCTAGCACGGGACGAGAAGAGCGAAAAGAATGGAGGCCTTACCAAAGGCGACGCCGCGATTCTACGATTTCTGGCAGCAGCAGAAATCCTGGAGAGCGATCTTTGGCTGCAGTATCAGGAGCTTGCGGGCATCCAGGACAACGAAGTCTCCACTCTGGCCAGCCAGCTGATTCCTGGTTATCCCTCTCAGCCCACCGGCGGCAATCCTCTTTACACCAACGCCATTTCCCAACTGGACGCGGACATGTCGCAGTACATTCACGACAATACCGAAGACGAACTTTCCCACGAGACCTTCATCAATGCGTATCTGGCTTCCAAGGGCGCGGACACCATCAGCCTCGACCAATTCCGCACCTTGCCCAGCAGCAAAGCGACGGGCGCCAACCAGTTTGGCCGGCTCACGAACCTCACGCAGCTCTCGGTGGACACCAGTTGGTGGACGCGTTACCGCAGCCGTACGCAGAATCCAGACCTCGGCGACAGTTTTGCGCAGGCGATTCCCACTCTGGCCGTCGGACAGCACACCGCCATACCCCGCACCGACGCTGATATCAGTAGCTCCAGCCATCTGCAAGCTATCGCCAACACGGCGGGCTTTCACTTCGGCACGATCGAGCAGGGCGGTTCGAGCCTGTACCCATCCCTGGCTCAACGAGTCACTCACCCCGAGGTGTTGCGAATCCTGCTCAGCATCGGCGGAACGGAAATCATGCATTTCCAGACCTGGAGCGACAAGGCCGGTAATTGCCCCGATACCACGGACACCGATCCGGTGACGGGCGTGAAAGTTGTCTTCGATCTGATGAGCGCGTCGCGCTTCCATACCGAGGATTTCCAGTCCAACCTGATCATGCCGGAGCCGACCGTTTTCCTGAACAAAACTTTCCCGGCCGTCTCCATCATTCGGCCCACGGAAACCAATGGTGCCGCCATGGGAGCCCTGAAGGCGCTCACCGCCGACGGGCTTTTCATCGGTCAGTCGCCGGCATTTTTCACCCTGCTGCAAGACCTCGCCTCAGAGGCCGACGCCGCCCGTCAGGGCGGCTAAGCCCACCAACCTCGCAAAACACCGCACATATCTTTCGGCCCTGGCAACCAGCCTCATAGAAAGCAACGCCGGGGCCGAAAGCCTCCTACTTTTCGCTGTCGCGTCTGAAACTTGTGCCAACGATTATCGGAACGTTAATTTACTATCCCCGCGTGACAATCCGGCGAACAATGTATATCTCGTGGAATCAATCCTTAGGGAAAATCGCGCCAGAAACCAGGCTGCGACAAAATTTATACAATTCACGGATTTTGCGCTTACATCCTTTCCTCTGAATTTCTCTACTCTGACTTCCTAGACAGTTGGTTGCAGACGCTCCTCATTCCGCGCCAAAGCGTTCTGTTCCTCGAATAAGGAGACATGTCATGCATGAATTCGGCCAGAATGGGAAATCTGCTTCTGATCGGCGTACTTTCTTGAAAAAAGGAATGGTGGCTGGCGCAGCGACAGTCGGAGCTAGCCTCTTAACCCCTCCCCCTTCCGCTTTTGCCGAGCAGGAAGAAAAGAGCGGTCGTCTCACACCTGGGGACGCCGCGCTACTTAGATTCGCGGCGGCTGCGGAAATTCTCGAAACCGATTTCTGGGTGCAATACAACGAATTGGGCGGTGTGCCCAATACCAGCGAAGTTCCGGGCGGCAGCGGCAATCCCGCTTACACCGCGGCACTGACCGTGCTGGACTCAGACATGGCGCAATACATCCACGACAACACCGACGATGAATTCACGCACCAGAATTTCCTGAACGCATACTTAGTGTCGAAGCGCGCCGAACCAGTCAACCTGGAACCCTTTCGTACTTTGCCGGGCAGTAGCGCCACCGGATCGAGCGGAAAACCGCGTCTGACCAACCTCACGCAGCTCACCCTGGATACCAGCTGGTGGACGCGCTACCGCGACAGCGCGCACAATCCGGACCTCGATCCGGGTTTCAGTTTCCCCCAAGCCGTTCCAACGTTGAACAAAGGGCAGCACACCGCGATCCCCAGAACGGACGCCGACACCAGCGATCCCAATTTCCTCCAAGCCATCGCCAATACCGCGGCTTTTCATTTTCCCACCATCGAACAGGGCGGCAATAGCCTGTATCCTTCGATGGCGCAACGCGCGAACCATCCTGAAGTTTTGCGAATCCTGATCAGCATCGGTCCCACCGAGACCATGCACTTTCAAACTTGGTCAGACAAAGCCGGTAACGCTCCTCCATTGACCGCCGTGGATCCCGTCACCGGCGTGTCGGTGACGTTTCCTAACCTCAATGCTCCTCCATTTGGCGGCGAGGAGTTTCAGACCAACCTGATCATGCCGGAGCCATGCCCGTTTATCAGCCGTAAGCTGCCGCCATGTTCCGTGATTCGCCCGACGGAAACCAAAGGCATCGCCATGGGGGTGGTCAAATTCCTCACCGCCATGGGGCTTTTCATCGGCCAGTCGTCTGCATTTTTCGCGCTGATGCAGGATCTGGCCGAAGACGCGGACGCCGCCCATCGCAATTCCTGACCAACGAACCTCGCAGATCACCGCAGAAACCTTTCGGCCCCGGCTACCAGGCCAATGCAACGCCGGGGCCGAAAGCCTCCCTTCTGACGGCTTTATGCCTGGTTTACACCACGGTTCTAGCCAAGCGAAGTGAATTTCAGGAGCGGCAATAAGTCGCGGAAGATTCTGGCGAGGTCGGCGCAGAATGAAACGCGGGTTGTGGCGGCGGGTGAAAGTTTTTTGCGAACGATCCAGCCCTGCAATTTTGGCCAGTCCGCCGCGGTCGGCCAGCCCTTGTGTTTGGTCCATTCCCCTTTTACCGTCGCGTACCAGTAGCTATCGTATTTTCTGCTCAGGCGTTTTTTCTGCCGCGCGAGCCATTTCGGATTTTGCGCGATGCGCGGTCCGGCTACCAGCGCGATGGAAGATGATTTGCGCTTTGGCTCGGCGTAAATGCGGAATCCGGCGGTGACCGTATCAGACGAAATTCCTGTATAGAGTTGCCCGCTGGTCATTTCGCCGGGAAGCGGAACACCAAACTTCAGATACATGTGCGGGTGATAGGGAGTTTTGTCTTTTGCGAAACGGATATCGCGGTTAATGCGCGAAAAATTGCCGGCGTGCCGTCGCATGGTGTCGAATCGCGAATCCAGCTTCAGGACTGCCGGGGATAATTCTTCACACAGACGGCGGAACGGCAGCACCACCGTTTCCTGATAGCGTTCACGGTGGGCGTCCATCCACACTTTCTTGTTGTTGCGGCCCAGCTCACGGAAGAATTGAAATATTTCCTTGCTGAAAATCGGTTTTGCCGCCGTCATCGGTCGCCACTTTCCCCGCGCAACAGAGTAACGCATTCCCAATTGCAGTCAATTCGACTATGCTTTTCCGCTGCTGCGGATCGATTTCATTAACATTGATTCATTCTGCAAAAGGACAGGCGGATGCGACTTTCTACCACTCGGTTGACCACATTGTTTGCGGCATTTTTTATTCTCGGCTGGTTGGGATTTTCTGCGCCCCCATTGCTTGGCGCCGACGAAAGCAAGTCTCAGAAGAAAGAACCGTGGAAAGCGGAAGACGTGATCTATGCCGAGTCGGCTGCTCCGCAAACGCGAATTTCTCCTGACGCTAGATGGCTGGTGTGGGTGAAATCCACCGGCGACAAGGATAAAGACGCGCGTGTGTCCAATTTGTTTCTCTCCAGTCTCACGGAGAATAAAGAGATTCAACTTACGCGGGGCAGCGACAACAACGGGCAGCCGCAATGGTCTCCCGACGGCCAGTTGATTGCCTTTACCAGCAACCGCGCGAGATTTGGCGCCAAGCCGGACACCGCGCCGGTGCAGATCTGGCTGATCAATCCGCATGGCGGCGAACCCTGGGTGTTGACCGAACTTGCGCGCGCGCCACGCAGTGTCAATTGGATCGACAAAGACACGGTTATTTTCAGCGCGCAGGAAGATCCTTCGCTCTACGCGCAGGAAATGAAACAAAAGAAAGATGATTCGGAAATTGTGGACGACGCGGAGCACGAACCGCCGGTGCGCCTCTACAAGATCAGCGTGAAGGACAAGAAGATCACTCGGCTTACGACGAACACAGACTGGATTGGCAATTGGGAGGTGTCCAAGGATGGGAAATTCGCGGCGGCGATTCATCAGAAAAGTTTGCATTACACATTTGATCAGAAGACGCCGCCGATTGCCGTGCTGCACAACTTGGGCGACGGAACCGAGAAGCGGATTTTTGCCGAGGGCCGCGTTTACCCTCGCGGATTTGAGTGGCTGCCAGACAGTTCGGGATTTTACGCCTGGGCTCCGTATTCCACCCATCCGAAGTTTCTGACGGCGACGGTCGAGCTGCTTTATTTCTATCACGTGGCTGGCGGCAAGAGCGTTCAGGTGCCGCTGGATTGGGACAACGGCATCGGCTCGGACCTAGCGGCGACGCAGGACGGATTTGTGGTGGGACTTGCGGCGGGGGCGCGGTTTGAGACTTCGCGCTACACGCGCAGCAAGGCCGGCGATGGATGGACCTGGAAGCGCGCGGCGCTGGAAGGCGAACAGGCGAACAACATTCAGTTCTTCGAGGTGACCGAAGACGGCAAGGAAATTGTTTATTTTTATTCGACGGCCAGCAAGCTGCCGCAGATTTACCGAGCGCAACTCGACGGAACGAAGCTGGTTTCGCCGATCGAAGTCAGCAAGCTGAATGAAAGGCTGGTGAAAAACCGCGCGTTTGCGAAGACCGAAGTAGTTCGCTGGAAAGGCGCGAATGACGAAGAAGTGGAAGGCATTCTCTATTACCCGACGAATTACGAAGCGGGGAAAAAGTATCCGCTGATCACGGCGATTCACGGCGGGCCGAGCGGCCACGATGCGGATGCCTGGGAAGACAGCTGGGCGTATCCGAACAATTTGCTGACGCAGCGCGGCGCGTTTTTGCTGAAGCCGAACTATCACGGCAGCAACAACTACGGACTGAAATGGGTGGAATCCATCTGCTGCGGAAAATACTACGACCTGGAAACGCCGGACATCAACGCGGGCGTGGACTCGCTGATCGCGCGCGGACTGGTCGATCCGGAAAAAATCGCGACGCTGGGGTGGTCGAACGGATCGATTCTATCGACGAGCTTGATCACCGCGTATCCCGACCGCTACAAAGTGGCGAGTGTCGGCGCGGGCGATGTCGAGTGGATCAGTGACTGGGGCAACGTGATGTTTGGCGATTCGTTCGATTCGTATTATTTCGGCAAATCGCCGTTTGAGGATCCCGAGCTGTACATCCGCAAATCGCCGTTTTTCAAGATGGACAGGATCAAGGCGCCGGTGCTGATTTTCCACGGCACCAATGATACGAACGTGCCGCCGGCGCAGAGCTGGTCATACTTCCGCGCGCTGCAGTACTACGACAAAGTACCGGTGAAATTTGTGGTGTTTCCGGGCGAGCCGCATGGACCGCGCAAACTGACGCACCAGATGCGTAAAGTGGAAGAAGAAGTCGCCTGGTTCGATAAATATTTTTTCAAGACGGAAAAACCAGCAAGCGAGACGGTAAAGAAAGGTTCGCCACTGGAAAACGCATTACATGCAAGGAACGTCGCATTGCTCCGCGGACTCTATGGTCAGCAGCTTGAGCAAAAGGGTGGCGCCCTTCTAATTCCTGAAGTCGTGAAAAGGGGTGACCTGGAAATAGGGCGTTTTGAAGTCACTCGAATGCAGAATCTGGAATACCACACAGGTAAAGACCTTCACAGGCATAAGCCTCTTCTCTGGAGCATCCAACTACCGGAGGGGGAAACAACGACCGGGAAATTGAATTCTCCTGCAAACAAAATCTCCATCGACGACGCCAAGGCTTACGCGGCTTGGTTGTCGCGGGAGACCGGGCAGACATGGCGGATTCCGTACGAGGATGAAGTAAAGAGCTTGTACGAGAATCGCGAAGGCGAGAACACGCTCGATTACTGGGCTGGGTATGCGCCGAATCCGGAGGATGCGGCAAAGCTGCGCGAAGCGGCGGAGAAGCTGAACGGAACTGCGCCGCTGCTGAAAGAAGTGGGCAGCTTTCATGGTCAGGGCAAAGATGGCGAAGAGCCGATTTATGACCTGGGCGGAAATGTGGCCGAGTGGGTGTTGACGCGCGACGGCAAAGGCAAAGTGCTTGGCGGAAGTGCGGATTGTCCGGCGGATGCGAGGGCGAATTGCACGCCTGCGCCGGAATATATTGGGTTTCGCGTGGTACGCGGAGAACCCCAACCCGCTGTGCCGAGTAATCCGCAGTGACGCACGCGCCGAAGAGAGATTCCTCGCTTCGCTCGGACTGACGGATTTAAGAGGCCGAGCAAGGCCAGATTGGCTCTTGCTCGGTTGCACAACGAAAGATAATGTGAACTCATGAGCACATTTACACCTACGGAGCGGACGCAAGTTCGGCGGTTGCCTAAGCGCGGGGCTTACGACCGCGAGACGGTTTTTAAGATTTTGGATGAGGCGTTTGTTTGCCATGTTGGGTTTGTGGTGGACGGGCAGCCCTATGTGATTCCGACAAATTTTGGACGGGCGGGCGAGACTTTGTATTTGCATGGCTCGGCGGCCAGCAGGATGTTGCGTACTCTGAGCGAAGGGATTCCGGTTTGCGTGACGGTCACTCTGGTGGACGGGTTGGTGCTGGCGCGGTCGGCGTTCCACCATTCGGCCAATTACCGCTCGGTGGTAGTGCTGGGGACGGCGCGGCTGGTGAGCGACCCGGCGGAAAAAATGGAAGCGCTACGGCTGTTTACCGAGCACATCATGAAGGGGCGGTGGGAACAGATTCGCTGGCCGACCGAGCAGGAATTGAAGGGCACTACGGTGCTGGCGTTGCCGCTTGAAGAGGTCTCGGCGAAGGTGCGCACGGGCGGGCCGATCGATGATGAAGCGGATTACGAACTGCCGATTTGGGCTGGGGTGTTGCCCCTGCCGGTGGTGCCTGCGGCGCCGATTGCGGATGCCAGGTTGAAGCCTGAGATTGCGGTGCCGGAGAATGTAGCGCGGTATTCGCGTGCTTAGTGATCAGTGAGTGGTACGCAGTGGGGGGTGAGCGGTTGAATTCGCTCAAGATAAATAAGCTTCAGGTTTTTCTGCAAAAAAGAAAGAACCGGGCTAGCGGCCCGTCTCTACGTTAGAGTTAAGCGCCTTCTGACAACCCACTCTGTTGCCATCGTTTCGTCGGAACTGATTTCGGCCCCCTCCCCTCCCGCCTCTGTCCCTAAATCCATGAAAACACAGGACGCTCGAACTATGCAGAAGTGAAGAGCACAGGATTTAGAGATGCAAATTGCATGATTCAGAAGAGGTTAGAATTTGCAGCGCGCACGCAGGGCAACCAAAGCGGATTTACCTAAGAAGTACTGTACTAGAATTTACAAGCCAAGGAAATGCCAAGTCCACACGGCGAAATTTCGTTCTTTTGATCAAAAACCCTTTCTTTAGAACAGCGGCTGAAGAGGCTGGTCAGAGAGCTGGGCGGCGAGGCCGGCGGCGTCCCAGTTTTGCCAGGCTTCGACGAAACGGCCGTTCTTGATGCGGACAATCGAGGTACCGGTGATTTGGGCGGTCTTACCGCTCGCGTTGTGCTTGAGTTCGGAAAACCAGTGAACGCAGGCCAGATCGCCTTCAGCGAGGGCCAGCACCGGGGAGATTTTGAAATTGGAAAACGCAGCGCGCAGGCGGTCGTAGAATTTTTCGAATTCAGCGGGGCCGCGAATAATCCGGTCGCCATCGTAGATGACGCCGTCTGGAGCGAACAGCTGCGCGATGGTGTCGCGGTTGCCTTTGTTCCAGACTTCTTCAAACCAGCGGATGACGAGTTGTTTGTTTTGATCGAGAGAGGTTACGGCGGAGGCGGACATGAAGGGTACCTCCTTGCAGGTATCGGGTGGAGTATACAGGAATGTGGGAAGGGCGGTGAAAGAGGCGAGAAGATAAATACTGAGACGCGGAGTGGGCTAGGGCACCGTGGGGATTTTGTGGCGTGGCTAGGAAAGGGCTTTCGTGCGTTGCACTACGGAAAAATACGGCCAAGCTACAAATTAGTGGCAGCCGCAACCACCGCCACAGCACCCGCCGCCTCCGCTGGATGGGCCGGAGGATTTTGCGGAGCCGCCGGCGACTGCGGAGCTGAAGACGGAGAGCTGGATCGTGGCTTTCTTGCTGGAACACTTGGGGCAGGAGATTTCCTGCTGGCGGTTGATGACGATTTTTTCGAACTGAGAGTTGCAATCGTCGCAGATGTATTCGTAGATGGGCATGCTCGGTTCCTTTCTGTGAATCACGATTATAGCAAATTCGTGGTCGGCAAGAGCGGCGGGCGCTGGTGTATGGATTGCCGAGGTCCCTCCGCTCCCTGGCCCGGCGTTCGCCATTGCCAACGCAGGCAAAAACCGGACCACCCCGGTCGGGAGTGACAGCAAGGAGCTAACAGCTCGCGGCTAAATTTGCAGGATTTGCGAGATCAGTGCGGCGCGTCGGGACTTTGCAGGGCTTCGTAAAGAGCGACACCGGTTGCGATGCCGGTCACAATGATAGCGATGAGCAGGAAGTGGCTTTTGCCGGCCTTGAGTGGCGGTCCGCCCTGCCGTGTGCCGACACCGCGCGGCCCCTGGGCATTTTCCGCGGCATAGTAGGATTCCGGATCGAGAATCACGCGGTAGGCCATGGCTTCGGCGACGATCTGGGTTTCGCCGTCAACCGTGATGGCCAAGGAACCGCGGGTACTGCGAACCTGTAATTCCTTTTCGTTAATGTAGCTCACCTGGGCAACAGTGGGTTGATCGGTCTGGGGACGAATCTCGGCCTTGGACGCGTGCAACAGAAAGGCTCTGGCGTGGGCAGTAGAAAACACAACCGTGCCAGCCAGCAATCTGGCCGAAGGAATGCCCGCGCTCACGTCCACAGCAGCGGAGCTGGCGCTGGAAAGCATGAACCGAGCAGCTCCTGCGCGTACTTGAAGGCTGCCAAATTTTTCGGTGCTGAGGTGATCGCCGCCAAAAACGGTCGACCCAGAAGATGCAGATGCCGCGCCAACGTGCGCGCCGGTCGCCGACGTGATTGTGCCAATCGCCGCGGGCGTCGCACCAATAACCGGCATTAGAAACAGACTATACGCCACCACCACCGCAAGCACTGCTCGTGGGCGAAGCATTTCCCCTCCCGGAGGGCTGGTAAGAGAATACTCACCACATTGGTAAGCGTCAACGCTAATCGCATACTTGGTGTTCAGTATTTCCAATAGTTACCATTTCCTTTACTGGTAGCACGAGGCCTGTCGCTGTTACAATGCGTTGATAAAAACTTGGCGGGCGTAAGGAGCCCGCAGCTTTATTCTTGACGGGGCTGCAAGGACAGCCCGCAACGTTTTTCTTGGCGGGCTGTAAATACAGCCCGCACCCTTATGGCGGATTGGAAACAGATTACGGCCCGGATTCGACGCGCTCGTGGCAGCAGAGATCCTGCTGGACAGCTCCTTTTGCTATACGAAAAAACCAACGACGCCATGGTGGCGTTCGAACTTGGCCGCCATTTTGAAATAGCGAAAGACACGGCGAAGGCGCTGCAGTGGTACCTGACCTCGGAAAGCAAGTTTCGTCGCGGCGATTGGAAAACGAAGGCACGCGAAGCGGTGGTTCGAATGGGCGGCGAGTTGCCGCCAGATTCCGAACCGGCAGTTGAAATTCCTGCCACGCAAAACGCAAAAGCCGACGCCACTGTGGAGTCAGTTGCGATCTTGATTCCAGAGCCGACCGTTCCATTCGAACAGACTGCTACTGCTTTTGAGTCACTGGTCGCGGCGGGAGCGGAAGAAGCGCCAACTCCGGCGCCAACGGACGATTCAAATTCCAGCGGCGACAAGAAACATCGGCGTCGCGGCCGTCGTGGCGGCCGCAACCGCCGGAAAGCGACTTCGTCGCAAACGTCCCATGAGTCTCGTGGCACGGCCAGGCCAGCGGCGTCGCATTCGCGGGTGGCAGATGAGCCAGCGGAAGCGGCGAGTGCTGAGATTCTTCCGCCGCGCGTGGTAGACAGTCGAGCGATTCCGCGCATTCCGGTCGAACCGGTTCCAGAAAGTGGCGCTCCGGGCGTTAAAGGCCGCTTCGGCGACCCGGGGCTGGCGTCGCGTTTATCGCTACTGGAAATGCAGCTGCGGCGGCTGCTCACGTGTCCCGCTGTGAAGCTTGACGAGGCGGCACATGCTCCCGCGGGTCCTGGCGTATACGTGCTGACCGACGACGACATGACGACGTATTATTACGTCGAAGCTTGCGATACCTTGCGAATCGCGATCGGCAGCCTGGCGCGCACGGGAATGTCGCGGCGCGGGAACACCAATCTGAAGGCGCTGCTCGCCGAGCACCTTGGAATTGCTGAAACACGCGTAACAAAATATCTGAGCGAGCATTGCGTGGTGCGTTGGCTGCAGCTCGATGAAGGCGCGGCGAACTTCTGTCACTTCGCAATTGCAGTACTACGGCCTAACCTAAACGAATAGCGCGACCTGGACCGAGTGTGGTGGCGCGCTTCCCAAATCGGGAAATTTTCGTCATTTTGCGGCCTATTCGTTACCCCTTGCCCGGTTCAAGCCAATCCCCGTTCAATGCTATTAATCCCCGTTCAACCCCTGTTTTTCCCCGTTCAATGCAACTTCCTATCCTGGGGTGCCGGTGTCTGGCAAACTGCTGGTGCCGAAAGACTTAGGCCCGTAACACAGGGCGTGTTACGGTAAAAATGGTCTCTGGGGGTAGTTTAAAGAGGCCGAAAAGCATCAAAACAACGTTTCTAAAGTCAGCCTTGTGTCAGCCGCGTCAAAGGCTCATCCGCGAACCTTTTAGGGTTTGCATCTTTGAAAGTGAGGGTGGAGGTTTATGCCGAACTCAGTAGGCACGCAAATCGCGAGGTCGATCGATTGGGTCCTTTGCAAGACAGCAGCTGTCACCTTCAACAGCATTCAGTATTTCAACAAGCGCAATCCGAATCCATCGGTTACACCGCAGTGGTCTGACAAGCCTCTTCTGAAGTCATGGGAAAAGTCCAAGCCAACGCTGGGCTTTCCGCGGCAGACCGATTCGCTCTGTCCGGGCTGCGTGAAAGAAGCTCGCGAAGCCATCATCGCCGGAAAAAAAGACTGGCGCGATTTGATGAGCGAGAAGGTTGGAGAGATCAAGGCCCAGATCATCGAACGCGACGGCCAGGTCTGGATGGTGAAGGATTGCCCGTTGCACGGCCACTACGAAGACATGATGGCCGTTGATTCGAAATGGCTGAGCTGGATTGAAAAGCAGTACCCCGGCCGCGATATTCCCGCACACAACGACGAAGATCTGCACAAGCACGGCTCGTCTACTGTTCTGTATGGCCGCGGATCGGTGCTCACAGTCGATCTGACGAATCGCTGCAACATGATGTGCGATCCCTGCTTCATGGACGCCAACCAGGTCGGTTATGTGCATGAACTGGGCTGGGACGAAATCAAGGAAATTCTCGATAACGCGCTGAAGATCAAGCCGCGCCGGCAGATGTCGGTGCAGTTCTCCGGCGGCGAGCCTACGATGAGTCCAAACTTCCTGAACGCAGTGGCGTATGCGCGGAAGATTGGCTACAACTCGGTGCAAGCAGCGACGAACGGAATTGAGTTCGCCAAGAGCAAGGAATTTTGCAAGAAGGCGTTCGAAGCGGGTATGCGTTATGCGTACCTGCAATTCGACGGCATCGGTAATGATGCGAACGGCCATCGCCAGATCGGCAATCTGTTCGACGTCAAGCTTCGCGCCATTGAAAACATGCACGAGGCCGGTATTGAAATCGTGCTGGTCGTGACCATCGTCAACAATGTGAATAACGATCAGGTCGGCACTGTTGTAAAGTTCGCGATGGAAAATCCCAAGAAAATTTCGTTCGTCAGCTTCCAGCCGGTTTCGTTCACCGGGCGCGACGAGGACATCACGCCGGAGCGCCGTTTGCGGCAGCGTTACACGCTTTCGCATTTGGCGAAGGACGTCAGCGCGCAGGTTGGTAAAGTTGAACCGACACGCGACTGGTTCCCGATTTCGTTTATTTCGACCTTCGCGGGATTTGCGGACATGGTCAAGGGCAACGAATCGCAGTGGGGTTCGCTGTCTTGCGGTTGCCACCCGAATTGCGGCGTCGGCACTGCGCTGATGATCAACAAAGAGACCAAAGAATGGGCGCCGGTACCGCGCTTCCTGGATGCCGAACAGTTGACGAAGGACGTCACCGCTATTACTGACGCAGCGCGTGGAAAGACGTTCTCTAACTTCATGATGGCGATGGCCCTTTTGAAGAACTATCACCCGTTCCGAGGACCGAAGGGGCTGAAGCTTTACGATCTTTTCAAAAAGTTCGACAAGACCTGGGCGCTGACCAAGAAATCCACGACCAAATATGGCCGCACTTCACCGGAGCGTACGTATGAAGACGCCATGAAGCGCCGCCAGACCGATCCGTGGAACTTCCTGTTCATCGCGGGCATGTGGTTCCAGGATCTTTTCAACTACGATTTCCGCCGCACAGAAATGTGCATCATTCCCTATGCCACGCAGCAGGGTGAAATTTCCTTTTGCGCGTACAACACGGGCGTGGGCTGGCGTCAAATTATCGAAAACATGCATAAGAACGCGACCGTTGCCGAATGGTACAAGAATCACGGCAAACACGAAATCTATGCCAAGGGCAAGGCTGTCAATCTTGAGAGCTTCGAACACTCCTTGGTGATTGACGCCAATGATGCGGCGCGTGTTCGTCATCTTGAACACGATGTGCCTCTCACTGCGGCCGAGGAAGAGCGCGCGCGGCGCAAGAAGGCTTATGAAGAGCAAGCCAAGGTTCGCGCTATCTACGAAGAACTGGTTCTGAAGAAGCCGCAACCGACGGTGGTGCAGATTGGTTCGCTGACAGACATCAAGCAAGCCACTCCGGCTAACTTCGCCAACGCCAACAAGCCAGTCAACATCGCGCCGGCTCCCGCGCCTGCCGAACAAACGGAAGCAGTGGCCGGCGACTAATCGCTTCTAACTAACTATCCGCTTTCCAAATGGCCCCGCGTTTCTGGCGGGGCCATTTCTTTAGGGGCTTTCGATGCGCTTGCAAACGTTCGTTATTCGTCGCATTTTTCATGGTTGTCCCTATGGCTTTCATGACCGGTCTTACATATTGAATACCCCGCCACCTCAATTGAGTTATCAATTTCAGAGAGCGGCGATCACTTCGATTTCGACTAATGCGTCTTTGGGTAGGCGGGCTACCTGGACGGTGGAGCGGGCAGGCGGGGCGGCTGGGAAAAATTTCCCGTAGGCTTCGTTCATGGCTGCGAAATCGTTCATGTCTTTGAGGAACACCGTGGTCTTCACGACGTGGTGAAAATTCGAGCCGGCCGCTTCGACGATTGCTTTGATGTTTTCCAGTGCGCGTTCGGTTTGCTGGCGAATATCGCCGCCGAGGAATTCGTTGTTGCGTGGATCGAGCGCGACCTGGCCCGAGGCAAACAGGAAGCCATTGGACTTGACGGCCTGGGAGTAGGGGCCGATCGGTTTTGGGCCTTTGTCGGTAAGTACGATGTCTTTCATGGTGTAGCCTCCTGAGTGGTAGTTTCCTGCCTTGCGTTTGACTGCGAATACGCTGCACGAAAATCGTCGGGCACCCCAGGGCGCTTAATCCACTGGCGGACCAAGGGTCCGATGTCCTGGTGAGATTCTTCCTCGACCGCGGAAATCAGATCGTTGAGATTAAAACCGCGCTTCCTGCGGGCGAAAAGCATATGCCGCAGGGCCTTCTCGAACGCGTCAGCGCCGACGCGATCGCGTAGCGCGTAAAAAAGAAGGAAACTCTTCGCGCGCGAAACTGCGGGATCGAGGTTGGATTCCGGCCGGGCGTGCTCAGGGATTTGCGCCAGGGCGCGGCGAACAATCTGTTCGCGGATTTGCGGACCAGCGGAACGCTCGAGCGCGAGCGCCGCGGCAAAAGCGGGAAGCGCGGACATCGGAGGCTGCTGCTCGTAGAAGCCGGGATTTTGGCCGTAGCCGAGCCAACCGGAGGCCAAAGCCGGGCCGGCAAGAGCTTCGGGCCGAGTGGAGGCGGCACGAGGATCGAACAAAATGGTGTCGCGGGAAATCATTTCGGCTGAGTCGCTGGATGATGATTCTCCATACAGCAGTGCTCCGTAGGCGGTAGATCGCTGCGAGAAACACCCGGCGTTTTCCGGACATTCGACAATCCACAGCGGCGGGCTCGACTTGTCGCGAGTCGTAAAAAGCGAATCGTAGGTAGCCAGCGTTTTAGAGAGCGCTTCGGTAGTCTGCTGAAGTTGTGCGCGGCTGACATCGGTGCGGCTCCAAACGCGCAGTGGCTGGTTACCCGGAAGGTTTGGACGGGACTCGCGGTAACGGCCCGCCACCACGAAAGGATTCAAGTCCGCCGCTGTCTGTTGGAAGCGAAACTCCATTTCAGCGTTTTTCGCGGAATGTTTTTCCCTGTCGCCGCTGGCATGAACGAGAAACCCGTCGGGTACGCGGACCACCAGCTGCCATTTATTTGGCGGTACGCCGCCGAAACCGAAAAGGCCGCGAACCTGCGGAAGCGCCGGCGTCCAACCTTCGGCGGGAAGGTCGAACGCCTCCGGGGTAAAACCGAGGGCTCCTTCCTGAGCCGTGGCGGAACGCAGGTCGTATTCGAAGCGCACGGTGCGAGCGTCGCCCATGGCCCAGGGCTTCGGGAAGCGAAGAATGGTATCGCGTGCATTGGCCAGCGAAGCTGCCACAGCAAGTTCGGCGCCATCCCACAAAATTGTAAATTCAGCGGGACGAAAACGGCGCCCGGGAAGACGGACATCGAGCGAATCAAGTTCGCGGGTGCCGGTATTTCTCAGATGGTATTCGGCGACAACATGAACATGCGGTTCGGACTGGGGGAGGAAGGAAACCTGAATTTCCTGTTTTTCGACGATGTATCCAGGACCCAGCGAAGCAGCGCAGCCAGCAAGGCAACACGCCGCGCAGAACAGCAGAGTGAAGGAGCGAAAATTAGCTGTAAACGAGCGCGCCACGACTTGGAGATTGTAGCGGGCAATGGCTCGACTGCAAAGGCGCAGGTTCCTAAGGCGATGGAAACCGGCGACTAAAGGAGTTTCAGCGGCGACGCGCCCGCGCATGAACGAAACCGGTGCCGCTGTGAGCGAAAGCTTTTTCGCGAGCAGCGGCTTCGGCATCGGCCTGGGCATCGGTCATGCCGTTTTCGATGCGCGCGACGATTTCTTTTTCTGAGAGTTCGGTATTTTTCAAACGGCCGATCTCGGCGCTGGACATTGTGGGCATACCCTTCATGCGGCGTTGCAGGAGCAGCTGCACGGTGCCGTCAGAGAGTCCGATCAAACGGAGCATAACGGCATCTCCGCTGAGGGAATCGAGCTGGTCGCTTTTGGCGATGGCCAGAATCTGGTCGTCGGTAAAACCGGCGCGATTCAGGCTTTTTGCCGCGGCGGCACTGGCAAAGGGATGCTGGTGCGCGTGCGCAGCAGAAACCAGCTGAACGCACACCTCGTCGCTGACACCGGAATTCTTAAGGGCGACCAGTTGATTGACTTCGCTGTCACTCACGTTGAGTTTCTTCAAATCTTCCAGGCCGCTCGACCACATGCCGGCCTTGTCCAGTTGCCGGTAGTCGGTAAGCGGGTGGGAATGGCAGCCGGCAAGAAGACCAGGCAGCAGCACCAGCATTGCAAGGCGCGGAGAGTTGCGCATGCCCCTAGTGTAAGGGTTCGCGGCGGCCGGTTTGCGGGGTGTGCTTTCGCAGATACCGGCTGAAAGGACAGTAGGCGAACCTAGTCGCCGGAAGGCTGGTAAACGCGCTCCACGCCATGCACGCCGGAGATTTTGCGTATGTTGGCAAGAATGCTTTCCAGCTGACGGCGATCGGCAATTTCGAGACTGGCCTCAATGCGGGCATTCAGACGGTCGGGACGGCTCTCCAGATTGCGGATGTTGGAGCCGGCACCGCTGATGACCGCGGTGATTTCGGCAAGCAGGCCGGCGCGATCTTTTGCGCGAATGGCGAGTTGCACCGGGAAAGTAGCTGCGCTATCGCCGCCCCACTCGACAGCGATGCGGCGCTCCGCCTGGTACATGAGATTTTGCACGTTGGGACAGGTACGGGTGTGCACAGCGACGCCGCGACCTCGCGTGATGTAACCCACAATTTCATCGCCGGGAATGGGATTGCAGCACTTGGCGCGGAAAACGAGCAAATCGCCGTGCCCCTTGACCACCAGCGGCGCTTCGCCAAAACCCAGCATTCGCTTGACGGTTCTGACCAGCGTGGGCTTGGTGTCGTCCACTTCGGTTTGCGCCGGCCCGGCCGACTCACCCAGAACTTTGTTGAGAACCTGCCTGGCCGAATATTTCCCAAAACCTACTGCGGCGTATAAATCTTCGATCTTCGAAAGACCCCACTCCGAAGCGGCTTTCTGCAAATCGGCTTCAGGTATTTTTTTCAGGCTGCGGCCGAAAGAGCGCGATTCTTTTTCGAGCAGCTTGCGCCCCATTTCGGTGGCTTCTTCACGTTCGTGAAGGTTGATCCAGTGGCGGATCTTACTTTTGGCATGAGAAGACTTTACAAAGCCGAGCCAGTCGCGGCTGGGACTGTGGCCTTTCTGCGTGAGAATTTCGACCACGTCGCCGCTGGAAATTTCGTGGCGAAGAGGGACCATGTGGCCGTTCACCTTTGCCCCGACACACTGGTGACCGACTTCGGTATGCACGGCGTATGCAAAATCGACGGGAGTTGCGGCGGCGGGAAGTTCCAGGACGCGGCCTTTTGGTGTGAAGGCGTAAACCTCGTTCGGCGCGAGATCAACTTTTAAAGTGGTGAGGAATTCGCCTGGTTCCTGCAATTCCTGCGACCACTCGATTAACTGTCGCATCCAGATGATGCGCTGGTCGTCATCGCTCGAGGGTTTGCCGTCCTTGTACTTCCAGTGAGCGGCAACGCCTTCTTCTGCGATGCGGTGCATTTCCTGGGTGCGAATTTGCACTTCGAACGGCTGGCCGGCGTGAATGACAGTAGTGTGCAAGGACTGATAAAGATTCGGCCGCGGCATGGCGATGTAATCCTTAAAGCGGCCTGGCACCGGACGCCAGATATGGTGAACCACGCCAAGCGCTGCGTAGCAACTGCGTTCGGAATCGGTGATGACGCGAACCGCGAGCAAATCGTATACCTGTTCGAGGCCGCGCTGCTGGCGTTCCAGTTTGCGGTGCAGTGAACACAAACCCTTCACACGGGCTTCGAGCTCCGCGGGTATGCCACTTTCGACCAGCTTGCCGCGAATTTCGGCCTGGACCTCTTCCAGAAATTTGTGATGCTGCGGCTCGTTATCGCTGACTTCCTTTTGCAGAGCGAGAAAAGAGTCTGGTTCGAGAACGCGGAAGGAAAGATCCTCAAGTTCATTGCGGATGATCCCCATGCCCAGACGGTGCGCGATGGGCGCATAAATCTCCAGTGTCTCGCGCGCGATGCGCTGCTGCTTGGCAGGCTCGAGATATTGGATGGTGCGCATGTTGTGCAAACGGTCCGCCAGCTTCACCACCACCACCCGAACGTCGTTAACCATGGCCAGAACCATCTTGCGAACGTTTTCGGCCTGGCGCGCTTCGGGAGCGAGCATGTTGAGACGGCCGATTTTGGTTACGCCCTCGACGAGGCGGGCGGTTTCTTCGCCGAAGCGTTCCTGAATGCGCGAGACCGGAAATTCAGTGTCTTCAGTCACGTCGTGGAGAAGAGCGGCGGAAAGGGTGGTCGAGTCCATGCGCATGTCGGCGAGAATGTGCGCAACTTCAAGAAGATGAGTCAGATAGGGATCGCCGGAACGGCGAAGCTGATCGCGGTGGCGCTCGGCGGCGATTTCGTAGGCGCGGCGAACCAGCCAGGGATCGTCAGAAGGACGGTTCTTTTTAAGCTTATCGAGAAGTTCGTCCAGGCGGGCATCCAGCATGCGCTCGGTGCGGTCGCGATTGAATTGCAGCGGCAGATTGGCAGAGCCGGACATGCGTCTATTTTACGCCTGATGAAGCCTAAGGGCGAGCGCGAGCAGATGGTCCCGAGATGGGACTGAATGAAAATGGGGCGCCATGCGGGGCGCCCCGGGATGAATCGATTTATCGCTGGAGACTAGGGCTAATTGGAGGTGGTTGGAGCAGGTTGCGAAGCACGCTTCTGCTTCACTTCCTTCACCTTATCCACCAGCTCGTCGGCCTGCTTCTGCAGAGAGGCGCGCTCGTCAGCGCTCTCGACGGTGTCCGCTTTGCGGCGATAGAGAAGGTTGAGATAAGCCATCGCGTCGTCGTAGTCGGGACGGATTGAGATGGCCTTTTGCAGGTCGGCGACGCCCTCATCAATCAATGAACCGTACTTGGCGAGATATTCGCCACGGATGGCGGCGGGAAGCGGATCGGTGTCTTTCACCTGCTTGCGAATATTTTTTTCGTTGTAATCCTTGCGTATCTCGGCGTTTGCGCGGAAGGCCAGGGTCCAATCAATTACGCCGATCCAGTAATACGGTTCCGGATCTTCGGGCTTCTGCTGAATGTGTTTCTGATGATAGCTCTTCGATTCTTCGAAAAGCTTTGGATCGTAGGGTGTTCCGGCCATCTGAAAAAGAATGGAGCCAATGCCGTCGATGGCGCTGAGGTTATCGGGATTGGTCTGGAGAATCTCCTTGAATTCAGCGATAGCTTGTTTGCCGATATTCTTATTCTGCTCGGAAGGGGCGCCGGGGATGTACTGGCTGGCATAGGCGGTGGCGAGATAGAGGCGCGCGTTGAGGAGCGAAGGATCAAGATCCTTGGCTTGCTTAAAATCCTCGACGGCTGCGTCATATTGTCCGTTCTTAAATGCCCCCACGCCTTTGTTAAGAAGGTCGCGAGCCTTGAGTTTGTTGCAGCCGGAAAAACCCGCTGCAAACACGACCAGCGCCAGGAGAGCCGCGGCCCGGCGGAATGAAGATGCGGACGAGCGAGCGTCCGTGCGTGCAAGCGATGCATGAGTCATCGAAGCGTCCATCCCTACGCTGCGCGGCCATTAAACGGGCTGCGCGAGAATTCAGATCCGCCCTGCGCGGGCTATTCCATCACAATCAGCGCTGTTGTTCCAGTCCCGGAGTCAACAAGCCGACAGAAATTCCCGAACCATGCAGTACGTCAATCGCTCGGGCGACAGAAGCGAACTCTACAGGAGCCTCGCCGCGAATGAAAGCAACTTTTCGTGCGCGCTCCTGGTAGATGGCAGCCATCCGATCCGCCAGATGATCCCAAACAACGGGTTCCTGATTGATCCGGAGGCCGCCGTCAGAAAGCACTTGCAAGACAATGATGCTTTCCTCCGGATTATAAGGCCTGTCGATCGCCGGCTGAGGCACCATCGCGTCGAGGCCCTTCTGCTGATGAGGCGCGCTCATAAAGATAACGAGCAAAACCAGCAGAATATCAATCAAGGGAACGACATTCATTTCAGTGTACGTTCCGCGATTCCCACCGCCTACTTGTATTCCCATCATCCACCTCGGAAAAGATTTACCCGGCGAGGAGGACTCTCACAACCCTGCGAAAAAACATTGGCCGCAAAATTCCGCGGAAGCTATTGACCGGCTTCGAGCTTTGCGGTGATCAAGCCGACTTTGTCGATTCCGGCGCCGCGCATGATGTCAATGGCGCGGGCTACTTCTTCAAACAGCACGGCATTATCGCCTTTGACGAAAGCGACCTTTTCCGCGCGATCCTTGAAAATTTCCTCAATGCGCGGACCCAGGCGATCCCAGGTGGAATCTTCATTGTTGATCTTGACCTTGCCGTTTTTATCGATCTGCACGACGACGGTCTTGTTCTCCAAATCCTGATTCTGCTGCTGATTTGGATTGGGCTGCGGAACAAGAGTGTCCATGCCCTTGGGCGTCAACGGCGTAATGACCATGAAAATGATCAGCAGCACCAGCAAAATATCGATCAGCGGAACGACGTTCATTTCCGCCATCGCACCGCCCTTATTTTCACCTACGCTCATCCCCATTGCGAGTCTCCTGTCGGCTTCATCCCTGCGAAGGACTTAAGCCTTTGTGCCGCGCCGGGTGGGAGCCAGCGCGGCATCGGAACTTCCTGCATCGGAACTTTTCTCCGCGACTTCCAGTAACGAATGGTACAACACAGCTTTGCAAAAAGAACCTCAGTCACCGTTCGGATTCTGGCTTGGCGGTGGCGGAGGCGGCGCACCACCCTTTTCATTGCGTTCGGTCAGCAAACCTAACTGATCGACGCCGGCAGAGCGAATCTCGTCCACGATGGCGACAACGTCACCATACTTGGCCCGAGCATCGCTCTTCAGGTACACGGTCTTGTCCAACTTGCCGGAAATGCGGTCCTTCACTTGTCCGGACAAGTCCGCTTTTTGTACCTGGGCGTTGCCAAGGAAGATATTTCCGTCGCGAGTGACGGCCACCACGACCGCGTCTTCCTTATCGGCATCCTGCATGTCCCGGGCAGTGTTGGTGCGCGCCATATCCACCGGTTTGTTCTTCTGCAACATGGGAGTGACGACCATGAAAATGATCAGAAGCACAAGCATGATGTCCGCCATTGGAATGACGTTAGGCGACGACATCTGGCTGCCCACCTGCGGCTTATAGCGGCCGCCGCTGGACTGAATCGATCCTCCGGCCATAGCAGACCTCCTTTATGAGATGAGCGCCATGCGCTCAGCGACCAGTATGTGACCGCAAAGCGGCCACATACACCATTAACAGCTTACTTCTTTGCGCCGCGACGCAGGATGAAGTAGTTGATCAGCTCCATCGAGGAGTTGTCCATCTCGACGTCGAAAGCTTCGACTTTGTTGGTGAAGTAGTTGTACGCCCACACCGCAGGCACGGCAACGATCAAGCCGAACGCGGTGGTCACCAGAGCTTCGGCGATACCGCCGGCAACCGCTGACAGACCGGTCGCGTGGCTCTGTTCGATGCCCTTAAACGCATTCAAGATTCCGACCACGGTGCCGAACAGCCCGACGAAGGGAGCTGTCGAACCGATGGTCGCCAGAGCCGAAAGACCGCGCTTCATTTCCGCGTGAACGATGGCGACGGAGCGCTCGAGACCGCGCTTGGCGGCTTCAACGACGTCAGCATCAGACACTTGCTGCGAAGCGGACTGAAATTCCGAGAGGCCAGTCGCGACTACCTTGGCGATGTGGCTTTTCTTGTTGCGCTCTGCGATGGCGATGGCTTCGTCCAGCTTGCCGTCCTTCAGAGCGCCGGCAACCTGCTGCACGAAAATGCGCGACTGCTTGCGCGCGGCGCTGTACATCAGCGCGCGATCAATCATCACGCCGAACGAATAAACGGAAAGAACGAAGAGAGTGATCACAACCAACCGGGGCAGCAAGCTCATCTGTCCCCACATGGTCCTCAGATCCCAGGTTGAACCGGTGGTCTGAAGGAACATGGCGGCGTAAACGTACAAAGTGGCTA
>Ga0210406_10000279_pt1 | contig 74557 bp, 68 predicted proteins | sample IncBWC30MmetaG_FD_155454 | JGI IMG/M metagenome (GOLD analysis project Ga0210406, IMG submission 155454) | Forest soil microbial communities from Barre Woods Harvard Forest LTER site, Petersham, Massachusetts, United States - Inc-BW-C-30-M | ecosystem: Environmental > Terrestrial > Soil >...
GCCAGCAGCCGCTCGATCCCACGATCTGCACCACCATCAAGAACAAGAAAATCCGCATCGCGGTGCTCTACACCGAATATGACGACTCGGCGCTCCATAGCACCAATAGCTGGTACGATTCATGGATCCACCCGTTCAACGGCACGTCCAACGCGGTCGAGCTAAACCTGCAATCCTGCGCCTCGCCGGGATTGTACAAAAAGGTTCAGACCAACGGCGACATCACGGGCGCACTCCAGGCTCTGTTCCTCAAGGTCGCCTCCGACCCCCGCCTGACTCAATAGAGAAAGCAGTCATGACCGTCACGCACGCCGTGCCCATAACCAAACGCCGCCGCTGGCGCGCGCTCCTTGCCGACCGGCAGGGCGCAACCGCGGTCGAGTTCGCGCTGGTCGCCGGACCGTTCATCTTTTTGCTGGTCGGGATCATCCAGACCTTCCTGGTTTTCTTTGCCCAGCAGCTCCTGGAAACTGCGGCGAACCAATCGAGCCGGATAATCCTGACAGGGCAGGCGCAGGCCCAGAACATGACCCAGACCCAGTTTGCCAGCGTGGTCTGCTCCAACCTTCCGATCTTGTTCAACTGCAACAAGGTGATGATCGACGTCGAAGTTGCCGGCTCATGGACTTCGGCGAACGCGGGCGCGCCAACCCTGACCTTCGACAACAATGGAAACGTGACGAACGCCTGGCAATTCAGCCCTGGCAATCCCGGCGACATCGTTGTTGTGCGGGTGATGTATTTATGGCCGGTTTTGATGGGTTCAGGCGGCAATCGCCTGATAATGGCGTCCGCAGCTTTCCAGAACGAGGCCTATATCAACTCATGAGCCGGAGGCTTCATCGCGTGCGGAATTTATGGGCCGACATTCGCGCCGTGGCCGCGACGGAATTCGCACCATCGTACTCCCCTTCATGCTGTTGCTCTGGGTGGGTGGCTTTGAACTCGGGAACGGGCTGGCGATCAGCGTCAAGGTCAGCGAGACCGCCCACACGGTCGCGGACCTGGTGTCACGAAACCAGTGCGTCACCGCCTCAACGCTGAACACCATGCTTAACGCGTCATCGGCGACGATCGCTCCATATGCCGCCGGCAATGCGTCGATAACGGTGTCGGAAGTATCCACGGACGCCAATGGCAACGCGACCGTGACCTGGAGCAAGGCGCTCAACGGAACCCCGCGGGCAGTAAATCAGCCGATGACTTTGCCTGCGGCCCTCGGCACTCCCTCGCCCCCGAACGTATCGTTGATACTTGGCGAGGTCACGTACCAATATACGCCCAACCTTGGCTTTACGATCAGCGGGACCGTCCCGATCAGCGACAGCTATTACCTGTTTCCGCGAGTTTCCTCCTCCGTGCAGAATCCGTGCAGCTGAAACATCGCCGGCCGAGGCGGTAGAAGCGCAGGGCGATTGCGGCTAATGACGGCCGTATGACTGAAATCAAACTTACGCTCGTGGTCGCCTGCGCGCTGATTGATGCCGACAAGCGCGTGCTGATCGCACAGCGGCCGAAAGGCAAGGCGATGGCGGGCCTATGGGAATTTCCCGGCGGCAAGGTCGAGCGCGGCGAGCGGCCGGAGACCACGCTGATCCGCGAACTGCGTGAGGAAATCGGCATCACGGTCAGCGAGGCCTGCCTTGCGCCGCTCACTTTTGCGAGCCACGCTTATCACGACTTTCACCTCTTGATGCCGCTCTATATTTGCCGGCGCTGGGAGGGCGACGTGATCGCGCGCGAAGGCCAGAAGCTCGCTTGGGTTCGCGCCAACAAATTGCGCGACCACAAGATGCCGCCGGCGGATCTTCCGCTGATCCCGCATCTGATCGATTTGCTGCTGTGAGAGGCCAAATTGGTTCAGGTTTCACGCCGCTTCACCGCCTCCGCCAAACTGGCCTTCGCCGAGCCCGGCCTGAGCGGCTTCTGCTGGCTTTCATGCGGCGCCCAGGCCGACAGCCAGACCACATCGAAAGTGGCACGGATGCGCCCGTCGGCGTCGGCAAAGCGCTCGGCGTAGATTTGCGCCATCCGCAGCATCGTCGAACGGCGCGTGGGATTCCGCCGCCGCTCGATCAGGACGTTGGTTGCCCCCATGCGACGCAAGTCCGCCATCAACGCGAACGCACTGTCATAACGCACGACGATCCGATCGACGTCGGTGACCGGCAACGCAAGGCCAGCGCGCTGCAACAGCGCGCCGAGATCGCGCAGATCGGCAAAAGGCGAAACGCGCGGCGACACGCCGCCCTCGAGTTCGGTTTCCGCCGCGGCGAAGGCTTGCCGCAGCTCGGTCAGCGTATCGCCGCCGATCGTCGCCGCCAGCAACAGCCCGTCGGGCCTCAAGGCGCGCCGAACCTGCGCCAGCACGCCCGGAAGATCGTTGACGAATTGAAGGGCGAGTGCCGAGACGATCAGGTCGAGCGATTCGGGGGCGAAGGGAAGCCTTTCCGTCTGCGAGGCCTGCACGCCGATGCGGGTCACGGACCGGAATCTTTCGCGTAGCAGGTTCGAGACGGCCTCGCCGGGCGTCCAGAGGTCGGCAGCATCAGAAAACGCGCGCAGCACCGCATCGAGCCGCTCCGCCATGTCCTGCGCGACGCGATCGAGCAGGAAGCTTGCCGGTCCCAACCCTATGGCGCGGCATTGCCGCGCACCGAGCAGCGGGCGGTCGAAAAGAATCGGGGTGGCGGGAGGGTTCGGGGCCATGCCGGTTGGTACGCCGGTCGCCCAAGGCTGACAATCTGCCCCTTTTTCGACCTAAATAGAGTCTAAAAAGATACTTTTCAGTACACCCGTTAAGGGCTAGCTTTTTGCATGGCCACAGAAAAAGCCGAAACCGACCGCGTTCCCATCACGTTGGCGCTCTCGACCATCGCCTATCTCGAAAAGTTGGTCAGACAGGGCACCCACGGCACCAGCGTACCCGGTGTTGCCAGGACCTTGATCGAGGAAGGCATTCGGCTCGCCATCAAGGACGGGCTTTTGTCCATTCGCGACAATGGCAAGACGCCCTGAGGCGTCTTCGGGAGCGGGGCGGTTCGGCGATTGAAAGGCCCATCGGGAGCCGGAGTGATGGCTCATAGCTTTGGGGGACCTTCATATGCGCGAACCCACCTGGACGCCCGAACGCGTCGAACTCCTGAAAGGCCACTTTGCCGCCGGCCTGTCCTGCAGCGAAATCGCCAATGAAATCGGGGTGAGCCGCAATGCCGTGATCGGCAAACTCAGCCGTCTCAACCTGACGCGCGAAAAGAAGGTCAAGAGACGCCACCCCGGGCCAAGGGAAGACGCACACGGAAAGCGCGCGCGATCGGTGCCACGGATGCAATATCAAATGCTGCGGAATTTGTACGCCGATGCGCCGCCCGCAGCCGAGGAGATCATAGAAAGCGAACACCGCTGCTCATTGCTTGAATTGAGCAAGGAAAAATGCCGCTGGCCGATCAGCACGCCGGGGGCGGCGGATTTTTCGTTTTGCGGCAACATGCCGCTTGAGGGCATGCCCTATTGCGCGGGTCACACGCGGCTCGCCTATCGGCCGGCGTCTACCCAACGTTTCGCGCGAGGTTGAGGTACTCATACGCCGTCTCCGTTCGGGAAGTCCGGCCTCTCGATCATGGACGCAGGGGCCAGACCATCTGCAAGACGACCATCCTGGATCATGATGCGATCAAATGGAATCGCATCATGATTCCATCTCTTTGTTTGAGCATGATCTTTTCGGAAAACCGGTTTCCACTTTGCGCTGACGCGGCCCTTCGGGTCCGGATCATGCTCTAAATCGATAGCACGGACCAACGTACCAATACGTGGGTAGCCTGCCAGAACCAGGTCTCTCCGTCATGGGCCGCCTGCAGGCTGAAAAAACGCTTGTTCCAATAGGGATCGTGGATGAAGCGAATGTTTTCAATCTTGAAATTGCTTTGCTGCTTTTTCCATTCCTTCGCCCAGGCCAAATGTGCTTCGTCGAGTTGCTGACGCAGTTTGGAAACTTCAACTGAATACGGATAGGGAAACAGAATCCTGAGCATCGCGATCCAGCTTCCGGGTCAGCCAATACAGATTGCGACATCCGCGCATTGCAACCACAACACAACGATCATATGGTATTGTCGGACTCTGTCTGCAATGCAGCCGATTGCCCACGATTGGGCCGACATGCACGACGTTAGCCTTCGATCATGGACGCCGAGGCTTCTTCATCACGTTCGCTGTCCACTCCCTTCCGACGCGCGCTGACGGCGTGCCGCGGGGCGTGGTCGCACGCGGCAAAGCTGGCGCTCGACATTGCCCTGCCGACACTCTGCGTGTCTTGCCGCGAGCCGGTCGACGGTGAAGGCGTTTGCGCCGAATGCTGGGCCAGATTGTCGTTCATCGCCCCACCCTATTGCCCCCGGCTCGGCATTCCCTTTGTTTACGATCCCGGGCCTGACATGCTTTCGATGGAAGCGATCGCCAATCCGCCGGCCTATGCGCGGGCTCGCGCCGCGGTACGCTACGACGACGTGGCGCGGACGTTGGTACATGCGCTGAAATACCAGGACCGGACTGATCTTGCGCCGGCGATGGGCCGATGGATGGCGCGGGCCGGGAGCGAACTTCTCCATGATGCCGACGTACTGATCCCTGTGCCGCTGCACTGGCGACGCGCGTGGCGTCGCCGCTACAATCAATCCGGCGCGTTGGCGCGCGTCATCGAGCGGCAAACTGGAGTAAAGCTCGCAGGCGAAGCGCTCCAGCGAATCCGTCCGACCCAGCAGCAGATCGGCCTGTCGCGGCCACAGCGGGCGAGCAACGTGCAGGGTGCCTTCAAGGTCGCAGCCGCCGGCCAGGCCCTGATCGCCGGCCGCCGGGTTGTCCTGATCGACGACGTGCTGACCTCGGGCGCCACCGTGGACGCCTGTGCGCGAGCCCTTTTGCGCGCCAAGGCTGCTGCGGTGGATGTGCTGGTGTTTGCCCGGGTTGTGGACGGCCACAAAGCTCCCATATAATCGGCGACCCGATAAGAGACGCGCGAAATGACCACCGCAGCTGTTGAAATCTATACCCGCCCGGGCTGCGGCTATTGCAGCGCTGCCAAATCGCTCCTGACACGCAAGAAAGCCGCATTCACCGAGCTTGACCTAGCCAAGGACCCGACGCTCCGTCAGAAAATGTGGGACCGCGTCGGCGTGGGCGCGACCTTTCCGCAGATATTCATCGGCGAAACCCATGTCGGCGGTTGCGACGAACTCTATGCGCTGGACCGCGCGGGCCAACTTGACGCGCTGTTGGGCAGCGAAAAGGCCAATTCATGAGTGCCGACCGCAGTTTTACCGCCGCCATGGTGCAAATGCGCACCGGACTTCTGCCTGGGCCGAGTCTCGAACAGGGGATGGGCCTGATCCGGCAGGCGGCTGCGCAGGGCGCCGAATATGTGCTCACCCCCGAGGTGAGCAACATGATGCAGCTTAACCGAAAGGCATTGTTCGAGCATCTGGCGAGCGAACAGGACGATCTTTCCCTCAAGGCCTATCGCGCGCTCGCAGCCGAACTGAAAATCCATCTTCATATCGGCTCACTCGCGCTGCGCGCCTCGCCCGAACGCGCCGTCAATCGCTCGTTCCTGATCGGGCCGGACGGTCTGGTGATTGCGAGCTACGACAAGATTCACATGTTCGACATCGAACTCCCCGGCGGCGAGACCTATCGTGAATCCGCCAATTACCAGCCCGGCGAGACTGCCGTGCTCGCAGATCTGCCGTGGGGCCGTCTTGGGCTCACGATCTGCTACGACGTTCGCTTTCCGGCACTCTACCGCGCGCTCGCCGAAGCCGGCGCTTCGTTCCTCACGGTGCCTTCGGCTTTCACAAGAAAGACCGGGGAAGCGCATTGGCACACGCTACTGCGCGCCCGCGCCATCGAAAACGGCTGCTTCGTTTTCGCTGCGGCCCAGGGCGGGCTGCACGAGAACAAGCGCGAGACCTACGGTCATTCGCTCATTATCGCTCCCTGGGGCGAGATACTGGCCGACGGCGGCACCGAGCCCGGCGTGTTCATGGCCAGGATCGATCCATCGCTGGTGGACAGCGCGCGGAAAGCCGTGCCCTCGCTGCAGCATGGCCGACGCTTCAGCGTTGCCGACCCCAAATCCGGGCCCGAGTATTTGCACGTGGTGCGGTCGATTTGACATTCGCTTCAGTGGTGCCGCACATGATTATAGCGAATGTCAGATCTGAAACCGCACCAGAAAGTCATATTTTCTGGTGTTGCTTTGGCTCTGACATTCGTAAAAGGGCTCGCAGCAACGCGATACGAATGTCAGAAGCAGGAACACCAGTGCGGGGATCAGCATGATTCACTACCACCTGCGCTGCGAGCGGGGTCACGCGTTCGAAAGCTGGTTCCAGAGCTCTTCCGCCTACGAAGACCAGGAAAAACGCAAGCTGGTCAACTGTCCGGTTTGCGGCTCGACGGAAGTGGAACGCGCCATCATGGCCCCGCAGATTGTTAGCGGAAGCGGCCGCGAAACCGCGGTGCCAGCGCCCACGGCACCGGCGGAACCGTCACCATCCACACCATCCACGCAATTGATGATGGCCCAGGAGCACGAGCTGCGCGCCAAGCTCAAGGAGTTGCGCGATCATATCGTCAAGAACGCCGACAATGTCGGCGACAGGTTTCCCACTGAAGCCCGCAAGATGCATTACGGCGACATCGAGCATCGCCCGATCTACGGCGAGGCCTCGCCAGAGGAGGCCCGCAACCTTATCGACGAAGGCGTCGAAGTCACCCCGCTGCCGGTACTTCCGGACGACAGGAATTGACGCTCAGCGGAACGACGCCACTCGTCGAGAGCGACGTCGGGATTCTCTCATGTGCAAATGCACATCAGAGTTCGCTCGTTTCGCTCGCATTTCCGGAATGACGGCAGAGGATATCTGATGAGCCCGGACACATTCCAATCCTGGCAGTTCTGGGCGGTGCTCTCGGCGGTGTTCGCCGCGCTCACCGCGATATTCGCGAAAGTCGGCGTCGCCGATATCAATTCCGACCTCGCCACATTCATACGCACCGTGGTCGTGTTGATCAGCTTCGCGCTGATATTATTCGCAACTGGCCAATTCGCCAATCCCGGACCGATCTCCGCAAAAAGCTGGATTTTTCTGGTGCTGTCCGGGCTCGGCACCGGCGCTTCCTGGCTATGTTATTTCCGTGCGCTAAAACTCGGGCCCGCCACGCTGGTGGCGCCAATCGACAAATTGAGCGTCGTTTTGGTGGCGTTCTTTGGCGTGGTCTTTCTCGGGGAGCGGCCCTCGCTCAACGGCTGGATCGGAATCATCCTGATCGCCGCGGGCGCCGTGCTCATCGCGGTCAAACGTTAAACCGCGATCAACAGCGCCACTCCGATCACGATCAATACGATTCCGAGAAGTTCGCGCGCCGACAGCGGCTGTTTGAGCGAGTAATGAGCGACGCCCTGTGCGAACAGCACTTCCACCAGTGCCAGCGTGCGCACATTGGCGGCCGCGGTGAGTGCGAACGCCAGGAACCAGAATTGCGAGGCGAAGGCGCCCATGAAGCCTGCGAGCAGCGAAGGCTTCCACATTCCGAAGATTGCCTTCAGCACGCCGGGCGCACGCGCCAAGAGATAGACAGTCAGGACAAGCGTCTGCACCAACAATCCGAACACCAGCGTATAGGTCGCAGCCGTCACGAACGATACGCCGCCTATGGTGATGATCGCGCCGCGAAACCCGATCGCCGAAAGCGCAAACGTTGCCGCCGAAACTAAGCCCAGCAGTGTCGGCCTCAAGTCCGCGAAACCTTTGGCGCCACCGGGGCGCAATGCGGTGATGACGACGCCGGCGGTTGCGATCAGGATCGCAATCACTTTCAGCCCGGTGAGATGATCGCCGAGAAATACGAAGCCGAAGATCGCGGTCTGGAGCGCTTCGGTCTTGAGATAGGCGACCGTCACCACGAAGGAGCGCTCCTTCATCGCCAGCAGCATCAGTCCGGTCGCGACGATCTGACAGAGCGCCCCGAGCAAAAGCCATGGCCAGAACGCTGGCGTGGGCCACGGTAGTCTGTCCCCGGTTGCAATCAGCACGACCGCAAAGAACAGAACCGAGAACGGAAAGCCGAACAGGAAGCGGATGTTGGTGGCGCCCCAGGCCCCGAGGGGACCGGTCAATTGCTGCTGCATCGCGTTGCGCGCGACCTGCGCCAGTGCCGCAGTGATGGTGAAGGGTATCCAGAGTGAGGCGATGCTAAACATTTAGGGAATGAGTCGGCCGCCGGGAAAGTACGGCGACCGTGAAGGCTGCAACCGCGCGGGTCAACCCTCGCATCCTCATGGCCGCATTGCGATCCACCCCGCGCTTGGGTAGCGACAAACAGCGCTAGATCCCCTCCGCCACCACCATGTAATTGACATCCATATCGGAGGACAGGCTCCAGCGATCGGCAAGCGGACTGTAGACGACGCCGGTCTGCTCGGTGATCGCCAATCTGTTGTTATGCAGATGGTGCGCGAGTTCGTCGGGGGTGACGAACTTTTCCCATTGATGGGTGCCGCGCGGCAACCAGCGCAGAACGTACTCCGCGCCGACGATCGCGAGCGCGAAGCTCTTCCAGTTGCGGTTCAGCGTCGAAATCACCATCAGTCCGCCGGGCTTGAGCATTGCCGCGCAGCGCTGCAGGAACATGCCGACATCGGTGACATGCTCGACCACTTCCATCGCGAGCACGAGGTCGAAGCGCTCGCGCACGTCCATCTCCTCGACCGTGGTGCAACGATAATCAATCGACAAATGACCCTTGTCCGCGTGCAGCCTGGCCGCCGCAATATTGCTGGCGGAGGGGTCGATGCCGATCACCTGGGCGCCGAGCCGCGTGAACGGTTCGCACAACAATCCGGCGCCGCAGCCGATATCGAGGATGCGCAGGTCTGAGAGACAGTTCAGGCTTTTGACGTTGCGGTCGAACTTGCGGCAGGCGGCGTCGCGGATATAGGTCAGCCGCAGCGGATTGATCTTGTGCAGCGGCGCCATCTTGCCCTTGGGGTCCCACCACTGCTCCGACAGCTTTGAGAACTTCGCGACCTCGGCGGGATCGACCGTAGATGCGGTTGCTCTCGAAGAATCCACCGGGAAATTCCGTTGCATAGCCATGGATGCGCGCCGCTCCTATCGCGCCGTGATGAAGTTGCGAAACGCCAGTGGCGACGCAATGGTCGCGATCGTTTCCTTGCCCTCGCCGACGCCGAGGATGGTCACGTCGCCATAATTGAGAAGACGGCCCAGGATGCTCTGGTTGACGTCGACGCTTTCGACCTTATCAAGACTCATCTCGAAAGTGCGACGCTTGATGAAGCCGGCCTTGTGGACAACGCGCAGATTGGTGACGTCGGTTTCGGTAGTCCAGCGATGGAACCAGGCCGTCACCGTCCAATACAGGGCGGCCAGCGCCACCACGGCGGAGGTCGACAGGCACAAAAGGATGAGGCCTTCGGTGGTCGTGAACCGCGACAATACCAGGAGCACCAGGGCGAGGACCCAGGCCGCGATCGCGCGCCAGTAGAAAATCCAGTGCAGATTGGTCGAATACAGCACCTTCTCGCCGGGCTGCAGGATTTCGTCGATATAACGCCCCATGAATCGGCCTCAACTCCCAAAACGCGCGGCTTTTTACTTGGTTTCGGGGCCGGCGGGAACCCGGTTGCTTGCCCGAAACCGCGCCGCTATGTATACGCGCCTTTTGGATCGCCCGCTTCCCGTTTTGCGTGCGGGTCCCATCTCTAATCCTTGCAGGGGAATGCATTAGTGCGGCGAACTTGAAGTTCCTATCGGTATCGCGGCAAGTTCGTTATAGGAACTTCAAATTCCAAGCCGCTACTCAAATCAACAAATTGCTGGAGCTCCTTTGATTCCGAAGTTCGCATCAGAGGTTGCCGCGATAATTTGCGAACTTCGGAATCGGAGCTCTGGTTCGTCATGGGCCGCCTCGTGATGAAATTCGGCGGCACATCCGTCGCCAACATCGAACGCATCGGCAATGTTGCGCGCCACGTCAAGCGTGAGGTCGACGCCGGCCACGACGTCGCCGTAATCGTTTCCGCGATGGCGGGAAAGACCAACGAGCTCGTGGAATGGTGTCGCGAAGCCTCGGCCATGCATGACGCCCGCGAATATGACGCCGTGGTCGCCTCCGGCGAACAGGTCACTGCCGGGCTGCTCGCCATCGCGTTGCAGACGATGGGCATTCAGGCGCGCTCCTGGCAGGGCTGGCAGATCCCGATCAAGACCAGCGACGCGCACGCCTCGGCGCGGATTCTCGAGATCGACGGCACCGAATTGGTCCATCGCTTCAAGGATCGCAATGAAGTCGCCGTCATCACCGGTTTCCAGGGCATCAATCCACAGACCAACAGGATCACCACGCTCGGGCGCGGCGGCTCCGACACTTCGGCCGTGGCGATTGCGGCTGCGATTCACGCCGACCGCTGCGACATCTACACCGATGTCGATGGCGTCTACACGACCGACCCCCGGGTTGTTCCGAAGGCACGTCGGCTCGACAAGATCGCGTTCGAGGACATGCTGGAGCTCGCTTCCCAGGGCGCCAAGGTGTTGCAGGTCCGCTCGGTGGAACTCGGCATGGTGCACAACATGCCAATTTTCGTCCGTTCCAGCTTCGACAAGCCCGAAGATATCGACCCGCGCGGCACGCCCCCGGGCACGCTGATCTGCAGCGAGGAGGAAATCATGGAAAGCCACGTCGTCACCGGCATCGCCTTTTCCAAGGACGAGGCGCAGATCTCAGTACGCCAGATCGAGGACAAGCCCGGTGTTGCCGCGGCGATCTTCGGCCCGCTTGCGGACGCCAACATCAACGTCGACATGATCGTGCAGAACGTGTCCGAGGACGGCAAGACCACCGATCTGACCTTCACGGTGCCCGCTTCCGACTACACCCGCGCACGTGACACCATCACCTCGGCGAAGGCCAAGATCGGCTATGCCCGGCTCGACAGCGCCACCGACGTTGCCAAGGTCTCGGTGATCGGCAGCGGCATGCGCAGCCACGCCGGCGTCGCGGCCAAGGCGTTTGCCGCGCTTGCGGCTCGCAATATCAACATCCGCGCCATAACCACCTCTGAAATCAAATTTTCAGTGCTGATCGACACCGCTTATACTGAACTGGCGGTGCGCACGCTGCACACGCTGTATGGGCTCGATCAGGTCTAGTGCGCTGGATTTGACGTACGTCTCCCTGTCGGCGGCTTCGGTATCGCCGCGAGTCCTGCTGGCGAATTTCGAATCCAGAACCGCGTTGGACGGGTTTGCTGGTATCGCTTTGGTTCTGACAATCGTAAATGCCTCGCTGCAACGCCATACGAAGGTCAGGGCGTCCTTAGCTACTGCAACAAACTGACCTGACGCATCCGTGTGCGGTTGGCAGGCGTTTTGCTTGGCAAAGCAAGGCTCAATTCGCTATACGGCCTAAACGGTGGCTGCCGCGCCATGTGCCGCCGTTCTGGGTGATGCGGATTTGGCCGGTATCGCGGGCTTGCGGCGTCGCCGAACGAATAAAATTGTAGTTTTTTGAGTTTCATGCAGGGGCCGGCAAAAAGGTTTGCCGGCTTCGCAGAGGAGGACCTTAGGCTATGCGAAGCGCGTCGGGAGGCCCCCGCGTCCTGTTGAGACGGCTTCGCGAAACCATGGCGGAGCAGGTCAGCGCCCAGGAGCGACTAGACAAGATCGTGGTGCTGATTGCCGCCAACATGGTGGCGGAGGTCTGCTCCGTCTATGTGCTGCGCGTCGACAACACGCTGGAACTCTATGCCACTGAAGGTCTCAACCGCGCCGCGGTGCACAGAACCGTGCTGAGCGCGCATGAGGGCCTCGTTGGCCTGGTGGCGAGCGAGGGAACCCCGCTCAACCTCAACGATGCGCAGAGCCATCCGGCATTCTCGTTCCGCCCCGAGACCGGCGAAGAAATCTATCACTCGTTCCTCGGCGTTCCGATCCTTCGTGCCGGCAATACGCTCGGCGTGCTGGTGGTGCAGAACCGCGCCAAGCGCACCTATGTCGAGGAAGAAGTCGAGGCGCTGCAGACCACCGCGATGGTTCTGGCGGAAATGATCGCCTCGGGCGAGTTGTCCGCGCTCGCCCAGCCCGGCGCCGAGCCTGCCGCGCGGCATTCGCTGCACAAGACCGGCGCGATCCTGTCCGACGGCATTGCGCTCGGCCATGTCGTGCTGCATGAGCCGCGCGTGGTCATCACCAACTATATCGCCGAAGACCTGCCGAAGGAGATCCGGCGGCTCGATGCAGCATTGACCAAGTTGCGAGCCGACCTCGACCGGATGCTGGAGCGCGGCGACGTCGCCGAGGGCGGAGAGCACCGCGACGTTCTGGAAGCTTACCGGATGTTCGCCAATGACCACGGCTGGTCGCACCGGCTGCACGAGGCGGTCGCCACCGGCCTCACCGCGGAGGCCGCCGTCGAGCGTGTGCAGTCCGATACCCGCGCGCGCATGCTGCGCTCCACCGACCCCTATTTGCGCGATCGCCTGCACGACCTCGAAGACCTCGGCCATCGATTGATGCGGCAAGTGGTCGGCCAGGATCATGCGCCCTCGCGGGAGCAGTTGCCGGACAACGCCATCCTGATCGCCCGCGCGATGGGTCCTGCGGCCCTGCTCGACTACGATCGCAAGCGCCTGCGCGGGCTGGTGCTCGAGGAAGGCACGGCCAATTCCCACGTCTCGATCGTGGCGCGCGCGCTCGGCATCCCGGCGGTCGGCGAGGTGCCCAACGCGCCGGGCATTGCCGATCCCGGCGACGCCATCATCGTCGACGGCACCTCGGGCTCGATATATGTCAGGCCTTCGGCGGAGATCGAGCAGGCCTATGCCGAGCGGGTGCGGTTTCGCGCCCGGCGGCAGGCGCAATATTCGGCCCTGCGCGACAGGCCCTGCGTCACCAGGGATGGCCAGCCCGTCGAACTGATGATCAATGCGGGCCTGACCATCGATCTGCCGCATATCGACGACACCGGCAGCGCCGGCATCGGCCTGTTCCGCACCGAACTGCAATTCATGGTCGGCCAGAGTCTGCCGCGGACCAGCGACCAGCTCGCGCTCTATCGCACGGTGCTGGACGCGGCAGGCGCGAAGCCCGTGATATTCCGCACACTCGACATCGGCGGCGACAAGGCGCTGCCTTACATGGAAACTGTGATCGAGGAAAACCCGGCGCTCGGCTGGCGCGCGATCCGGCTCGGCCTCGACCGGCCCGGCCTGCTGCGCGGCCAGGTCCGCGCGCTGCTGAGGGCCGGCGGCGGACGCGCGCTGCGCATCATGTTTCCCATGGTTACCGAGGTCGCCGAATTCGATGCCGGCAAGGCGATCGTCGAGCGCGAACTGACTTATCTGCGTCAGCACGGCCATCCGTTGCCCGAACGCATCGACGTCGGCACCATGGTGGAAGTGCCAGCGCTGCTCTATCAGCTCGACGAACTGCTGAAGAGAGTCGATTTCATTTCGGTGGGATCGAACGACCTGTTCCAGTTCCTTTTCGCGGTCGATCGGGGCAATGCCAAGGTTTCCGATCGATTCGACACGCTTTCCGCGCCGATCCTGCGGGTCTTGCGCGAGATCGTGCAGAAGGCGAATGCGGCAAAGAAATCAGCCTCGCTGTGCGGCGAGATGGCGTCGAAGCCGATCGGCGCACTGGCGCTCATTGCGCTCGGTTACCGCTCGCTGTCGCTGTCTGCGACCGGGCACGGTCCGGTCAAGGCGATGGTGCTGGACCTCGATGCCAGAAAGGCCGCAGCCATGATGAAGCCGCTGCTCGAGGCGCCCACCGGGAGCGTCTCGATCCGGCAGAAACTGACCGAATTCGCCGAGGCCGAGGGGCTGTCGTTGTAGCGGACCGTCTGGCCACCGCTGAAAGCTTGTTCAGGCTTTAAGGCGTATTCTTTCTTGAAATCGTATCCACAGAAAAATGCGTAACCACATTTGCCGAGAGCGCGTGTATTCGAGACCAAGCCATGTCGATGCTCCCCGAAGCCAAACTAGACATTCTGCTCGCGCACCACGCTTCCCTTGAGGCCCAGTTGCTGGGCCAGGTGAACTCCGAGGAATATGTACGGATTACCCGGGAGCTCGCCGAGCTTAATCCGCTGATCGAGGCCGTAAAGGCCTACCGCAGCGCCAATGCGGAGATTGCCGGCATCGTTGCGTTGATCGCCGATCCTGCCATCGAGCCTGAAATGCGCGCCATGGCGCAAGCCGAGCGGGAGACGCTTGAAGCCCGCAGCATCGATCTGGCGCAAAAGATCCGCCTGGCGCTGTTGCCCAAGGATGCGATGGACGATCGCAACGTCGTGCTGGAGATCCGTGCCGGCACCGGCGGCGACGAGGCTGCGCTTTTTGCCGGCGACCTGTTCCGGATGTATGAGCGCTTCGCCGCCCTTCAGGGCTGGAAGGTCGAAGTCATTTCGGCAAGCGAAGGCACCGTCGGCGGGTTCAAGGAGATCATCGCCGAAGTGCGCGGGCGCGGGGCGTTCGCCAAGCTGAAATTCGAATCGGGCGTGCACCGGGTGCAGCGTGTGCCGGACACCGAAACACAGGGCCGCATCCACACTTCGGCAGCGACGGTAGCGGTGCTGCCCGAGGTCGAGGATGTCGATGTCGACATCAAGCAGGACGATTTGCGAATCGAGACCATGCGCGCACAGGGCGCCGGCGGCCAGCACGTCAACAAGACCGAATCCGCCATTCGCATCACGCACATTCCGACCGGCATAGTCGTGATGATGCAGGACAGCCGCTCGCAACACAAGAATCGGGCGTCGGCGATGAACATCCTGCGCTCGCGCATCTATGACGCCGAGCGGCGGCGCATCGAGGCGGCGCGCTCGGCCGACCGGCGGGAGAAGGTCGGTTCGGGCGACAGATCCGAGCGAATCCGCACTTATAATTTTCCGCAAGGGCGCGTCACCGATCACCGCATCAACCTGACGCTCTACAAGCTGCCACAGGTGATCTCCGGCGAGGCGCTCGGGGAGTTGATCGATGCGCTGACGACCGAGCACCAGGCGGCGCAACTCGCCGCCCAGGGCGCCGCGGCGTGAAAAGTCGGGAAACCTTCGCGAGCCAAACCGTCGAGGCGACGCGACGGAAGCTGGCCGTGACATTCAAGGCGCACCAGATCGATTCGGCCGAACTTGATGCCCGCATCCTGGTCGGCGCCGTGCTTGGTCTCGATCTCACCTCCCTGATCGCGCAGGCACGCCGGTCTCTCACGACGGATGAATCGAGGCGGCTTGAGGTGTTCGCGGAGCGGCGCGCTGCGGGCGAGCCGGTTGCGCGCATTCTCGGCTTCAAGGAATTCTGGGGCCTGCCATTGCAGCTCTCGGCCGAGACGCTGGTGCCGAGACCCGACACCGAAACCGTCGTTGAGTTGGCGCTGGAAATGCGGCGAGGCCAGCGCCCGCATGATCGGCGGATGCGCATCGCCGATCTTGGCACCGGCTCGGGCGCGATTTTACTGGCGCTGTTGTCCGAAATGCCCGAGGCGGAGGGCGTCGGCACCGACATCAGCCTCGCGGCGCTGCGAACCGCAAAAGCCAATGCCGCGCGCCTTGGCTTCGCGGAGCGTGCGGTCTTCATCGCCTGCAACTACACGGCGGCACTGTCGGGACCGTTCGACCTGATGGTGTCGAACCCTCCCTATATCCGCTCGGCCGACATCCCCGGTCTCGAAAGCGAAGTTCGCAACTTTGACCCGCTTGCCGCGTTGAACGGGGGTGCCGATGGACTTGATGCCTATCGCGCCATCATTCCAGCGGCCGCGGGACTGCTTGGGCCCGCGGGCGCACTGATCGTTGAAGCCGGACTTGGCCAAAGCGGCCAGATTCAAGGGTTGATGACGGCGTCAGGGTTAACGCTGGAGAGGAATCCAAAGGCCGATCTGGCTGGCGTTCCGCGGGCGGTGGCGGGGCGAAAAGCGCCCCGATAAAGCCCGATTAAAACGCAAAAAAACCACTTGGAATATTGCCCGGGAGCGACTACGTTCGCCTTACGACATCGGTCCAGGGTTGCTGGCCCCGTAAGCAATACGGTGGAGGCCAGAGTTCTCAAAGCGAGAGCCCGCTCCTGGTGAAAGGTTCCAAAACGCAGGTCTTTTTGAGCGCGATGGCTTTACAGAGCTGCGCCGCTTGCGACCGCAAAGCGAACGAAAGCCTGATATTGCGCTTGAAGATTCACGCTAGAAACCTGTGCTTGTTTTGGCAGGCGGAATGACTTGATGCGGCCGGCGACGTATGCCGGGCTGTGGGGAACGCGTCTTTGTTGACTGCGACGTACGGCAAATCTTTGTGGAGTTGAACAGCGCCTCCGGTTCGGCGCGCCCACGCGCGCTGCGTCGAGCGAACCACGACAACGAATCATGACAACGGCGATTCAAGGCTAGCAACTCAGGGCTGGAATAAAGGGACGACATGAGAAACGGTCAGAATAACAAGCGGATGCGTAACCGGAATAACAATAACAACCGGCGCGGCCAGAACCCGATGACCCGGGTATTTGAATCCAACGGACCGGACATCAAGATCCGAGGCACTGCTTCCCACGTTGCGGAAAAATACGTGCAGCTGGCGCGCGACGCACGCTCTTCAGGCGACCCGGTAGCCGCCGAGAATTATTATCAGCACGCCGAGCATTACTTTCGCCTGATCGCCGCCGCGCAGGAGCAATTCCGTCAGAACCAGCCGCAGCCGCGGACCGATAATGAAATGGCTTCGGAAGAAGGCGAGGACGACGACAGCTTTTCCAGTTTCGGGCAGGAGCCCGGCTTCGTCCCGGTGCAGCCGCAGCCCTACCAGCAGCGCGACAACAATCCGCGCGACCATCAGCGCGATGGACAACCATATCAGCAACGCGAACAGCATCAGCCGCGTGATCGCGATCGCGATCACCATCGCGAGCATCGCGGTCAGCCGCAGTTTCAACCGCAGAACCAGCCGCAGCCCGTGATTTCGGACAATGGCGGCGTTGACCGCCTGCCGTCGTTCATTACCGGACCGCAGCCGCAAATTGGCGGCGGGCAAGGTAATTTCGAGGGCGGTGGTGGCGGCGAGCGATTCCCGTCGCGACGCCGGCGCCGGCCGCACGGCCCACGCCCGGAAGGGGTCGCCGCAGCGCCCCCCGGCGACGACTTCAACCCCGGAAACGAATAGGCTTTCCGATTTTTGTCAGGGGCCGTGTCCGCACCAGCGGGAACGGCCTCTTACTTTTGCTCGCGCTGGAACGACGACGGCACCAGCACCGGTGGCAGCGCCGGAATAAGCCGTGTGCGCTCGCGATGGGCGGGAATTGCGCGATAAACCTGCTTGCTGGCTTCCACGATATGGACGCCCGCGAACGGCAGAGACAGCGCGGCACCGACCCTTTCCCAGGCGATTGCCGAGCGCAAGAACCAGCCGCCGGCGACCGGCGGCATGAACAGAGCCTCACCCCAGCCCGTCGGCGTGAACCAGGTCTGGCGCAACAACTGCGTGATCTGCGATCGCGAATACGGCCGGCCGTGACCGAACGGCGTGTTGTCGGTGCGTGTCCACACGCCGCGCCGGTTCGGAATAACCGCCATCATGCGACCGGAAGGCGCCAGCACCCGCCACATCTCGCGCAACAACCCTTCCGGATCGTCGGACATTTCAAGCGCATGAACCAGAAGAATGCGGTCGACCGCCGCGTCCGGCAGCGGCAGCGAAAACTCATCAACCAGCGCGGCGAGCGTGGGCCGCGCGGTCGGCCATTTCAAAACGCCCTGCGCCGCTGGCATGAAAGCGATGCAGCGCTCGCAGTCCTCGCGGAACAGGCCGAGATAGGGCGTAGGATAGCCGATGCCGAGCACACGTTGGCCGGCGGCACTCGGCCAGCGCGCATGAATGCCGCGATTGATCAGGCGCCGCGCCACCACGCCGAGGCGCTGCGAATAGAAATCCCGCAGGTCAATCACGTCAATGCTCATGCGACCAATCTAGCACGATGTACGGCGCCCATGCGCGTCGAATAGCGCATTGCCCATTCGCCGTTAACGCCATATTTCATGGCAGTATGGCTTGGCGCGACGAACGGTCCACCAGCAAGCTTTATGGAGATTGTCATGGCTGCCGAAATTCGCCTGTTCCCCTGCCTGACCGATAATTTCGGCTATCTCATTCACGATCCCGAAACCAAGGCAACGGCCTCGATCGATGCGCCAGAAGCGGGCCCGATCATCAAGGCGCTCGAGCGCGAGGGCTGGCGGCTTACCGACATCCTGATCACCCATCACCACCACGACCATGTCGGGGGCGTGGCTGAGCTGAAACAGAAATATGGATGCCGCGTGGTCGCCCCTCACGACAAGTCCACGAAGATTGCCGATGTCGATTTGCGCACGGCGCAAGGCGCGGTCGTGAAAGTGGGTAGTCTGCTGGCGCGGGTACTCGAAACCCCCGGCCACACCCTCGATCACATCAGCTACGTCTTCGACAACGAAAAGGCACTGTTTGCCGCCGACACCCTGTTCTCGATCGGCTGCGGACGGGTATTCGAAGGCACCTATCCGATGATGTGGGAATCGTTGCTCAAGCTGCGGGCGCTGCCGGACGATTTCAAACTCTATTGCGGCCACGAATACACCGCCGCCAACGTCAAATTCGCGCTGACCATCGAGCCGGACAATCCCGCGCTGAAGGCCCGCGCCGAGGAAGTGAAGCGCCTGCGCGCCGAGAACAAACCAACCGTCCCGACGTTGCTCGGCGAGGAGAAGAAGGCCAATGTCTTCCTGCGTGCCGACGAGCCCTCGGTTGCGGCTGGCGTGCGGATGAAGGATCGAAGCGCGGCCGAAATATTCGGCGAACTGCGCGAGCGCAAGAACAAATCCTGATGGCGGGGCGTCCTTCCGCTGCTGACATCGTCGCGCGGCTTGATCTGAAGCCGCACCCGGAGGGCGGCCATTATCGCGAGACCTTTCGCGACGCCCGCCTCGACGAAGACGGACGCGCGCGTTCGACGGCGATCTATTTCCTGCTCTCGCGCGGCGAGCGCTCGCGCTGGCACCGCATCGACTCAGCCGAGATCTGGCACTATTACGCCGGCGACGCGCTGAGCTTGCAGATCGCGGACGATCGCGGCACACGCAGCCTGAGGCTCGGTCCCGATCTTGCTGGCGGCGAAGTGCCGCAGGCGGTCGTGCCGGCGCACCTATGGCAGGCAGCCGAAAGCACGGGCGACTGGACGCTGGTCGGCTGCACGGTCGCACCGGGATTCGATTTTGCGAAGTTCGAACTTGCGCCGAAGGGATGGGTGCCGTGACCCTTCATCCTTTTCCAGCAGGGTAAGGTCGCCGGCGCTGCAAAAACATATCCCGTGCCGCAATCAGGCCGCCACCGGCGATCAGCACGGCCGCGATGAAAATATTGGCGCTCGGTCTGACAAAGCCGGCCAGGATCAGAAACGATGTCGAGAGCAGTGGCGTGGCGTAGGATGCCGCTCCAAGCACGCGGATGTCGCCGCGCTTCATGCCGACATCCCAGGTGTAGAATGCAGCACCAACCGGCCCGACACCGAGCGCCGTGATGGCGAGCCATTGCGCTATCGTCTCGGGCCACACGGTATCTTCGATCAGGATGTGAACGAGAGCCGCAAACAGCGCGGTGGCGAGACAAAATCCGGCCACCGCATCGGTCGGCACCGATTTGAGCTTGCGCGACATCACCGAATAGCTCGCCCAGACAAAGGCCGCGACAAACGCCGCGAACAGGCCCGGGAGCTGGCCGGGTGCAAAGTCGCTCATGCTGCTGCCGGCAAACAGCAGGACCGTGCCGGCCAGCCCGAGCAGCGCGCCGATGACGTGATGCGGCGCCAGCCGTTCGCCTGGCAACAGCGACGAGAACAGCACGATCAACAAGGGCCAGAGATAGTTCAAAAGACCGGCTTCGGCGGGCGGTGCAAACCGCAAGGCGAGGAAATACAACGCATGATAGCCGAACAGCCCGCCGACCCCGACAATCCACGCCAACGGTCTCTGCCGCAAGGCGCGGGGCGCGTCTAGCCGTCCGATCCAGGTCAGTGATCCAACCAGCGCGCCGATCGCGAACGTCATCGCCGCGAGCTGAAACGCCGGGATTTTTCCGGTCGCAACCGTCAGCACGGCCAGAAGCGACCACATCAGGATCGCGGTCAGTCCGATCAGGGTTGCGGTACGGGAGGACATCGGGCCGTCATTGCGAGCGAAGCGAAGCAATCCAGCTATCTATCACATAAAACTGGATTGCTTCGTCGCGTACGCTCCTCGCAATGACGTGATGATTTGGTCACACCATATATTGCCCGCCGTTGACCGATAGCGTCGAGCCGGTGATGGCTCCCGCCTCGTCGGCGGCCAGAAACAGCACCGTGCGGGCGATCTCCTCGGGCTCGCCCAGCCGGTTGATCGGGATCAGCGGCAGGATGCTCTTTTCCAGCACGTCCTTGGGCACCGCCTGCACCATCTCGGTGTTGATATAGCCGGGACAGATCGCGTTCACCGTGATGCCGCCTTTGGCGTTTTCCAGCGCGAGCGCCTTGGTGAAGCCGATGTCGCCGGCCTTTGCGGCTGAATAGTTCACCTGGCCGAACTGCCCCTTCTGGCCGTTGATCGAGGAGATGTTGATGATGCGGCCAAATTTTCGCGCGCGCATCCCCTCGATCACCTGGCGCGTCACGTTGAACAGCGAGCCGAGATTGGTATTGACCACCGCGCTCCACTGCTCGAGCGTCATCTTGTGAAACGCTCCATCCCTGGTGATGCCGGCATTGTTGACCAGCACTTCGATCGGGCCGAGATTGGCTTCGACCTTCTTGACGCCGGCCGCGCAGGCATCGAACGAACTGACGTCCCACTTGTAGACGGGAATGCCGGTCTCGGCCTTGAATTTCTCCGCCGCCGCATCGTTGCCGGCATAATTGGCGGCAACCTTGTAGCCCGCGCCCTTCAGCGCCTTGCTGATCGAGGCCCCAATGCCTCGCGTCCCCCCTGTCACCAGTGCAACACGTGCCATGACGAATCCTTCCCTTTGGTTTTTGAAATGCGCTTTTTATTAGCTTCGAATTAAAAGCGGCAGTTTGACGAACATCAAGAACAAAACGCCCGGCACAAGCCGGGCGTTCCTGGTAGGCTTTCGCTCTCGCAGTTGCGAGCCGATGTTTTTATCACGCGACGGATCGCTGCCGCCTGACTGGAGCTCCGATTCCGAAGTTCGCAAGCTATCGCGGCGACCTCTCAGGCAAACTTCGGAATCAAGGGAGCTCTAGCAATTATTGGTTTCTAGTGCGGCTTTGAATTTGAAGTTCCTATAACAGTGGTGCGGAGACATCGGTAGGAACTTCAAATTCGTCGCACTAGTCGCGCGCGACGCACATCGCAATACCCATGCCGCCGCCGATGCACAGCGTGGCAAGACCCTTCTTGGAGTCACGCTTTTGCATTTCGTGCAGCAAGGTCACCAGAACGCGCGCACCGGATGCGCCCACGGGATGGCCGAGCGCGATCGCGCCGCCGTTGACATTGACCTTGGACGTATCCCAGCCGAGGTCCTTGTTGACCGCACAGGCCTGCGCCGCGAACGCTTCATTGGCCTCGATCAGATCGAGGTCGCCGATGCTCCATCCGGCCTTCTTCAGGGCGGCGCGCGAGGCGGGGATCGGCCCGGTTCCCATGATCTTGGGATCGACGCCGGCATGCGCCCAGGAAACGATGCGCGCCAGCGGCTTCTTGCCTTCCTTGGCGGCCTGCCTGGCGGTCATCAGCACCACGGCGGCCGCGCCGTCGTTGATGCCTGAGGCGCTGCCCGCAGTCACGGTGCCGTCCTTCTCAAACGCCGGTCTGAGCTTGGACATCGCGTCCAGCGTGGCGCCATGACGCGGATATTCGTCGGCATCCACCACCACGTCACCCTTGCGGGTCTTGATGGTGACCGGGATGATCTCGTCCTTGAACCTGCCGGCCTTCTGCGCGGCCTCGGCCTTGTTCTGCGACTTGACCGCGAATTCGTCCTGCTGGGCGCGCGTGATCTGATACTGCCTGGCGACGTTCTCGGCGGTGTTGCCCATGTGATAGCCGTTGAAGGCATCCCACAAGCCGTCCTTGATCATGGTGTCGACGAGTTCGAGCCCGCCCATCTTGACCCCGCCGCGCAGGTGTTGCGCATGCGGCGCCATGCTCATGGATTCCTGCCCCCCGGCCACGACGATTTCGGAATCGCCGTTGAGCAACGCCTGATAACCCAAGGCAACCGTGCGCAGGCCGGAACCGCATAACTGATTGACGCCCCAGGCCGGGCTTTCCACCGGGATTCCGGCGGCGATCGAGGCCTGACGGGCCGGGTTCTGGCCCTGGGCGGCGGTCAGGATCTGGCCCATGATGACTTCCGAGACGCGGGCTGGCTCGATACCGGCGCGCTCAAGCGCGGCCTTGATGGCGACGGCGCCGAGATCGTGGGCCGGCATGGTGGCGAACGCGCCGTTGAAGCTTCCCACCGGGGTGCGGGCGGCGCTGACGATGACGACATCGTCTGACATGGACATCTCCTGAGTTTGAGTTCTTCGGCCTTGGGGCCTGGGATGGCGGGCGGCCAGATGGCGGCCACTCTCTCGCCTCATCCTGTTAACGTCGTTGAGGCATGTCAATTGGCTAGTGTGGTGGATCTGACATTTGCTGACGCACGCGATGGGCGCACTTGGCAGTTTCCTGAGCAGTGCCTATGCATCGGGATTAACCGTGCCGCACAAAACGGTAGCGGAACCGCGTTGAAAATGCTTACCTTTGCTGCGATGCATTGCTCGTCACCCGCGGCGCGCGGCCGTCGGGTTCCCTATTCTCGGTGCGCACATGAGAGCCATGGCAAAATCTGACCAACCCACCACCATCAAGAAATACGCAAACAGGCGGCTCTATAATACCGGTACCAGCACCTATGTGACGCTTGAGGATCTCGCAGCGATGGTCAAGGAGGGCGAGGACTTCCTCGTCTATGATGCAAAGACCGGCGAGGACATCACCCGCTCGGTACTGGCGCAGATCATCTTCGAACAGGAAAACAAGGCAGGGCAGAATTTGCTGCCCACCACTTTCCTGCGGCAACTGATCCGCTTTTACGGCGACAGCATGCAGATGGTGGTGCCGAAATATCTCGAGCAGTCGATCGACACGCTGACCCGCGAGCAGGAGAAGTTTCGCAAGCAGCTCACCGACACCTTCAGCGGAACGCCCTTCGCCCCGCTCGAAGAGCATGTCCGCCGCAACATGGAGCTGTTCCAGCAGACCTTCTCGATGTTCAAGCCGTTCGTGCCGCAGCGTAGTTCCGGCAGCGAGTCCGAAAAGGAGGGCGCGCCCGAAAACGACAACATCGACGAGCTGCGTCGTCAGATGAAGGACATGCAGGATCGCCTCGATCGCATGTCGAAAGAACCGAAGAAGGAAGGGTGATCCGCTCTTCACTCGCCCGTATCTTCTCACCAACACCATACTCGTCGTCACAGCCGGGCTTGACCCGGCCATCCATCCCTGAAAATGCGCCTCATGAAATTCGATCGATGCCCGGATCAAGTCCGGGCATGACAGCGTGTTCGTGTCGCTATCTCGATTAAGAACACACCTTCAAATTGCCGCGGCACGATTCGCACCCAAGCCTTTCTGAAAACATCCGCCCTCCGGAACGAGGAGGGCGCAGGGAATGCCGGGCGCCCCATGCACCCGCGAGACCCCGCGTGCAAGTGAAAGAACACAAGTCCTCGCCTTGAGGACGTAGAATTTGACCAAAGGTGCCCAAAATCCTGACTGCAAAAGCCTCAATCGAGATGTGCAGTAGCAGGATCAGGTCATGGGGTCCGCAAAACAGTCCTTGCCGCAGGCCATCGGGACCGCTCTCGCCAGCGACAGCGCCTCGGCAATTATGTTCTTTTTCATGGTCAGATGAGCCCCGCGCGGCACCCTTCTTGCAAGGCAAACGCTTCTTGCAGGCGAGCGAACAGCCAACATTTCGAATCAGGGAGAGAAATATGTGTGCTGGTGACGACAGGAATTGTCCGGATTTCGAATTGCACCACCGCAAGTTCAAGGAAACGCTCGACCGGGAGCGCCGCTCGTTCCTGAGATCGAGCTTTGCCGCGGCGGGCGGCGCGGCGGCGATGACCGCGGGCGGAATTTCGCTGGTGACGCCGCAAATGGCGGCTGCCGCCGAGAAGAATCAGCCCGCAAAACGCTCCTATCACCATCTGCCGGCGAACGCCGATACCGTGCATTGGGGTTATTTCAGCAAGAAGCTGAAACCCCAGGTCGAGATCGACTCCGGTGATTTCATCACCATCGAGGCCTTGACCCATCACGCCAATGACGACGCCGAGCGCATGGTGACGGGAGATCCCGGGGCCGAAAGCGTGTTCCTGTGGACCAAGGAGAAGAAGGGCGTGAACCGCCGCGGCGCCGGTCCGATGGATGCCTCGCTGTTCGGGCGCGGCGCCGGCGAAGGCCTCGGCGTGCACATCTGCACCGGCCCCGTTTTTGTGCGCGGGGCGCAGGAAGGCGACGTGATCGAGCTTCGCATCATCGACGTCACGCCGAGGCCTTGTGCCAATCCGAAATACCCCGGCAAAGCCTTCGGCAGCAACGCGGCCGCGTGGTGGGGCTTCCACTACAAGGACCTGATGACCGATCCCAAACCGCGCGAAGTGGTCACGATCTACGAGGTCGACGCTACTGGTGAGCGCAACTGGGCCAAGGCCGTATACAATTTCAGATGGACCCCGCAGACCGACCCGTTCGGCGTCGTGCACAAGACCATCGACTATCCCGGCGTCCCGGTCGATCACTCCACGGTGAAGGAGAACCACGGAATCCTGAAGAATGTGCGGATTCCGATTCGTCCTCATTTCGGCGTCATCGGCCTCGCCCCCAAGGAAGCCGATATCGTCGACTCGATCCCGCCGAACTATGTTGGCGGCAACATCGACAATTGGCGGATCGGCAAGGGCGCCACGATGTACTATCCGGTCGCGGTCGAAGGCGGCCTGCTATCGGTCGGCGACTCCCACGCTTCGCAGGGAGATTCGGAGCTTTGCGGCACAGCCATCGAGTGCTCGCTCAACGGCACCTTCCAGATCATCCTGCACAAGAAGGCCGATCTGGTCGGCACCGCCCTTGAAGCCCTCGACTATCCGATGCTGGAGACCAGGGACGAATGGCTGGTCCACGGCTTCAGCTACGCCAACTATCTCGCCGAGCTTGGCGACAAGGCGCAATCGGACATCTACTCGAAATCGTCGGTCGACCTCGCCTTGCGCGATGCGTTCCGCAAGATGCGCAAATTCCTGATGACGACCAAGAAGCTGACCGAAGACGAAGCGATTTCCCTGATCACGATCGGCGTCGACTTCGGGATCACCCAGGTCGTTGACGGAAACTGGGGCGTCCACGCCGTCATCAAGAAGGACATCTTCGCCGGCGGCGAGACCTGATGCTAGAACAAGAGCGGCCAGGGCTCCTCACGAGCCCTGGCCGCACCTGATTTGAACCTTAGCCCGCCGCCGGAACTGCCTCGGCCATCGCAGGACTCCACGGCCGTTCGGACGAGGCAAGGCCGATCAAGCGCCCCTGGATGTAGTCGCAGCCCCAGTCGCGCAAAATCGACGCCGATTGCTCGTCCTGAACCCATTCGGCGACGGTCTTGATTTCCAGCCGGCGCGCCAGATCGATCAGCGTCTGCACGAAAGCGCGATCGTCGGCAGAGTGAGCAAGATTCTGCACGAATGCGCCGTCGATCTTTACGATATCGACGCCGAGCTTGCGCAGGTTGCGAAACGAGGTGTAGCCGGCGCCGAAATCATCGATGGCAATCCGGCTGCCGAAATTCTTCAGCCGCGCGACAAAGCCGCGGACGTCGTCGACATCCTGGATCGCCACGGTTTCGGTGATCTCGACGATCAGCCGCTCGGCGACGCCGGGATGGGCGCGCATCAGCGATTCGATCGAGGCCCACCAGTCCGGATCCATCGTGGTTGCTGGCGAGATGTTGAGGCTGAGCCTGACCCCGGGGGACGCCACGAGTTCGGCCACCACAAGTTCGAGCACCCGGTGGTCGACAAGGCGAATCAGCCCCAGCCTTTCGGCGACCGGAACGATGTCGGGCGCCAGCAGTACCCGCCCGTCATCCTGTTCCATGCGAACCAGACACTCGTAAAACGATGCTCTGCGCAAACGGGTGTCCACCACCGGTTCGAAGGCCGTCACGATGCGGCGCTCGTTCAGCGCGGTGACGATTTCATCGGTGACCCGGATATTGACCCGGCGTTGGGCGTCGCGCTCGACATTGGGGCGCCATAACGAAAAGGAACCGGCGCGGCGGCGCTTCGAGGTGTCCAGCGTCTCCTGGGCGCGGTTGATCGCCTCCTCGGCGCTGCGCGCGTGACGCGGTACAATGACAGCGCCGATCGACGCCGTCACCGAGACCGGGCCGGATTTGGTCGGCACCACTTCATCGCGAATGGCAGCCAGAAACCGCTCGGCGGCGATGTTGGTTTCGTCGATGGTGCAGTTCTTCAGGACCAGCCCGAACTTGTTGCCGGAGAAGCGGCCGAGAACGTCGCCACCGCGCAGCCGTGCGCGAACGCGCCTGCCCACTTCCGAAATCACGGCATCGGCCACATCGAAGCCGAAGGCATCGTTGATGCGTGCGAGATGATCGATGCCGATCAGCATGAACGCGCAGGATGTCCGGAAGCGGGCGGCCTCCTCGAGGGTCTCAGCCAGGGATGCGATCAGATGCGTGCGATTGAGTTCCCCGGTCAGCGGATCGTTCTGCGACAGTTTGACGAGCTGCTCGTCGCGCGCATGGCGTTCATTGTTGACCCGAACGATGCCCTGGACCCGCGCCGGCTTGCCGTCGGCGCCGGCAAACCAGGAGCCGGTTTCCTCGATCCATTGCGGCGGGGCGGAGGTGCTGGTCCGAACCGCATATTCGATACGGTAGGGCGTGCCTTCGCCGCCAAGCGCAAGAGGCGAATGCGCCAGCGCATCGGTCCGGATCGAGCGCACCGGCTCGATCAGGTTTGCAAACGCGGCGCCGCGCCCGAGCACGTTCAGCGGAATATCCGGAAAAACCGAGGCAACATGATCGCTCCAGACCATCTGGTCGGAGCCGACGTCCCAAGTGAAGGCGGCATGGCCGAGCGAGGCGAGGATGGTCGACAGCGGGGGAACAACGGTAGTCAAGATCGCCTCGTTTCGGGACAGGCTGGCCTGATTCTTCAGGACTTCACGATAGGCCAGTTCTGTCCCGACCTTATGAAAACTTCATAAATAATCTGGAAACCATGCCGCCCCGGCGGTGTAGAATTTGCGGGAAGACCCGGCACGGCTCTTGCGAGGTGCATCTGGCAAAGGGACGAATGTCCCAAAACGTGACAGCTAAAGCCCGGTCCTGACTTCCAGTGTCAAGCAGCGAGCAACCTGCGAACGAGAGCGATGACGGCAAGGTTGCCGAAGCAACGTGCTGTGTCGCGCTGGTGCCGGTGAACGGGCCGGCGCAACGTTCGCGCAGCCCTCGTCATTGGTCGCCTGATTCGAATTTTGTGACGCACCTGATCGCTACGGCCGAGCACGCGCCCCAGACGCGCTCCCTGCGGCGGGCCTCCTTTGCCGACGCCCGGACCGCCTACAAAGCAAGTCAAATTCCGGTCGGCCTGGCCGGAATCCGGATGCGGCAGGTCATCTGAAGCAAAGCGTTAATGCGGCGGCGCGTCGGATCGCGGCGGCGTGCTGTTGCCGGGCTGAAGCTCCGGCGACGGTACCTGCGGCGAAGGCGGGACGGCCGCCGTTTCCGGATCGAAAGATTTTGGCCGCGAATGATCCGGCGCGGGCGGGACGGGCTCGACAGATTCTGCTTGCGGAGGCGGCGCGGGAGCGGTTTGACGGGCGGCTCGCGCAACGGCTGGAGCGGGCTGCGCCCCGCGCCGTGTGCGGAGCGCAACGCCCGACAGGAAATCCACCAGCGACAGCAATGCGAGCAGGAAAAAAGTCGAACTGGCAAAGCGTGGCCACAGCAGGAACTCGGCAGCGGCACCGCCAAAGACGATCAGTGACAGGAAATGATCCGTAAGGAATTTCGCGCCGGGACGAGCCCCCTTGATCAGCTCCAACAGCAGCAGGAGGATGCCGAGCGCCAGCAACATCTCGCCGAGTGCCAGCGGCCACTCTGCCCCCGAGATCAGCGGCACCTTCACGACCGGCTGCTCAAGCGAAACGCCGGGCATCAGGAAAACGATGATGTTGTAGATCGCGAGCGGGATCAGAAGAAGCGGAAAACTGACCATCGGATCGGCAAGGCCCTCTTGAAGTGCACCAGAACATCCCCGTGCGATGTGACAATCACGTCGCCGCCGGGGATCGTCTTACCTCCCGCTGGCCGAATTCGCCCGCACGGCCTGCGCGCCCGCCTGTCCGATCAGGATTCCTTCTTCTTCAGCACCTGCCGGCCCTTGTACATGCCGGTCTTCAGGTCGAGGTGGTGCGGGCGGCGCAGTTCGCCTGAATCCTTGTCCTCGGCATAGGTCGGCTTCTTCAGCGCGTCCGCCGAGCGACGCATGCCACGCCGTGATGGCGATGTTTTTCTACGGGGAACGGCCATGGTGTCCTCTCACGGGCTTGTCGTAAAGGCATCGTCTCAAGGAGACGGCTGGAGCGCTTTTTTCGCGCGAGCTGAAATGCCGGTAAGGCCGCGCTTATAGAGGAAGGAGTTGGGTAAAGCTAGGTTCAAGATCGGTAAAAATGGCTCAAAAACCCGGTGTGGCGGCTCAAAAGTTCGCATCACCTCTGCCGCAAGTTCTTTTGCGGACTTTTGAGCCAAAGCCACACCGAATCAATAGCTTGCTAATGTCCCTTTGATTCCGAAGTTCGTAAACGTGGCCTCTCAAAATCATACGAACTTCGGAATCGGGACATTAGCGATTTTCGGACCAGCATCGCTGCAATTCGGAGGCCTGTGCGCGGACCATGTAGGTTCCGGCCAGCCGCCTTACGCCGGAGGACGGATTGCGCGCACTGCGCAGATGCGGGTTGGGCAGGATCGCCGCCAAAAGCGCCGCTTCGCGCGGCGAGAGCGCCGATGCACCGTGGCCGAAGGCGTAAATTGCGCCAGCCTGCGCGCCGAACTGGCCGGTCGGGCCGAGTTCGGCGATGTTGAGATAAATTTCCAGGATTCGGGGCTTGGGCAGAACCAGATCCACCCATATCGCCAGGGGAAATTCCAGCGCTTTGCGGACCACGCTGCGGCCGGGCCACAGAAACAGGTTTTTTGCCACCTGCTGAGTAATCGTCGAACCGCCGCGAACCACCTCGCCGTCTTCGGCATCGTCAATCACCTCGCGCAGCGCGCCCCAGTCGATGCCGTGATGGCGGCAGAATTTCGCATCCTCCGCGGCAACCACCGAGCGCGGCAGCGACGGCGACACCGCGGCAAGATCGACCCACTGCCGCGACATCGGCGCGCCCGTCAGATAACGCCACGCCATCAGTGTCGAGACCGGGTGCCCGGCACGGTACAGCGGCGCCAGCAAATAGGGCACGAGCAACGCCCCGAGCATGATCAGCAGCAAGTTTCGGGCAATGCGCAAGTCGAGGGTTTCTGGCTCAGGAAATGATTCGCTGGGATATCTCACTGATAATTCCCGCTTTTTCCAGCCGTTTTGCGGCCCCTCGACCCGCTTGGATGCGGAATTGACGAAGGCTTTGCCATAAAGGATTGTCCGGCCGACCTGAACTGGGAGCTGTTCTTGATGACGACCGTTACGGCAAATTCCGATTTTTCCATGCGGCTGGATCAGACCGCCGAAGATACCGAGGCCCTGTTGGCGAAGCTCCTGTCGGATGTGCTGTTGCCGGACGAGACTGCGCGGCCGAAGCGGCTGATGGAGGCCATGCGTTATTCGACGCTGGGCGGTGGCAAGAGGCTGCGGCCGTTCCTGGTGGTCGAAAGCGCCGCCGTGTTCGGCGTTCCCCGGGATGCCGCGCTGCTCGCGGGTGCCGCGCTTGAATGCATCCACTGCTATTCGCTCGTCCACGACGATCTGCCGGCGATGGATAACAGCGATTTGCGCCGCGGCCGGCCCACGCTGCACAAGAAGACCGACGACGCCACCGCAATCCTCGCCGGCGACGGCCTGCTGACGCTTGCTTTTGACATCGTCACCCGCGATGAAATCCACGAAGACCCCACCGTCCGCCTGCTCCTGACCCGGGCGCTGGCGCGCGCCTCGGGAATCGGCGGCATGGTCGGCGGCCAGATGCTCGATCTCGCCGGCGAGGGCCGGTTCGGCGATCGCGAGCCGGTCGATGTCGCGCGCCTGCAGCAGATGAAGACCGGTGCATTGTTGCGCTTCGGCTGCATTGCCGGCGCGATCCTCGGCCAGGCCTCCCAGAAGGAATATCAGGCGCTGGACGATTACGGCCGCGCGCTCGGGGAAGCCTTCCAGATTGCAGACGACCTGCTCGACGTCGAGGGCGATGCGACAGCGCTCGGAAAACAGACCGGCCAGGACGCAGCGCTCGGCAAGACCACCTTTGTGACCCAGCTCGGGGTCGACGGCGCCAAGCAACGGGTCCGCGATCTGCTCGCGCGCGCCGATTCGGCGCTGTCGATCTTCGGCGCCAAGGGCGAGGTGCTGCGCGCCGCGGCACGTTTCGTCGCCGAACGCAAGAATTAGAGCCTGATCCGGACCCGAAGGGCCGCGTTGGCGCAAAGTGGAAACCGGTTTTCTCTCGCGACATACGCTAGAACGCGTGTGCGCGGAGATCATGCTAGAGTTGAGATCATGATGCGATTCCACTCGCATCGTGATCTGGAGCGGCACGCAGGAGCGCGCCCGGCAAGGACACGCGAGAACCGAAGATCGAGATGACTGGCGAGGAATTCCAGCAACGGCTGCATCGGTTCAGGAAAATGCCGAAGCCGTTCCGCGTGGTCTATGCGCGGCCGCGCACCTTCCTTTCAATGGCGATCGGCGTTGGCTCGTTCTTTCTCCTGCCGGCGTCGCTGCGGCTGGTAACGCGGCTTCTGATCGGCTGGGACGTCTTCGTCGCGCTTTACCTTGCACTGGTTTACTTCATGGTGTGGCGCAGCGATCTCAGCTATATCCGCCGCAATGCGATACTTCAGGATGACGGCCGCTTTCTGATCCCGCTGTTGACGGCGCTCGGTGCCTTCGCGAGCCTGGCTGCGATCGTGTCCGAGCTCGGCGCGGCCCACCATAATCCGCCGCAGCTGGTGTTTGCGACCCTGACCATCGGCTTGTCGTGGGCGGCCGTGCATACCGGCTTCGCGCTGCATTATGCGCATGAATATTACCGTGGCGCCGAACCGGGCGGCCTTCAGTTTCCCAGCGGCAACCGGCGCGAGGTTGCCGATTATTGGGACTTTGTCTATTTCTCGTTTGTTATCGGCATGACGGCGCAGGTTTCCGACGTCGGCATCACCGACAAGACCATCCGTCGCACCGTCACCGCGCACGGCATCATCTCTTTCATCTTCAACACCGCCCTGCTCGCGCTGATGGTCAATATCGCCGCGAGCGCGATATGATCGAAAACGTCATTACAACAGGAGTGAGAGCCGTGAATTACGACCGTTCCACCGTTGAAGCCGTGGTCCAGCACTATTTCGACGCGCTCTATGAAGGCGACGCCGACAAGCTCGCGGCGATCTTTCACCCGTCTGCGGATCTGCGCTGGCTGGAGAAGGGCGAACTGCAGATCCTCACCCTACCCGACTGGATGGAGCGAGTGAGAAAGCGCGCATCCGCCAGGTCAGAAGGCAAGCCACGCGAGGATTTCATCGTCACCATCGACCGCTCCGACGATTCCACCGCCTTCATCAAGGTCCGCTGCCAGTTGCCGCCGCGCTATTTTACCGACTATCTGGTGGCGATGAAACTGAAGGACGGATGGCGGATCGTCTCGAAATCCTACCGCTACGATCTGCGGGAGTAAGTGCTCTTACCGTTGACCTCGGTCGCCTTCCGGGCAAACTGCGCCGTCGAGGACCCGAGCGACCGTGGAAGCCAATTTCCAGATATTCCTGATCCTTGTTGCGGTTCTGGCCGCAACTGCGCTTCTGGCGCGGCGAATCAATGTCGCGCCCGCGATCCTGCTATTGCTTGCGGGCGTTGCGCTCGCCTATGCGCCGGGAATGCCTGCGCTCGAACTGCCGCCCGAGCTGGTTCTGCTTCTGGTGTTGCCGCCGCTGATCTATTCGGCGAGCGTCGCGATGAGCTGGCGCGAGTTCAAGTTCAACTTGCGCCCGATCATCCTGTTGGCGGTCGGCTGCGTGTTGTTTACCGCCTTGGCAGTCGCCGCGGCGACGCATTTCCTGATCGGGCTGCCGTGGAATGTCGGGTTCCTGATGGGCGCCATCGTCGCGCCGCCCGACGCGGTGGCGCCGCTCGCGATCGCCCGCCGTTTGCGGATTCCGCGCCGAATCCTGGTGGTGCTCGAAGGCGAAGGACTGGCCAACGACGCCACCGCGCTGATAATGTATCGCTTTGCGCTCGCAGCGATCATGACCGGCACGTTTTCGCTGCCCGTCGCCATGGGCGAATTCGCAGGTATCGTTGTGTGCGAGATGATGTTTGGCGCGGCCGTAGGCTGGCTCTCGTTGCGGGCGCGTCACCATGCGCGCGATCCGCAAATCGAAATCACGCTGTCGCTGATCACCCCTTATGTGGCGTATTGGGTGCCCGCGCATTTTGGCGGCTCGGGCGTGATCTCGACGGTCGCCTGTGGTCTCTACATGAGCTGGAACGGACCGCTGTTGATCTCCGCGATAACACGGCTGCAGGGAATCTTCTTCTGGAATCTCGTGATCTACCTGGTCGAGGGTCTCCTGTTCCTGCTGACCGGATTTCAGATGCGCCTGTTGTTCGAGAAATCGAAAGCCTTTCCGCTCGGCGAAATTCTGACCGTGACCGCGGTGGTCACGGTCATGGTGGTCGTAGCGCGTTTCGCCTGGGTGTATCCTGCGACCTACGTGCCGCGGCTGATCAAGCAGATACGCGAGCGCGATCCCGCACCCCCACGGCAGTGGGTGTTCGTGCTTTCATTCGCCGGCGTGCGCGGCGCGGTTTCGCTTGCCGCGGCACTGGCGCTGCCCTTCACTTTGCCGAGCGGCGAGTTGTTTCCCTACCGCGACCTGATCCTGTTCGTCACTTTCAGCCTTATTTTCATCACCCTGGTCGGGCTTGGCCTCACCTTGCCGCTGGTCGTCAGGTGGCTTGGCGTCAACCAGGCGGGAAGCGCCGAGCGGTTGGCGGAACTCGAATCCGAAATCGCCGCGCGGCGCGAGGCGCTCGATGTCGCGCTCAAATCGCTCGACGCCATCACCGATCATCGCGAATTATCCGACGAAGTGGTGCGCCTGTTGCGCGCGCGCCACGAAACCCGTGCCAACCAGTTGCCGGACTCACTTGATCCGGAAGCCCGCGACATCTCCGCGGCCGGAGCCGAGCTGACGCGGGAGTTGATTGCGGCCGAGCGAAAGTTCATTCACGACTTGCTGCGCCACGGCAGGATTACGGACGAGACCCGGCGGCGGATCGAACGTGACCTCGATCTCGAGGAAGCAAGCCTTGCCAACCAGGAATATCGCAGGCTTCCGCCTTAGCATTGAGGTCCCGGCGCTTCCGCCGGGACGCGCCAACACCTCCAGGGCTCAGCCGGAGACACCGATCAGCAGGCGCGAAAGTTCGTCGGGCGCGGTGACCATGGCGTCGTGGCCGGTTGCGATTTCGGCCCAGCGCCAGCCCTGCTGCGCCTTGACGAAATCGCGTGAGGCCTGCGTGGCCAGATAGGACGGGTTGGTGCAATGGATATAGGTCCGCGGCAGGTTGTTGCCGACCGGCCCCTTGATGTTTTGCTTGCTGGTATAGGTGCCCAGCGGATGCGGGGTGAGGCGGCGCTTGAGCCATTCGGCATCGTTTGCGTCGGAAACAGCAAAAGCCGACGGCGGCGGCGCAGGCAGGCTCAATCCGCCGCTCGATTCTTCGGCAGCCTTTTTGCGGGCGGCGGCCACCTCAGGGGGCAGGCTATCGAACGGGCTTTTTCCACCCTCCACCACCAGCGAGTCCAGATAGACGAGATGACGGATACGCTCGGGCATCACATCGGCCACGCCGCTGATCGTAAGCCCGCCGAAGGAGTGCCCGACCAGCACGATGTTGGTCAGCTCTTCGGCTTCGATGACCTTGGTGATGTCCTTTGTGAAAGTGTCAAGGGTGATGTCCTTCGAGAGCAGGTGCTTGCGTTCGCCAAGCCCTGTCTGCGTCGGCGTGAACACCCGATGGCCTGCCGCGCGCAAGCGGTCCGCGACACGACTCCAGCACCAGCCGCCGTGCCAGGCGCCGTGAACCAGCACAAATGTCTGCCCCGTGCTTTGTGCCCTTGCCCCAGTGCCGCCGGCACCTGCTGCCAATCCTGCAATAGCCATCGTCTTGAGGACGTCCCGACGTTCCATGATCGTTGCTCCCTGCGTCTTGTTATTGTTAGGCCTGGTTGAGATCGGCCCACTTTACCACCATCGCAACCAAGGGTTTCAAAATTTTCACGACGTGGCAAGGTTATGTAATGACGATGTCGCCATGGATCGTGCTTTGCCCTACCCCGACCGGAATGGCGGTGTAATACCTTCTGGAATAGGAGAGGGTCATGGTCGCCCGCGTCAAGCCCAGAGTCGCTATCCCGCAAACGAACGCCCCTGTTATCGCGACCGAGCGCCTGATATTGCGACGGTGGCAAGAAGCCGATATCGAGCCAAATACGCAGATGCTTGCCGACCCTGTTTCGGCGCGATTCATCACATCCGACGGAAAGCCGGTCACTGAGGCCTTCTTCGGCTGGCGGAACGCGGCCATCATGGCCGGTCATTGGGCGTTGCACGGCTTCGGCATGTTCGTGGTCGAGGAAAAACAGACCGCGCGCTTCGTCGGACGGGTCGGGCCGTGGTGGCCGGCAGCTTGGCCAGGTCTCGAAGTCGGCTGGGGTATTGCCAGCCCTTTCCGGGGCAAGGGTTACGCGATCGAAGCCGCAGCCGCGTCCATCGATTGGGTTTTCGCGCAGTTCGCAATCGATCAAATCGCTCATTGCATCGACCGCGAAAACGTCGCGTCACAAAACGTTGCCCGGCGGCTCGGCGCATCCATTGAGAGCGAGTTCGACCTGTTCGGCCACGTCGCCGATGTGTGGGTGACACGACGCGAAGCCTGGAAGGCGCGGCTCAAACCGTAGCTTGCACGCTACTGGCGACCCAGCTGCGTCGCCTTCTCGACGCGATCAAATCTTTCGAGCGAGAGGATCGCGTCCGCCAGCTGATCGGCGCGGCCGTTGAGCACCGGGCGGGCGAGCGTCAGGAATTTCTGCGCCATCGCCCGCGCATCCGGGAACGAGTTCGGCTCGCCGGACGGATCGTCATGGACCCGCTCATGCACGCCTTCGTCGGTGGTGATGCGCACGCGCGCACCAAACGGATGCTTGCGGCCGATTTCGAGGAACTCGTCCTGCACGACATCGAACTTGTCCGCCAGCGCGTCGACGGCGGCGTCGCCGAGCCGGTCGTAATCGTCCCAGCCGAAGCGGCCCTGATCGAGCGCCACCGCACCGGTGAAGAACATCGAGAACTGCCCGCCGACGACGGAGGTCGGATGACGCTTGGTGGCTGCATCGCCGGTGAGCGTAATGCCGTTGCGATGCAGCCCGATCTCGACCCGCCTGATCTGGTCCGGCGTCAGATTGTGCTCGCGACGCATCGCGATCAAAGCATCGAGGGCGGCATGGGTGTAGCGGCAGCTTGGGTAGGGCTTTACGCCGATCTTCATGGTCTCGTAGATCTTGCCCAGACCGGCGATGGCCTTGTCGGGATGGGCGTTGTCGGTGTAGCCGACGAGGAGGCCGTGCTTGCCTTCCACCGCCTCGACCGCGCCGACGAAATCATTACGCGCCAGCGTCGCGGCGATGACGCCGTTCATCGCGGCGGCGCCGACCTGATAGCGCTTGTTCCAGGCGCCGTTGACCAGAAACTGCAGCGATCCCGCCGCCTGACTGCCTGACACGCCGAACGCCGCAACGATTCTCTGCTTCGACAAGCCGAAAAGCTTGGCGGCGGCAGCCGCTGCGCCATAAGTGCCGGCGGTGGCGGTCGGATGAAACCCGCGGGCATAGTGCGAGGTGGGATCGAGCGCCTGGCCGAGCCGGCAACACACCTCATAACCGGCGACGATCGCCGTCAACACCTCGCGGCCCGAGGCGCCGACCAACTCGCCGACCGCAAACGCAGCTGGGACCACCGGCGCGCTTGGATGCAGCGAAGAATCCGCATGCGTATCGTCGAAGTCGAGGGAATGGCCAAGTGCGCCGTTGAGCAGGGCCGCGACCGCCGGCGTCCAGGTCTTGGCATCGCCGAACACGGTGGATTCGCCGCCTGCGTCGAGCGCAAGCGCTTCAAGCATCCTGAGCAGCGAAGGCGTGGATTCCGCGTCACGCCGCGCCCTGATCGCGCTGCCGAGGAAATCCAGCGTCAGGACTTTGGCGCGCTCGCGTACGTCCAGAGGAATATCATCGAACTTCAAATCGGCGACAAAGGCGGCAAGCGTTGCGGTTTCATCGGCCATTGTTTTTCCTTAGCCCGACTGCTTTGTTCTGCTACGAAAACATCCCGCAGCTCGCCGAGCTTAGGCCCCTGGCACGGCTTCTTCAACGGCGGCAATCGCATGGCGGGGCGACGCTCATGCCGTTACCGTGGCAACTGGGCGAAGCCAACCTGGCGAAGCAAACTCTTTGCGATCAAGCGGTGGAACGGTAGAATCGCCGTGAGATAGATGCGACCAAGCCGATTATGGGTGAGCACAAGAGTCGTGGTAGTGACTTTGCGGCCGCCCTCCTCAGGGGCGACATCCACCACGACGCGAAAATCCAGATGGTGGTCGTCGAAGCCCGCGATCAACCGCTCCGGCGTCTCACTCAGAACCGGAAATAGTCCGATCACGCCGCCGGTATTGGGTTCGCCTTCGCCAGATGTTTTCAAACCTGCCGGCGCCGCAATCATGTTGCGCAGGTCCAGCAGCATTTGGACCCAGCGCGGGCTTTGTGAGAAAATTCGCTCGGCAGCAGTCCGTGCATCAAGATTCGCATCGGCTACCGTGACCTGAAAGGCGTCTGCAAACTGCGCACCAGCCAGCACGCCGTCGCGATCCACCTCGGGCTTGATTTCGCGGATCATCATAGCGACGCAAGTCTTGCGCGCCAGGCGGCGGGAAAGCAAGACACAAACCCGCGGGCTAAAGATCAGTCATTTTCGCGATGAAATCGGCGCGCGGTGTCAGCGCGCTGGCACGCGGGTGATTTTCGCGCCGAGCGCGTTGAGCCGCTCGTCGATGCGCTCATAGCCGCGTTCGATCTGGTCGGCATTGTTGATGGTGCTGACGCCTTCCGCGCAGGCTGCGGCCAGCAGCATGGCCATGCCGGCACGAATGTCCGGCGAGGACATCAGCGCACCCTTGAGCCGGCTCGGCCCGGCCACGATCGCCCGGTGCGGGTCGCACAGTACGATGCGTCCGCCCATCGCAATCAGCTTGTCGACGAAGAACATCCGGGATTCGAACATTTTCTCGAACATCAGGATCACGCCGTCGCACTGGGTTGCGGTGACGATCGCAATCGACATCAGATCGGCCGGAAAGGCCGGCCACGGCTGGTCCTCCAGTTTCGGGACGTGGCCGCCGAAATCGTCCTGGATCTTGAGCGTTTGCCGAGCCGGGACGATGAGGTCGTCGCCTTCCGCCTGACAGGCGATGCCGAGCCGCTCAAAGCCCATCCGGATCGAGCGCAGATGGTGAATGCCGGCGCGAGCGATACGCAACGGCGAGCGCGTCACCGCGGCAAGCCCGATCAGGGAGCCCACTTCGATGTGATCCGGCCCGATCGAATAGCTGACGCCACCGAGCGTCGCGCCGCCGTGCACGACCATGGCATTGGTGCCGATACCTTCAATGCGGGCGCCGAGTGCCACCAGAAAGCGCACGAGGTCCTGCACATGCGGCTCGGAAGCGACGTTACGCAAATGGCTGGTGCCATCGGCCGCCACCGCGGCCATCAACGCGTTCTCGGTGGCTGTGACGCTGGGCTCGTCGAGGAAAACGTCCGCACCTTTCAGGCGAGCGCTGCGGAAGTAAAGCCGGTCGGACGCCGTGACGGTTGCGCCGAGCTGTTCGAAGGCGAGAACATGGGTGTCGAGACGCCGCCTTCCGATCACGTCGCCGCCGGGCGGCGGCAACGTCAGCTCGCCGCAACGCGCAAGCAGCGGCCCTGCCAGCAGGATCGAAGCCCGGATTCGCGCGCAAAGCTCCGGATCGAGATCGGCGGCGCGGATGGTTTTGGCGTGGATCGCAAGCCTGTTGCGAGCCTGCCATTCCGCCGCAACCCCGATCGATCGGATCAGTTCGACCAGCGTTTCGGTGTCGCGAATCCGCGGCACGTTGTTCAGCGTCACCGGATGTTCGGTGAGCAGGCTTGCTGCGATGATCGGCAACGCGGCGTTCTTGTTGCCCGACGGCTCGATCGTGCCTTTCAGCCGATGACCGCCTTCGACGATGTACTGGATCGGCGAGTTCATCCAAACCGCACCTCCGGGCGCGACAGAGCGAAATGGGAGCGCAGGGTCTCTCCCTGATAGACCTCGCGGAACAGGCCCCGCTTCTGCAGCAGCGGCACGACTTCCGAGATGAAGAGATCGAGCTGGTGCGGCAGCACCGGCGGCATGAGATTGAAGCCATCGGCCGCCCCATCCTCGAACCAGTCCTGCATGAGGTCGGCTATCTTTTCCGGTGATCCGGCGACGGTGAAATGTCCTCTCGCACCGGCGAGCTTGGCGAGCAGCTGTCGCAGTGTCGGCCGCTCTCTGGCGACAAGCGCAACGACGGCTTCGGTTCGGCTGCGCGAAGCCTCGTTCTTGCTGGGGTCGGGGAAATCGGCCACCGACAGCGGCTGATCCAGCGCGAGTTTAGAAAAATCATATCCGCCAAAACGCTGCGACAGACGATGGCGGCCAACTTCGGGATCGGAGAGTTCGTTGAGCTCTTCGGCATAGCGCTCGGCCTCGACCTCGGTAGAGCCGATGATCGGGCTGAACCCCGGCAAGATGAGAACCTGCCGGGGATTGCGGCCCTCGGCCTCGATCAGCCCCTTGAGATCCGCATAGAACGCTTTCGCGGTTGCCTTCTCGAGATGCGCGGTGAACACCGCTTCCGCATGGCGCGCGGCGAAACTTTTGCCGGTATCGGAAGAGCCGGCCTGGACAAAGACCGGGCGGCCCTGCGGCGAGCGCGGCATGTTCAGCGGTCCCAACACGGGATTATGCGGCCCCTTATGGTCAATCGTCCGCACTTTCGTACGGTCGGCGTATCGCCCGCCCGCGCGGTCGTCGAGCACGGCATCGTCGGCCCAGCTGTCCCAGAGGCCCTTGACCACCGTCATGAACTCCTCGGCGCGCTCGTATCGATCGGCATGACCAACTTGTCCGATATTGCCGAAGTTGGCACCAGCCTGAGGCGACCAGGTGGTGACGATGTTCCAGCCGACGCGGCCTTTGCTGATGTGATCGAGCGAGGCAAACTGACGTGCCAGATTGTAGGGCTCGGTATAGGTGGTCGAGCAGGTGGCAATCAGCCCGATGCGGCTGGTCGCCATGGCCACGGCCGCAAGCGCCGTGATCGGCTCCAGCCAGTTGAATGGCGTGCTCTCGACGTCGTTCCAGAGGCCCAGGACGTCGGCGAGAAAAATCGAATCAAAAAGACCGGCTTCCGCCTTTTGCGCCAGCTCCGCCGTATAGCGGATGTCGGTCAACGGCAACCTGGAGGATTTCGGGTGCCGCCATGCGGCCTCATGATGTCCGCGGCTCTGGATGAAAAGATTGATGTGCATGCGGGACATCAGACATCCCCGACTTGTCTGGATGGGGTGAAAACGGCCCCCTTACGAAATGCCGGTGAGGCTGCTCACCTCTCCGGCAGGCCCCTTGAGTCCAGGCGGATCGTTGCCGACGGCGCGCCCTACACGTCTACATTGGCGCTGAGCGAATTATCCTGGATGAATTCGCGCCGCGGCTCGACCACGTCGCCCATCAGCTTGGTGAAGATGTCGTCGGCCTCGTCGACCTCCTTGATCTTGACCTGCAACAGCGAGCGCGCTTCGGTATCGAGCGTGGTCTCCCAGAGCTGATCGGCGTTCATCTCGCCGAGGCCTTTGTAGCGTTGCAAGGTCAGACCCTTGCGGCCTGCCTCGATCACTGCCTCGAACAGGTCGACGGGGCCGTGAACCGGAGTTTCGGCGTCCTTCCGCCTGAGCACGCCCCGACGCCCATAGGCCTCCTGCAGCTTCACCGCATATTCATCGAGCTTGCGCGCATCGGCCGATCCCAACAGTGCATGATCGAGTACGGCGACGTCCCTCACGCCGCGCACCGTGCGCTCGAACACGAAACCTGCACCTTCCTCGAAACGTCCGATCCAGCCGCGCTCGACCTCGTCGGCCTGCGCATCGAGACGACGCGCGATGTATTCAGCGGCGGCGACCGCCTTCGGCAGATCGCCAAAAACCTGGTGCCGCAGCACGCCCGCAATCGCGGCCTGTTCGACCACCTTGCGGTTATAACGGCTGTGCAGGTTGCGCAGTACGGCGCGGATGACGCGGGCGTCTTCCACCAGCGCCAACAGGTCGCGGCCGGCGCGGTCATCGCCGGAGGCCGGCTTGAACACGCATTCCTCGATCCCGGTCGAAATCAGGTAGTCCTCCAGCGCGCGCTCGTCCTTCAGATACTGCTCGGATTTGCCGCGCGTAACCTTGTAGAGCGGCGGCTGGGCGATATAAAGATAGCCCTGATCGATGATCTCGCGCATCTGCCGGTAGAAGAAGGTCAGAAGCAGTGTGCGGATGTGGGCGCCGTCGACGTCGGCGTCGGTCATCAGGATGATCTTGTGATAGCGCAGCTTGTCGATCGAGAAATCGTCGCTGATGCCGGTGCCGAGCGCGGTGATCAGCGTGCCGATCTGCTCAGATGACAGCATCTTGTCGGCGCGCACGCGCTCGACATTGAGGATCTTGCCGCGCAACGGCAGGATGGCCTGGAATTCGCGATTGCGGCCCTGCTTGGCGCTCCCACCGGCCGAGTCGCCCTCGACGATGAAGATCTCGCTCTTTGCGGGATCTTTCTCCTGGCAATCGGCCAGCTTGCCGGGCAGGGACGAGACGCTGAGCGGATTCTTGCGGGTGAGCTCGCGCGCTTTGCGCGCGGCTTCGCGGGCGGCCGCGGCCTGGATCACCTTGCCGACGATCACCTTGGCTTCCGACGGATGCTCCTCGAACCAGGCCTGGAGCGCCTCGTTGATGACATTCTCGACCACGGGGCGGACTTCCGAGGACACGAGCTTGTCCTTGGTTTGCGAGGAAAATTTCGGATCCGGCACCTTCACCGACAGCACGGCGGTCAGTCCCTCCCGGCAATCGTCGCCGGTGAGCTGGATCTTTTCCTTTTTCGCATTGGCGTCAGCATAGAAGTTGACCTGGCGCGTCAGCGCGCCGCGGAAACCCGCGAGATGGGTTCCGCCGTCGCGCTGGGGAATGTTGTTGGTGAAGCACAGCACATTCTCATGATAGCTGTCGTTCCACCACAATGCCGCTTCGACGCCGATGCCATTCATCTCGGCCTTGACCATGATCGGTGCGGGCACGATCGCCTTCTTGTTGCGATCGAGATATTTCACGAACTCCTCGACGCCGCCCTGGTAACGCATTTCCTCCCGCTTCTCGACCGCGTGGCGCATGTCGGAGAGGATGATGTTGACGCCGGAATTCAGGAAGGCGAGCTCGCGCAGGCGGTGCTCAAGCGTCGCAAAATCGTATTCGACGTTGGTGAAGGTCTCTCTGGAGGCGAGGAACGTCACTTCGGTGCCGCGTTTGCCATGGGCCTCGCCGACCACTTTCAGCGGCGCCACCGAATCGCCATGCACGAATTCGATGAAATGCTCCTTGCCGTCGCGCCAGACCTTGAGCAGCAATTTGCTCGACAGCGCGTTGACGACGGAGACGCCCACGCCGTGCAATCCGCCGGACACCTTGTAGGAATTCTGATCGAATTTTCCGCCTGCATGCAGCTGGGTCATGATGACCTCGGCTGCGGAAATGCCTTCGCCCTTGTGGATGTCGACCGGAATGCCGCGGCCGTCGTCGCGCACCGTGACCGAGCCGTCGGCGTTGAGAACGACTTCCACCGAGGTCGCATGGCCCGCGAGCGCCTCGTCGATGGCGTTGTCGACGACTTCATAAACCATGTGGTGCAGGCCACTGCCGTCGTCGGTGTCGCCGATATACATGCCAGGCCGTTTGCGGACGGCGTCGAGCCCCTTCAAGACCCGGATCGATTCCGCACCATATTCGACAGGAATGGAATGCTCAGTGTCGGCAATCGATTGCCGGGCAGGTTCGGTCATGTGAGGCCTTCGAGGATGTCTTCGAATCAGCGGCGCGAAAGGGGCCCTGATCAGGCTATTTCTGCCATGAAAGAGGAGGCGCGCCTAGCGTAAAGTCTTGGTCAGTAAACTACTGAACAGATAAGGTTTTTAGGCAGTTTTTCAAGGCCGCAACAAGCCGTTTTGAAGCCTCTGCAAAAGTGCGATTCGCAGCCTCACTTTTCGCCTCCTGTTTCCTCTTCCGCTCGCTTTCGCTGAGTTCCGCGAGCCTTGGGCGCGCCTAGATCATGATGCGATAAAGTGGAATCGCATCATGATCTCATCTCATTGTTTGAGCATGATCTTTCGGAAAACCGGTCTCCACTTTTCCGGATCATGCTCTAGACCCGCGGCGTGATCCGGCCGGATTCGACCGCAAAAATTTCGCACGCGGCGCCGACGTCGGCGAAGGCCGCAGGATCGGCGCCGGTCATGAAGACTTGCGCGCCCAATCTTGAGAGTTCATCGAACAACGCGATGCGCCTGCCGGGATCAAGATGAGCCACCACCTCGTCAAGCAGCAACAGCGGCGTGATGGCGGTCATTTCCGCAACCAGGCTGGCATGGGCGAGCACGAGCCCGATCAGGAGCGCCTTCTGCTCGCCGGTCGAGGCGTCGCGGGCCGGCGTGTTTTTCGGCGCGTAAACGACTTGCAGGTCGGTGAGGTGCGGACCATCGAGCGTGCGGCCGGCAATGGCATCGCGGGCGCGGTTCTCGCGAAGGATTTCCCGATAGCGATCTTCCACGGCAGTCGCAGGTTCGCTCATCAGCGCGTTTTCCATCCAGCCGTCGAGCATGATCTCGGCGGAAGGAAACGCAGATGTCTCGCCGCGCGCGCGTAGCATCGCGGCCAGTTTGAGCGCGGTCTGGCCGCGCATCGCCGCCACCGCCACGGCGAGTTCCGCCGTCTCGCGTTCGATGGCGTCGCACCAATGGTCGTCGTAATTGCGCACCTCGAGCAGGCGGTTGCGCGAACGCAAGGAGCGGTCGAGCGCCGACACCCGCGCCGAGTGCTCGCTGTCGATGGCGAGCACCAGACGGTCGAAAAACCGCCGCCGCTCCGAGGCCGGCCCGAGAAACAGGCCGTCCATTGCAGGTGTCAGCCACACCATGCGCAAATGATCGCCGAACGCAGCCGCCGAAGACACGCTCTCGCGGTCGATGCGGCAGCGCCGGGTCGTCGCAGAAGCCTCCCCGATCGGGGCGTCGATGCCGGTGCCCAGCGTAGCGAGCCCAAGGGCGCCTTCCACTTCGGCGGAAACCGCCCACGAGCCGTCGCCCTCGTTGTCTGCAACATCCTCGAGCGTGGCGCGGCGCAAGCCGCGTCCGGGCGAAAGAAAGGAGATGGCCTCGATGCAGTTGGTCTTTCCGGCGCCGTTCGGGCCGACCAGCACGACCATGTCGCTGCCCGTCGCAAGGCTCGCCGCGCGATAGTTGCGGAAATGCGTCAGCGAGAGGCGGCGAATGCGGGAGGCGGTCATGGCGGCCTTCGTCCCTCTCCCTTCGGAGGGTGGCAACTACACCCGCATCGGCATCAGCACGTAGAGCGCGCCCTTGGAATCCTTGTCCTGCACGAGCGTCGGCGAACCCGGGTCGGCCAGCTTCAGCACCGCAACCTCGCCCTCGATCTGGGCCGCGATATCGAGCAGATATCTCGAGTTGAATCCGATATCGAGCGGATCGGAGGCGTATTCGACCTCGAGTTCCTCGGTCGCGCTGCCGGAATCCGGATTGGTGACGGAGAGCACCAGCTTGCCGGCCGACAGCGCCAGCTTCACCGCACGGCCGCGCTCGCTCGAAATCGTCGAGACACGGTCGACTGCTGCTTCGAAATCCTTCTTGTCGATGACGAGTTCCTTGTCGTTGTTCTGCGGAATGACGCGGCCATAATCCGGAAACGTGCCGTCGATCAGTTTCGAGGTCAGCACCGCGTTGCCGAGGGTGAAACGGATCTTGCCCTGCGAGAGCTCGATCCTGATCTCGGCCTCGTTGTCCTCGATCAGGCGCTGCACTTCGCCGACGGTCTTGCGCGGCACGATCACGCCAGGCATGCCGGTGGCGCCCTTGGGCAAAGCCAGATCGATCTGGGCCAGACGATGCCCGTCGGTCGCCACCGCGCGCAAGGTTGCGGCCTTGGCGCTGCCGGCGGAGTGCAAATAGATGCCGTTCAGGTAATAGCGGGTCTCTTCGGTCGAGATCGCAAACTGCGTCCGGTCGATCAGCCGCTTCATGTCGGCGGCCGCAAGGGCGAATGAATGCGACATGTCGCCGGCGGCAAGATCGGGAAAATCGTTTTCCGGCAAGGTCTGCAGCGTGAAGCGCGAGCGCCCCGCGCGGATCGCCAGCACCGCACGGTCGCTGTCGCCTTCCAGCACGATCTGCGCGCCTTCGGGAAGTTTGCGCACGATATCGTAGAACATGTGCGCCGGCACGGTCGTCGAGCCGGCGGTCGCGGTTTCGGCGGCAAGTGTCTCCGTCACCTCCAGATCAAGATCGGTGGCCTTCAGCGACAGCCGCGCATTTTCGGCACGAAGGAGCACGTTGCCGAGGATCGGGATGGTGTTGCGGCGCTCGACCACGCGATGGACGTGCCCCAGCGATTTCAGGAGTTGCGCGCGTTCGACGGTAACCTTCATTGCAATACCCGCCCGATCCGAAAGATGGGAAAGCCGAGCCGGCGCGCAAAGGCACGCCGCGGCGTCTGGACCCGAATGCCCGATCAAACTGGGCGGATCAAGGCCTTCGGGGGGACCTCAAAGTGGCGCGGATGGGGCGCAAGTGCAAGAGATGCGCGAGCCGTTCCCCACGTTTTGCCCTCGGCAAACGAGCAGGAAAGCGCCCGGCGTTGCTCCCCGGCGGGTTCAAGTTCTCACCTGCGTCCCTGCCCCGCGGACGGAGCAGGGAACCGACACGCTCAGCGGCTACTCGCTCTGCAGTTGACGCTTGAGAGACTCGACCTCTTCGGAGAGCGCGACATCCTTGGCCACCAGGGCCTCGATCTTGCGCACTGCGTGCAGGACGGTGGTGTGATCGCGCCCGCCGAACCGGCGGCCGATTTCGGGCAGCGAGCGCAGGGTCAACGTCTTGGCCAGATACATTGCCACCTGGCGCGGACGAACGACATTGGCCGTGCGGCGCGACGACAACAGGTCGGAGCGGCTCACATTATACTGCCTCGCCACCACGCGCTGGATGTCTTCGATCTTGATGCGCTTGGGTTCCTGCGGACGGATCAGGTCGCGCACCTCGCGCTCGGCCATTTCCAGCGTCACCGGCTGGGCGTTGAGCTTGCTGTGCGCGAGCAGGCGGTTGATGGCGCCCTCGAGATCGCGGCCGTTGTGGGTGATGGTGCGGGAGAGATATTCCAGCACCAGTTCGGGAACATCGAAACTGGCGTGATGGGCTCGCGCCGCGGCGACGCGCGAGCGGAGAATGCCAAGCCGCAACTCCTCGCCGAGCGAGCCCATCTCCACGACAAGACCGCCCGCAAGCCGCGAGCGAACGCGATCATCGAGGCTCTCGAGGTCGGAGGGCGGACGATCGGCCGCGATCACCACCTGACGGCCGGCATCGATCAGCGCGTTCAGCGTGTGGCAGAATTCAGCCTGGGTCGACTTGCCCTGCAGGAATTGCAGATCGTCGATGACAAGCACATCGATGCCGCGCAGCGCCTCCTTGAACGCCAGCGCCGTCTGCGTCTTCAGCGCCGCCACGAAGCCATACATGAATTTTTCGGCGGTGAGATAGAGTACCTTGCGTTCGTTGCCGGAATTGCCGGCCCAGGTCACGGCCTGCAACAGATGGGTTTTTCCCAAACCGACGCCGGCATGGATATAGAGTGGGTTGAACATCACGGGATCGCCGCGCCGGCCTTCCGCCACCTGGCGTGCCGCGGCATGGGCCAGCGTATTGGAGCGCCCGATCACGAAACTTGCGAATGTCAGGCGCGGGTCGAGCGGCGAACCGCCGAGCGCATCATGGCTGGCGGAGACAGGCGCGGTCGCGGTCGCGCGCAATTCGGCAAACGGCCTTCCATCCAGCCGTTCGGGGCGGCGCGCATCGACCGGCGCCACGGTCTCCTTGACGGGCGCCGCACATCGCATCGCCGAGCGCACTGTGAGATCGATCCGGTGCACCTCCGGCATCTCGGCCTGCCAGCACGAAAGGACGCGCTCGGCGTAGTGCGCCTGGATCCAGCTCTTCAGAAACCGCGTGGGAACCGAAAGATGCACGCTTTCATCCTGGACGCCTTCCAGGTCCATGCGCGCAAACCAGCTGGTATAGACGTCTTCTCCGACGCTCGAGCGCAGCCTGCCTTTCACGCGAGACCAACGATCCTGTTCCGTATTTGTCATTGCCCTGGGACTTCTCTGAAAGAGTTTTGTTGAGGGTGAAATTGCCGGGCACGTGTCCGGCACCGACCTTCAGCGAAGCTTCCTTCTTCGCCCATGGCTCTCCCGTTCGGCGTGAAGCCGTCAGGCAGATCATCGGCTGAAAAGGAAAACGCTCGTGAGGTCAGCGCATACTCAACGGTCGATCCGGAGCTCGCGCGGGAGGCCGCGTGCAGGCAGTCTCCAAAACGCTCAAAAGACTATCGTCTGAAAATGGCTTTAGATAAAAAACTACAATTTCGTAAGACATACGACCTCCCCCTCTTACCGCCACTATTCACGGCAAGTCGTCATTCCAAACGGTTCAAATTCGATCAGCGTCATCTGAAAATCCAATTCTTCAGTTGTTACGCCGTTCGCTCCGCCCTCTTAACCCCGACCCCGTTCGCCCGCTTCGCTTTCGGTATGTTCGGCAGGCCTGCGTTTGTTTCTCTTGTTCGAAGCGAGCGAGACGCGTGCCCCGCCTGAGAAATTTCGACACAGAACTCCGTTACCCATATAGCTATGGATTTGACTCCGCTAATCACTTGGAAAGCGTCGCCAACGCGCACACCGCCGCCGATTTGCACGTCCGCCCCGATCCTTAAACCCGCGCTGGTCTCAAGAGCCGTGGGCGCAGCGAACGTACTTAGAGATACATCATGCCTTGTTTCCCGCAACGAAAATGATTCATCGCGACTGCCACCAAAAACGACTTGGCGGTCGCCCACCCAGGCGGTGGCCATCTTGCGAAGCCGCAAGATTTTGAATCTGTGCGAAGATTCGAAACGCAAAGCAGGTGTCACATTTTCAGCGCGCGCCCAAAATAAATTCATAAATTGTTTACTTTCGGGCAAGGCTGAGGCGAATTTTCAAACAACTCCTCGCCGCTATGCCGATAAGTGACTACGCAAACGCGTTTTTTTTTGTTCGTCGAAGCAGGGTAACCCCTGGATGTCCGCCGCTGCCGCGTTGTTGCGATTGCGATTTCGATGGCAAAGTCTGGCAGCTATCGCCTGCATTTGCCAGGTCTGTGCCTTCATCGGCCCGCGTCATATGTCGGCCAGGACACGGCGCGGTGAAAATTCACGGGTCAAGAGATTTCGTGATAAAGAAAAAAAGCCCGGCAAGGCCGGGCTCTCATGGACCGCCGTTGGTCGACCGCTTATTTCGCGAGCTTCGCGATCTGATGCGCCAGCCGCGAGACCTTCCGGCTTGCATTGTTCTTGTGAATGATCTTGCCCTGCGCCGCTCTCATGAGCTCCGGTTCGGCGTGCGCCATCGCCTTTAGTGCAGCCTCACGGTCGCCGCGCTTGATCGCCTCTTCGACGGATCGCACCGAACTGCGCATCTGGGTGCGGCGGGATTTGTTGACGATGGTGCGGCGGGCAATCTTGCGCGTCGCCTTCTTGGCGGAAGTAGTATTGGCCATGTTCTCAATTGTCCTTCGGCATTGACGGAAGCGCGGACGGGCGTGAGCGTGCCGACGGTTCGCCTGATCGACGCTGATATGTCTTACGGTGCTCTCTTGAGAATGCCCCCCCCGGCGCACAGGCTCGGAAGGCGTGCTCATACGGCGGCGATGCTCAAAGACAGCGGCGGCGGGATTGCGCCCGCCGCCATTGCGGGCCTTATAGAGCCACCTCCGCGCAGCGTCAACGCCTTCTGCCTTCCCGGGAGCCCGCGGGGGGTGTGCCAAAAGGCCGATAAGGCGCTGATGAGGTTGAATTTCCCGTGCTGCCCCGGTAATGGCTGGCCCCGGTATGGCGGTTGGCAAGTCCGCGTCACTGGTGCTGCTCATTGTCTGAACCAAAGCCACACCGGATCCAATCTATTGCCAGTGTCTTTTTCGATTCCATAATTCGCAAGCCAAGCCACCTCATGATGATACGAACCTCGGAACCGAAACACTTGGCGCGTGACAAAGGGTGAAGCATGATCCGCGGTTTTTTCCGCCTTGTGGGGCTACTGCTCCTCGCTGGCGGATTTGTTTTCATGGTCTATGACGGGGCGCGCTTCGTCGCCGACAACACCCTGCGCTTCACCCGGTTCGGCGATTTCTGGAACGACGTACATCAGTCGAGCCAGCTGGCGTTCCATGCCTGGGTCGCGGCCAAGTCGCCCTGGCTGTGGAACAGCGTGTTCCGCGTCATACTGGATCAGCCGGCCTTTGCCGTGATGGGGATATTCGGAATTCTGCTGATGCTGCTGTTTCGACCGCGCAAGCCGTTGATCGGCTATTCCAGGGACTGAGGGATCAAATGCCTTGATAACACCTCCCTCGCCCATGCCGCCTCATTCGTGGCAGCGCAAATCGGCGAGACCGAAGCCAGCGTCAGGCCGGTCTAGTGGAACATCCTTTCGATGCGCGCGAAGCAATGACCCGGTTGGAACGCGCGGTGATCAGCGACAGATAGCGGATGAACGTGATCACGAATACCACGCCCAGAAAGCCGGTGATCTTGTCTCCGCCGCTCCGGTTGAACAGCGAACTCGTGGTGCATTCGTCGGTCAAGCAATGCGACTTGATGAACCAGAAAATGATGACCGAGAGCACGGTGACCAGCTTAAGGCTGTCTTCATAAGCGCGTTCCAGGTCGTTGTTCACGCCATCGAAAATATGCTGCGTGTAATTCTGCTGGAAAGCGTCGAATTCGTAGGGCGAGTAAATGAACACCAGCAACATCACGTTGGTGTAGGCCACCAGGACGAACAGGTCCCAGACGACCCCGGTCCCTTCGCCGAGACCGAACGCAAACCAAATGCGATAAAGCGACAGGACTACGAATATGATGGCGAACGCAGTCGCCAGGCCTCTGCGCTGAGTGACGAAGGTTTGCCCGAACATGCCGGTCATCATGTAGCGCCGGCCGGGCAGCAGATAGGCCACCACCAGCACTGCGACCGAAAGGGCGACCAGATGGTCCGGCCATCCCAACGCTGCCTTGGCAACGGCAATCTCCCAGAAGGGATGCTTGAGGTGATAGCCGGGTTCCGAAAACAGCAACCTGGCGGCGTCGCAAAGAATAATGCCGGGAAAGTTCGGAACCTCCCGGGCGATCACGACCGCAGCTTCGCAAGACAGGTATTGGTTATAGGCCGACATCAGGAAGGCAATGGTCAGGCTGGCCAGCACATTTGAGACAAAGCTGACCCAGATTAATCCCCAGAACAAGCGCGGGTAGTCGTATTTGATCTCTGCCTTATCTCGGCCGTCGTTGAAGAAGTCCGTGCAAAAATACCCCTTCGACAATCGTGGAATGATTCCCCAGGCGGCGGCGGAAATCGCCTGCACGAGAGCAAACAGGAAATAATATTTGAAGCCCAGATATTCGCCGATTCCGTTGGAAACGAATCCCACCAAAGCGCCATGGATCGGACCATAGATCAGGGACGCGATGGCCGTTCCCACCAGATCAAGAAAAAGAATGCTTTCGACCTCGCGCGAAATCAGCACGCCGACAAGATTGAGCGCGACGCAAACCGCAATGATGAAGACGGCCCTGCTGAATCGAAAAAGCTGGTCCCCTGTCACCGCCTGGATATGCATGAATGTCACCCCGGCCAACAGTCGCGCCGACGGCTGCCACCTGCGGCGGCTGCCTTGCCGACCAAACAGAAAGTGATAAAATGCGTCGCGTGTTGGTTGCAACGATGAGACTATGCTCCCATTGTTTTTGGAGAACAAGATGACCGCCGCTGCCGCTTCGGACCATGCACAGACACCGGCGAAGCGAGACCCACGCCTGTACTTCTGGATTGCTTCGACTGGCACGGCGCTGATTGGCGTCGCCCTGTATCTGCTCGCGCCGACCCCGAACGTCGCCCTCTACTCGCTGTTGTTCCTCGCCCCGGCCTATCTGATTACTTGGACCGGCATTTTGCTCGGTAAGCGCGCCTGAGGACGTCGGCTCACGCTACGGTGATCGCGTCGGGTCGTGGCGACGTTATCACGTGAAAGGCCGGTCGACGGCTGGCCGGCCATCGGCGTAACAGGGGCTTTGGCGACCCAAGCAACGACCTATATATTCGACCTAAGGTGCAGGATCCCTCCGACATCCTGACGCCAGGAGGTAACCATGTTGTTCATGCGCAAGACCACCACGCTGCCGAGCGCGGCCGAGGCGCTGCCCGGTCGTGCCGATCCGATTCCGACCGCCACCCGCCATTTCGTCAACGGTCATCCATTGAAGCCGCCTTATCCTGCCGGCCTGGAGCAAGCGGTGTTCGGTCTTGGCTGTTTCTGGGGCGCGGAACGCAAATTCTGGGAGCTCGGCGACGCCGTCTACACGACGGCTGCGGGATATGCGGGTGGTCACACCAGGAATCCCACCTATGAAGAAGTCTGCTCGGGACGTACCGGGCACACCGAGGTCGTGCTTGTCGTGTTCGATCCGAAAAGGGTTTCCTACGATCAGCTATTGAAGACATTTTGGGAAAGCCACAACCCGACCCAGGGCATGCGACAGGGCAATGACGTGGGTACGCAGTATCGGTCCGCGATCTACACCTTCAACGAAGCGCAGCGCAAAGCCGCCGATGCATCCAAGGCCGCTTACCAAAAGGCGCTGGCGGCAAAGGGCCTCGCTGCAATCACCACCGAGATCGCACCCGCCGGCGAGTTCTATTTCGCCGAGGACTATCATCAGCAATATCTGGCCAAGAACCCCGCCGGCTATTGCGGGCTGGGCGGCACCGGTGTCTCGTGTCCGATCGGCGCGGGCGTCTCGGTCTGATTGCCTCGCATCGACGGGAAGCCGGCCTTAGGCCGCTCGCGCCCCGGCGACACCATCCTCGTCGGCGAACGCTGGTTCTGACGAAGGACGAAGTCCTTTGTCATTCCGGGATGGTGCGTAAGCACCAGACCTCAGATGCGCAATTGCGCATCGGGGAATCTCGAGATCCCGGGTTCGCTCACTTCATTCGCGCCCCGGGATGACGCCTTTGGCGTCACTTCAAATGCCTGGCGAAGAAAGCAAGGCTGCGCGGCCATGCGATATCGGCACTGGCCTTGTCGTAACTTGCCCGTTCATCGCAATGAAAGCCGTGCTGCGCGCCGGGATAGATGTGGATCTCCACGTCGGACCGCTTGGCGCGGATGATCTCGACGTCGCTGAGCGGGATGCTCGCATCCTTCTCGCCGAAATGAAGCTGGGTCGGCACTTTCGGCGCCTCGTCGGCGAAACGGACGATCGCGCCACCATAATAGCCGACCGCGGCGGACAGGCCCGTCAGCCTGGTCGCTGCGGCATAAGCGATGCTTCCGCCAAGACAGAAGCCGACAATCCCGACCGGACCGACATTCTTGACGACATCGATGGCGGCCTGGGTGTCACGCAGCATCGCTGCCCAGTCGGGATTGGCGACGAACTTGCGCGCCACCGTGATCTCGTCCGGCGAATAGCCGGACTGGAAATTGCGTTCGATACGGTCGAAGATCGCGGGCGCGATCGCGACATAACCCTCGTTGGCAAGACGATCGCAGACGGAGCGGATGTGGTGGTTGACGCCGAAGATTTCCTGGATCACGACCACCGCCGCTTTCGGCGTGCCGGTTGGGTCGGCGCGATAGGCGCCAAGTTGAAAATTGTCCGAAGCCGTCAGCTTGATGTCGTGTCCCACGTGTTCCATCCGATTTCTAGAGAGTACGAATTCCGCGTGGCGGAATTGAAGAGCCCCAAGGTCGAGAACTCGCCCTTAACCAACGCAGTTGTAGCGAGGCTTCGGCCAACAATCGACAGATACGACAGCATTATTGCCGCAGTGCAAAATGCGCTCGCAATTTATTTTTTTGCAGCCAATTCCAAAAGCATTGCCTCCTGAATGGATCGCTATCATTCTCCCGCGTCTGGCATCGGTCCGGTGGGTGCCAGCTAACAAGAACAATGAGTTCCGCCGTAAGCGGCAATCTTGCACCGGCAGGGGAAGAAAACCATGCCTAGTCTCAATATCAATGGACGGAATATGTCCGTCGAAGCGGCCGGCGACACGCCGCTGCTCTGGGTCATTCGCGAGCAATTGCAGATGACCGGTACGAAATTCGGTTGCGGCGCGGGACTCTGTGGCGCCTGCACCGTTCACCTCAACGGCGAAGCTGTGCGTTCCTGTCAGACCTCGCTGAGCGATGCGGCCGGCAAAAAGATCACGACCATCGAGGGTCTGAGCGCCAAGGGCGATCACCCCTTGCAGAAGGCGTGGATCACAGAGCAGGTCCCGCAATGCGGCTACTGCCAGTCCGGGCAGATCATGCAGGCAGCCTCGCTGCTTGCGAAGAATTCCAACCCGACCAAGGAAGAAGTGGTGGCCCATATGGACGGCAATCTCTGCCGTTGCATGACCTATTCGCGCATTCAGAAGGCGATCATGCGTGCGGCCTCCGAAATGCGCACCGCTTCCAACTCCGGCACCGAGCGGAGGGCAACATGAATACGCACGTGAAAATCACCCAAAGCGAGCCGGCTGATCTCAGCCGACGCTCATTCCTCGTCGGTTCCGCGGCCGCTGGTCTTGCGCTCGGCTATTCGGCCGTCCCGGGCCTCCTGGGCGCCGATCAGGCGTTCGCTGCGACGAGCAGCTTCGATCCCAGCGTCTGGTATTCGATCGCGCCGGACGGGATCGTTACCATCACCTGCGGCAAGGCCGACATGGGCCAGCATATTGCCTCGACCATGGCGCAGATCATCTGCGAAGAACTCGGCGCAAGCTGGAAGGACATGCGGGTCCAGCTCGCATCCAACGATCCGAAGTTCAACGATCCCGTGCTTGGCGCCCAGATCACCGGCGGAAGCTGGAGCACGATGATGAACTTCGATGCGATGAGCCGCGCAGGTGCCGCGGGCCGCATCGCATTGACCGAAGCCGCAGCCGCTGCGATGGGCGTGCAAGCCGGCGACCTGGTGGTGAGGGACTCCACGATTACCAATCCGAAATCGAAGAAGTCGATGACGTTTGCGGAAATCGTGAAAAGCGGGAAGGCTACCAAGACCTTCACGCCCGACGAACTCAAGGCGATCAAGCTCAAGTCGCCCGATCAATACACCATGATCGGCGTTGCGGTTCCGCAACTGGACATCCCGTCGAAGACCAACGGAACGGCCAAATACGGCATCGACGTCATGCTGCCCGGCATGGTCCATGGCGCGCTCGTCACGCCGCCGGTGCGCTATGGCGCTACCGTGAAATCGGTCGACGATAGTGCGGCGAAGAAAGTGCCCGGCTTCATCAAGGCGGTGACGCTCGACGACAAGACCGGGACGACAACCGGCTGGGTAGTGGCGGTAGCCAATACCTACGCCAACGCCAAGAAGGCGGCAGCGGCGCTAAAGGTCGACTATGACGGCGGCCCGAACGCCAAGCTGTCGAGCCAATCGCTGTTCGACGAAGCGAAGCGGCTGCAGGGTCTCAGCGATTCCGGGCAGTTCTTTGTCAAGGACGGCGACCCGGCTGCGGCGTTGGGCACGGCGGCCAAGGTGTTGGAGGCAGAATACACCACCAACATCAACATCCACGCGCCAATGGAGCCGATGAACGCCACTGCCGAGTTCAAGGGCGACATCCTGCACATCTATTCCGGCAACCAGTTTGCGACGCGCTCCGGCGCGATCGCCGCGGGTGCCGCTGGAATCGATCCGAAGTTCGTGGTGATGCATCAGATGTGGCTGGGCGGCGGTTTTGGCCGGCGTCTCGATGCCGACATGATGGTGCCGGCGGTGCAGGCGGCGAAAGCCGTCGGCAAGCCGGTCAAGGTCATCTTCACGCGCGAGAACGACATGACGATGGATTTCTCGCGTCCCCTGACCTACCAGAAGATCAAGGCCGGCGTCGACGGCGATGGCAAGCTGGTCGCGCTGAGCCATGACGTGGTCTCGGCATGGCCTACTCAGCGCTGGGGAATCCCTGATTTCCTGTCGCCGTCGGTCGACAAGAAGGGCCCGCTCGACGCCTTCACGGTGAACGGTGCGGACTTCTTCTACACCGTGCCCAACCACTATGTGCGAGCGATCAAGAACGAGATGGCGCACAACGCCACCCCGTCCGGGCAGCTGCGCTCTGTGGCACCTGGTTGGACCTTCTGGGCCATTGAAAGCATGATCGATGAGATCGCCGCTGCGGCCGGCAAGGATCCGGCCCAGTTCCGCATCGAACTGCTGGATGGCAAGGGCGACAATGCCGGTGGCGCGCAACGCCTGCGCAACACTTTGCTCGCGGCGATGGGTCTCGCCGGCTACGGCACCAAGCAACTGCCGAAGGGTGAGGGCATGGGCGTGGCCTGCGTGTCGTCGCAGGAAAGAAAGACGGCAAGCTGGACCGCGTGCGTGGCCCATGTTGCCGTTGCTCCGAGCGGCGAGGTCAAGGTCAAGAAATTGACGGTGGCCACCGACGTCGGCACGCAAGTGAACCCCGACGGCATCCGCGCCCAGGTCGAAGGCGCGGCGCTGTGGGGCATGTCGCTTGCGCTGTTGGAGAAGGCGACATTGAAGGATGGCGGTATCGAGCAAACCAACTTCGATACCTACACGCCGCTGCGGATGAGCCAGTTGCCTGAAGTCGCCGTCACCGTCATCGCCAACGGCGAGCCCGCCACCGGCGTCGGCGAACCGGCTGTGACGGTGGTCGCTCCGGCCATCGGCAACGCCGTCTTCAATGCGAGCGGCGCCCGCGTCCGCGGGTTGCCGATCACGGCAGAGGCGGTCAAGGCGGCGATGAAGGCCTAAAAGACCTGCGAAGCGACAATATCTTCCGCCGGAGGGCTTCCTCCGGCGGATTTTTTTGCTCGCGCCTTGGAAAGAATTCGAAATTCGCGGGCCAAGCTCGCCGCCGCTTCGCGGGCGATCGGCAGGTCTTTCAAATTTTATCTTTGTCAAAAGCTCCGCATTTATAATCTCTCTTAAGCCTCGGGGAATGTGTTTTCGGTAGCTTGGCACCTGGAGCATGATCCGGAAAAGTGGAAACCGGTTTTCCGAGAAGATCATGCTCAAACAAAGAGATCAGATCATGATGCGATTCCACTTAATCGCATCGTGATCCAGTGTCCCAGTTTTATGAGGACTCGCGGCGATACTGAAACGAAGTCAAATCCACCGCACCAGCCAACCGCATCCGTCAACGAGGCCCCATGTCAACGCAAACCAGTTCCTCCAAACGCCGCCTGCTGTTGGCATCCGACAATTGCGACAAAAGCCGCGAACTGGAGAAAATCCTGCAATCCGTGGGCGAGGTGGAAACGGTCTCGACTTCGGAACTGCCCGAAAGTCCGGCCGATTTCTCGGGCGTTGTGGTCGACATCAATCTGCGTTCCGCCGAAAGCGTACAGCGGGTTCGAAACAAGCTTCGCCAGGAAGGTTACCGCGCGATGCCGCGTTTGTTTGTTCTGGCGGATGCGCTTCACCACGGCTCGATGCAGGCCTGGGCGTTGGGGGCCACCGACACGATTTCGCGGCCGTTCGACGCCGCCGGCATATTGCAACGGATCCGCGCCGCCTTTCCGGACAGCCAGGGATTCGATGCCAGCGACCGCGGCAAGCTCTTGAACCGAGGCGTTGCCGCCGCGCACGAGGTCATGGTCAAGATTTTCAACAAGCTTCCCGCCGGCGAGCCCCTGAAATTCAGCGACATCGTCGCCGCCGAAAACAAGATTCTAAAAGCCATCAAGCATTCTTCGCTGCGTGAATGGCTGACCGCGATCGGTTGCCATCACACCGACAGCTATCGCCACTGCCTCTATGTGACCGGCTTTGCGGTGGCTTTTGCGCAGCACCTCGGCATGCATGAGGACGACCAGCGGCGACTGACGCGCGCCGCACTCCTGCACGACGTCGGCAAGGCGTTCATTCCGGTTGCGATTCTCGACAAGCCGGGCGCGCTGACCGAGCAAGAGATAACCGTGATCCGCAGGCATCCGCGCCTTGGCTATGAGGCTCTCGCCGCCCAGGGCAGCTTCCCCCCGGAGATGCTCGATGTGGTGCTGCACCACCACGAATTCCTGGATGGGACCGGTTATCCCAACGGCCTGCAGGGCGATCGGATCAGCGACATCGTGCGGCTGACGACGATTGTCGATGTCTACTCCGCGCTGGTGGAGCAGCGGCCTCACCGGCTGCCTTTCACGCACGCCAAGGCCTTCGCGATGATGGAGCAAATGAAGGGCAAGTTTGATCAGCACTTGCTGCAGGCATTCCGCCCGGTGACGCTCGGGGCGTATTGATTGCGGGATATTCCCTTTCACGTCCCTGCTATGCGCTCGCAGTGACGTTCAGATCGAGACCCTAATCCGGATCATCCTCATACGACGAAATCTCGATCAGGCTGCCGTCGGGATCCCGGCAATAGACCGAGCGCAACGCACCCCGCGCGCCCTGCTTCGTCACGGGGCCCTCCTCGATCGACACGCCGCAAGCCTTCAGATGTGCCACGACCTGCTCGGGCGTGCTCGACGTCAGGAAGCACAGATCGTCGCTTCCGGCGCTTTCGTGATCGGCGGTAAACCACTCGACCTTGTCGGCACCCAGCGGCCGCACATTGATCTTCTGCTTCCCGAACACCAGCGATGTCCTCGCCGTCTTGCCATGCCCGGGGGCGAACACCCTGATTTCCATGCCGAGGATCTTTCGATACCACTCGGCGGTGCGAGCAACATCGGCGACGTTGATCACGATGTGGTCGAGCGCATTGACCTTGATCGACATGGACGACCCTTCCGGTATTGAAAATGGAGGGGCCTAGTTGGCAGCCCCGCAGTTTGTTTGTTACAACGCGGACCGCAAAAATCCAACGGGATCGAACCGGAACCGACAAGTTCGGCGCTGCATGGAGAAAACGTATGGCATTACGCCGCATTGCAATGGGTCTGGTGACATTTGGCTTGTACGCCCTCGCCTGGCCCGTCGTCAGCACCTGGGCGCTTGATTATCCGACGCGACCGGTCCGGTTCGTCGTCGGATATCCGGCCGGCGGCGCGACCGACATTCTCGCCCGGTTGATCGGACAGCGGTTATCGGAGCGGCTCGGCCAGCAATTCGTGATCGAGAACAAGCCAGGGGCCGGCAACAACATCGGCACCGAGACCGTGGTCAAGGCTGACCCCGACGGCTACACGGTGCTGCTGGTCAATCCCGCCAATTTCATCAACGCTTCGCTTTACACCAATCTCAATTTCAACTTCGTCCGCGACATCGCCCCGGTCGCCGCCTTCATTCGCGTCCCCAACGTCATGACGGTGGCGAAGCAGGTTCCAGCCAGGACGGTCGCCGAGTTCATCGCCTATGTGAAGGCCAATCCCGGCAAGGTGAACCTGGCGTCATCGGGCAACGGCACATCGGTGCACCTGTCCGGAGAGTTGTTCATGGCCATGTCGGGCGCGAAGATGCTGCATGTGCCTTATCGCGGCGCGGCGCCCGCGATCACCGACATGCTCGGCAATCGCGTTCAGGTCATCTTCGACAACATGCCGTCGATTATCGAGCATGTCCGTGGCGGTGCGCTCCGCGCGCTGGCCGTGACGACAGCGGAGCGATCACCGCAGTTGCCCGACGTGCCGACGGTGGCCGAGACCATTCCCGGCTATGAGGCGAGCGCGCTGTTCGGCATGGGTGCGCCGATCAAGACCCCGCCCGAAATCGTCGGGAAACTGAACCGGGAGATCAACGCGGTGCTGGCCGAGCCCGAGATCAGCAAACGCCTGATCGAACTTGGCGGCGAGCCGCTGATCGCGGCGCCTGAGGCCTTTGGCGCGATGATCAAGGCCGAGACGGAAAAATGGGAAAAGGTGGTGAAGTACGCCGGGATAAAGGTGGAATAGGCGGCTTCGTCAGCGCGGACGAGGTCCAGAGCTCCGATTCCGGAGTTCGCAAGCTATCGCGGCGACCTCTGAGGCGAACTTCGGAATCAAGGGAGTTCTGGCAATTATTGGTTTCTAGTGCGGTTTTGAATTTGAAGTTCCTATATCAGTGGTGCAGAGGCATTGATAGGAACTTCAAATTCGCCGCACTAGCGCCGACGAAACTAATTTCTCGATATCAGGTCCCGCCGTGCGAGATGGCGTCGCTAGACGCCTCTGGCTGGCTCGTGCTGCTGGCGACCGGAGTTGTTCCCTCCGGGTCGAATCCAAACAGCTCGACGAGATATTTGTAGTATTTCGGCAGCTTCTCCTTCAAAGCCGCACGCGTGTGCGGTTCGTGGATCGACTCTTTTCCCGCCAGAAAAATGCTTGCGGTCACGGCAAAGAATTCCTTGTGGTTAAACAGCGCGTATTCTTCCTTGCCGAATACATTCTTGCTGGTCGCATCGGCGAAGAACGCCCTGATGCCGAGATTGTCGAAGCCTTGCGGCATCAGCTTGGCGTGGTAGGCATGAAGCAGCTCGTGCAGGATGACGGGATCTTCGGCATATTTCAGCATATTCGGACGCAGCATGATCACGCCAACCCCAGCGTCGGCGGCCAAGTCAAGAAAGTTCGGATTACTCCAGCGCCGGTTCGTTTCATCCCAGGTCGTGTAGGTGCGAGGGGCGTCGCGTTGGATCCTTGCGGGTGGACCGTAGCAGGCGATCCCGGCGCCCAACTCGAGACAAGCCATTTCGCTGGCGATGATCGGCACCGAGTGAAAAAACTCGAGCACCTTTGGGCTCAAGCCAACGCTCTCCACGATATCGAGCTGATGGCGGAAGCTTTCGGCAATTGCGCCGCTATCCTTGCGGTCCGAATTCTCCGAGAGGTCGAAGACATAGCCACGATAGGTTTCAAAGCCGGGCGGCACCGCGGCCGGCTCAACCTCGATCGAACGTGAGCCCGCGCCGGCGAGGTTTGGCACCAGCGAAAGCATGAAAACCACCGAAGTGAGAGAGACCTTGCGCATTGTGTTTCCCCGTACAGTTTTGGATGACTGCTGTCGGGGTCGGATCATACCGATGCGAAGTTGCAGTGCAGTTTCGCTTTTCATGCTAACTTCTCTGCTCGCGTTCCGAGATCGTTAACCACCTTATAAGCGCTGAAAGTCGCGCCAGAACGCCTGAAGTCAGGAGCATGCCATGCAGCCGCACAAGATCGCATCGCGCGAGGAATGGTTGGAAGCCCGCAAGGCCCTGATGGCCCATGAAAAGGAGTTTACGCGCTCGCGTGACCGGCTGAGCGAGGAACGCCGCGCGCTCCCCTGGGTCAGGGTCGACAAGACCTATGTTTTCGACGGCGCGGCCGGGAGAAAAACGCTGGCCGATCTGTTCGACGGGCGCCACCAGCTCGTGGTGCAGCATTTCATGTTCGCCCCCGACTGGAACGAAGGCTGCAAGAGCTGTTCGTTCTGGGCCGACCAGTTCGACCGCATGATCCCGCATCTTTCTGCGCGGGACACCACTCTGGTCGCGGTTTCGCGCGCGCCCTCGCACAAGCTGGAGGCGTTCAAGGCCCGGATGGGCTGGAGCTTCGACTGGCTGTCCTCGGCGAATACCGATTTCAATTTCGACTATGCGGTGTCGTTCAAGCCGGACGAGATCAACTCGAGCGCCAAGATCTACAACTTCGGCACCTCCGAATTCAGCGTCGAGGAAGCGCCTGGGATCAGTGCTTTTTACCGCGACGAGGCCGGCACCGTCTTTCATACCTATTCATGCTTTGCGCGCGGCCTCGACATGATGAACGCCGCCTATCAATATCTCGACCTCACTCCGCTTGGCCGACACGAAGAAGGCCTGTCCTATCCGATGGCATGGGTCCGTCTGCACGATCAATACGAGCCCGGTTCCGGTCCCGCGGATTGCTGCAATAGCTGATCGGATTGCGCCAGCCGTGCCAGAGCGATCCGGACCCGAAGAGCCGCGTTGGCGGCAAAGTGGAAACCGGTTTTCCCTTAGCTAATAAGCGCAAAAAAACGCGTTTGCGCGGAGATCACGCTCAAACAAAGAGATGAGATCATGATGCGATTCCACTCAATCGATCATGATCCAGAAGACGCCCGCATCAGGCTGCGTATCCATTCTTCATGGGAGCGTCCAAATCCGCGGAGGCTTCCAGAACGGTTGAGGGACCTGTCGCAGCGCGCCGATGACGGCGCGAATCGTAGAATTCAAGCACGCGCCTTGCCGCTCTGACCTCAAGCCGCTCGTAGTTGGCGCGCGCAAGCTCGAGATCTGCCTTGGACAGGCTCCGGTTCGCTGCCCTCATCAGCAGCAGCGCTTTGACGGTTGTCCAGGCACAGCCGGCGGCCTTGGCGACGACCTGAACAGCGCCGGGATTCTCATTGAGGACCGCCCGTTCAGCCACCTCTATAGGACACCGCGCAAGAACCGACAGGGCCAGCACCGCCTGCTCAAAATCCTGCGCACGTGCGGCCATGTGAACCTTGGATTCTCCAAGTTCCTTCCAGTATTTCAAACGCCGCACTCTTTTCTTCGCCTCGGCATGATCCGGGGAGTTCTGACGTATTTCGAGATTTATTTCGTCAACTACCTCCGTCACTGCTCCTTGCGCGGCTTCAACAAACTGCGGATTTGCCGCGACGATCTTGCTGTAGACTTCCGCGGAGGCAGTCTCAAGAAGCACCAAGAGGTGGTGGCGCGGGATGTCGCGCCGCGATCCAACATGCAGCCCGAGTTGGGAATCATTGCCGGCCCGCAGGATGAGGTCGCGAAAACCACGTTCCGAGATACGCGCACCGGCATTCTTCGCAACGGCGTGGACCACGTTGCTTTCGCCGCGCTCGATAAGGATGTCGGTGATTAATTCGCTGACCGTCTGGCGCTGAGCGATTGCGTAAAGATGACCCTGGCTCAGGGTGTTGGCGCCATGCGCAAGATCGGTCTCGCTGAGCACGGTCGATCGGCTGAGAAGCGGAGCCGCCACAGCGATATTGTCGTCGAAGGCAAATGCGCGAACCAGCGCCGCAGGTGCCTCTCCGTCGGTCGCGAGGTGTCAGGCGAGCTTGGCCCGCGCCTTCAACTCAATCACGGCGACAAGGGCTTTGAACACCTCGTCGAACAGTTCGAGCTGCTGCCCCGAATGGCGACCGGAGCCGGCGACAAATAGCTCGGTGATGCGCGTAAGCGCCTTGAGCTGCCGCTTCGTCGGCCCGGATAACTCGCCATCCTGGATTTCATTGATGAGGGAATCGATCTTTGTCATGCTGGTTGGCTCGTGGAACATTTTCACGTTTGAGAGCTTTGCGATCATGTCCTAGAGGCCGGCGATGAAAATAATGGCCTCATGTTACCTCGGAGATTTTTAAAATTGCGAGCAAGGGATGGTGCGCGCACAGGTAGAGAGCCGGGCTGTGAGTTTTTTGGAGGCGCAAGCGCACCGATCTCGCCGACCATTGCCGCCTCGCCAAGCGGTGATGACCGAGAGGAGCGAAGGTGTCCCGCAGGACCGGCATATGATGTACCGAATTGGGATCAATCTCGGGGACATCCTGATCGAGGACGACGACATCCTTGGCGATGGCGTAAACGTTGCGGCTCGGTCAGACCGTTCTTGCCGCGCGCGAACGCGGCATTGAGGGTATGCGGTTGGCAGGGGTGCCTGAGGGCTGATCGTCGGTTCAGGCTTTGATTGACGATGGTTGCCCCACAGCCCACACTGTTCGCCACAGGTTAGCACTGAGGCACGCATGTCAGACCCTGTGGCAGTGAGCCGACGCCTCGTCGCGGTCTTCGCAGCAGATGTAGAGGGCTACAGCCGCCTCATGGGCACCGACGAGGTCGGCACGCTCAAGGGGCTGACCGAACGGCGCGCGATCCTCGACAGGATCATTGGGGAGCACAGGGGCCGCATAGCAAACACCGCTGGCGACAGTGTCCTTGCCGAATTTGGAAGCGCCGTGGATGCTGTTCAGTGCGCGGTAGAGGCGCAGGCCGCTCTGGCCGAAGCGAACTCAGGTCTCGCACCTGATCGTCGCATAAGTTTCCGCATCGGTATCCACATCGGCGACGTGATGGTTCGGGCTGGGGACCTGTTCGGCGACGGCGTGAACATTGCCGCGCGGTTGGAGACCTTGGCTAAGCCAGGAGGCGTCTGTGTCTCTGGCGCGACATACGATCAAGTGCGCAAGGTGTTGTTAGTCCCATTCACCGACTTGGGTGTCCGGCACGTCAAGAACATTCCTGAGCCAATTCAGGTCTATGAGGTCGGCCACTTCGGCGCAACTCACGGCCATGTTTCAAGACCGCCAAGGGAGGAAGCCGAGTTACTTCCTCTGCCGAACAAGCCCTCGCTGGCTGTGCTTCCCTTCCAGAATATGAGTGGCGATCCCGAGCAGGAGTACTTTGCCGATGGCATCGTCGAAGACATCATCACGGCCCTATCTCGGTTCAAATCGCTGTTCGTTATCGCGCGCAATTCCTCCTTCACCTACAAAGGCAGGGCGATAGACATAAAGCAGGTCGGACGTGAACTTGGAGTTCGCTACGTGCTCGAAGGAAGCGTCCGCAAGGCAGGTGGACGCGTGCGCATTGCGGGCCAGCTGATTGACAGCACAACAGGTACACATCTCTGGGCGGACCGGTTCGAAGGCAAGCTGGAAGACGTGTTCGAACTCCAAGACCAGGTAGCAACGAGTGTGGTCGGAGAGTTGGTGACAGAAGTAGTATTTGCAGAAATGGAGCGCGCCACGCGAAAGCCGACTGCCAGCCTGGATGCCTATGATTGCTATTTGAGGGGTCTTTCGCACCTATTCAAGTTTAGCAAGAACGATGCGGAAGTGGCGCTCGGTTATTTCCTCAAAGCCCTCGAACTGGATGAAAATTTTGCGCCGGCCTATGCTTGGGCTGGTCTAGCTTATGTTCTTCGTGCACAGAACGGCTGGATGGTGGACGCCGCGCAGGAGAGTGCAGAGGCTATTCATCTCGCGCGCCGCGCAATCGAATTGGGCCAGTTAAATGATTTAGCACTATGTGTGGGTGGAATGATACTCGCATCCATCGGTGGCGAGCTGGACTTGGGCGCAGAGTGCATTAGCCGCGGTCTTTCCATGAACGCCAATCTTGCAATAGGCTGGGAGGCTAGCGGTTTCCTGCATATCGGGCTAGGCATGCACCCGACCGCACTCGAGCATCTGCGTCGAGCAGAGCGGTTGAGCCCTCGGGGTCCAAGCATGACACAGGTGAAATTAGGTATGGCGGCAGCTCACTTTTACAGCGGCCAGTACGAGGAAGCTGCGCGTCTTGCGGAGCGGATCACTCGCGCGCATCCGACCTTTGCACCGGCTTGGCGGATCATGGCGGTCAGCAATGCATTGGGCGGCGATCAAACCATAGCCGCCGAAGCGACCAAGCAGGCTCTTCAACTCGATCCATCGCAGAGAATATCGTCACTGACTTGGCTCCCACTACGGCGCGCGCAGGATCGTGACCGCTGGAAGGAGGCTCTCCTCCGAGCAGGATTTCCGCAATAGTTGCGGTAAGGGTTAGCCGAGTGACCCCGGTGCGATCCCTCGTTCCCTGTGACAAACACGCGGCCCTGTGAACCTCGGCAGCGGCTGCACCCTTTAAGCTCGATCTTTTGAATTCGCCTCGGCGGGCACGCTGGAAACGCAGGGGGCAAAACAAAGGACCCCTGCTGGCGCACCCGACACGATTCGAACGTGTGACCTTTGCCTTCGGAGGGGCGTGGTGTGGTGTTTGATCCATTTTACTCGAGTTTGACGAACGTTACTTGAGCCATATTTTATCGGCATAACTCCTTAGATCATGTTTCTCGAGCAATGTTCGAGTTATCTCTAGATTGCTTCCCGCTGCTTCCCATATGATTCCCAAGAATTGCAGGGCGGAGCCATGACCCGACTAACAAAGCGTATCGTTCATGCGACCGAACCCGATCCCCGTGCTGATGTTTTCGTTTGGGATGGTGAACTGCCCGGCTTTGGTTTGAGAGTCAGACCCAGCGGCACCAAAACCTACGTGCTCCAATACCGAACGGCTAGCAGGCAACGCCGTATGACCATCGGGCGGGTTGGCCCACTGACGCCAGACGAAGCCCGGAAAGCTGCATTGAAGCTGCTGGCACGGGTCGCGCAGGGCGGCGATCCTGCAGGCGAACGTGCGAATGAGCGTCGTGCGGCGACGGTTAAAGCGCTCTGCCAGAAGTATCTCGCTGACGCGGAGCGCGGACTGGTAATTGGTCGAAAAGGGAACGCCAAGAAGCGTTCCACGCTGGTGTCTGACCGCGGTCGAATAATTAGGCACATTGTGCCGCTGTTGGGTAATCGACGCGTTGCTGACTTAACCAACGCCGACATCGTGCGTTTTATCCGCGACGTAACCAGCGGAAAAACAGCGACCGTGGAGAAGACGGTGCCGCACGGCAAGGCGGTTGTACGCGGCGGTGCGGGGACAGCGGCGCGTACTGTTGGCCTGCTCGGCGGCATTCTGAGCTATGCGGTCGCCGAGGGTGTCATCGGCTTGAACCCGGTACACGGAGTCAAACGACCCGCGGATAAGCGACGGAGTAACCGACTATCGCCGGGTGATTACTTCAAACTCGGAAGCACACTCGATGAATTCTCCGAACATAATCCAAAGGCCGTAACAGTGATCCGGCTGTTGGCTCTCACGGGTTGCCGTCGAGGGGAAATTGAACGTCTAAAGTGGTCCGAGATCGACCTGCACGGCAAGTGCCTGCGCCTTGCGGACAGCAAGGAAGGCGCGTCGGTACGGCCTCTCGGGTCGGCAGCGCTCGAGTTGCTACAGCAATTGACGCCGTCCGACGATGTGGAGTTCGTGTTTCCCGGAAGCAAAGGAAACGCCCCCTACGTCGGCCTCCCGAAGGTCTGGACGCGCATTGCCGAGCGGGCGGGATTGGCAACGGTTACCCCCCACACTCTCCGCCATAGCTTTGCAAGCGTTGCCAATGATCTCGGGTTCACCGAGCCGACGATTGCTGCAGTCATCGGGCACGCCTCGAGCTCGGTGACCGGACGATACGTTCATCACCTCGATGCCGCACTGGTCGCAGCCGCCGACCGCGTCAGTCGTTCGATTTATAAAATGATGAATGGCGAAGCCGCCGATATCATTGCCTTTCCTTCTACAACGCCCGCGTTGGAGTTCAAGTCGGCGGAAGGTTAGGAAAGGGGAGCCCTCGTGCCGTACCGACCGCTATTGAGAGGGCGGTAATCGAGTCGGCTTCATTATCATCCAGCTTTTTACAAAGCTGGATGATAAATCCAAGTCGTGAAAAAAATCCTTGAGTTATCCAAGTTATCCTTTTCCTAAGCTTGCTACGGTAGTCCGCACCTTTTATATCGTGCCCATCAACAGGGTGCATTTGTGCCCGCCGTTTTGGCATTATTCATGTGATTTTATCGAGGGGCCGAGCGGTGTTAGCCGGAGCCTCGATATATGGACAGAAACCAATCACCCGCTCTTCCACGCCTCTTAGCAACGCCTGAACCTCCTCCTCCAACGAGATTACTGCGTCGCCGTGAGGCGTCCGCCTATCTGAAGGCCACTTGGGGAATAGATCGCGCTATCTCCACCTTAAACAAATTAGCCTGTATCGGCGGTGGTCCGGCTTTTTGCAGGGACGGGCGTATCCCACTTTACGCTCCCTCCGATTTGGATGACTGGGCCCGATCAAAGATTGGTCCAAAGCTGACCTCCACCAGCGACAAGGGAGGTGCAGCATGAATGCAGGGGAAATCGCTCGCGCCCTCGGTGAAGCTCGACGTGAGGGGAGCAATTGGCGCTGCCGATGCCCGTTGCATGGTGGCTGGAGCCTTTCGCTGCGCGACGGCGACGCCGGTCGATTACTCGTTACATGCTGGGGTGGCTGTAATCGCTCTGATGTGCTGGCAGAACTTCGCCGCGCTGGATTTCTCGACAAACGCGACGGCGATTACCGACCGCGTCTTCCTGCGACATCAATTTCAAAGGACAACCGGCGTATTGCTTCGTGCCTTTCAATATGGCGGAAGGCGCAGCCCCCAGCCAATAGTATCGTGGCGACATATCTTGCGAGCCGCCAGATCACGCTCGATGTTTGGCCAGAATCGCTATGTTTTCATCCGCGATGCCCGAGGCCGAAGGACGATGGCAACCTTGTCTACCCCCTGCCTGCAATGGTTGCGCTCGTGGAGCATGTTCAGTACGGGCCGGTGGCCGTTCATTGCACCTACTTGCGCCAAAACGGCGCAGGCAAGGCGGACCTGCCGAAGGATAAGCAGAGAGCATTTTTCGGTCCGGTTGCTGGCGGCGCGGTACGACTTGCCAAGGCTCAGCCGGACCGCTGGTTGGTGGTTGGCGAGGGTATCGAAACGACACTCAGCGTCATGCAGGCTTGCGCGATACCAGGGTGGGCTGCGTTATCCGAAGGCGGCATCAAGAACCTGATCCTGCCACCAGATGCTGCCAAGGTGCTGATCTGCGCTGACAATGACCACAATGGCACCGGTCAACGTGCGGCTAGGGCGGCCGCTGAGCGCTTCCTCCGCGAAGGCCGAAATGTCCAGATCGCAATGCCGCCGATCCCCGGCACCGACTTTAACGACCTCCTACGCCTAGCTGATGTCGGGCGCCTCAATGAGGAGGCTCGCGATGTTGCATAAGGGCACGGAAGCGGTGCGCGAAAGTGTTAGACAAGCGGTGGAACTTCGACCACCCCAATACATTTCGTTCGGTTGCTATCAGATGGATGGCGACGGTCTTGCTCTGCTGGTTACCAAAGGTAAGGGTGACGCACAAACGTGCGAAAAAATACTTATTTCCGGACCGTTTGAAATTCTCGGTCGTGTTCGCGATCCAAAGGGTGAAGGTTGGTCACGATTGTTGCGTTGGAACGACGCCGATAAGCGTGTTCATGTTCATGCCGTTTCAGATGCTGACCTGCACGGCGATATTTCGGCACTGTGCGCTAAACTTGCAGATCGTGGCCTTCGGGTCGCTACTGGCCCGAAGCGCACTCACTTGGTCCGTTACCTCAACGAGGCTGAGGTCAAGAACCGTGTAACGGAAGTCGCGACGACTGGATGGCATGAAATCGGCGCGACAAAAGTCTTTGCGCTGCCCAACAAAACCATTCCGACGTGTGAGACCGTAATTGTGCAGGGCGCGATCAACACGCCTTTTGAGAGCCGCGGAACACTTGCCGATTGGCAGCAAAGTGTTGGATTACTCGTCTCCGGTCATTCACGGCCAACGTTCGCCGTTTCGGCTGCCTTCGCTGGTCCTCTCCTTGAACTTCTTGGTCAGGAAGGTGGTGGCTTCAATCTTCACGGCCAATCCAGCCGAGGCAAGACAACGATTGCTCAGGCTGCCGCATCCGTTTGGGGCAAGGGGGATAGCCCCGGCTTTGTTCGCCCTTGGCGCTCAACCGCCAATGCTCTCGAAGCCGCTGCTGCCTTGCACACGGATACAATTCTAGTTCTTGATGAACTTGGCGCGGTGGAGGCGAAAGAAGCCGCGATGGCGATATATGCTTTGGCGAGCGGAACCGGAAAGGGTCGGTCGGGACGTGATGGCTCTCTACGCCGATCAATGACGTGGCGAACCATGGTGCTATCAACAGGTGAAGTACGGCTGACGGATAAACTCATAGAGGGCCGCCAGCAGGTTCGTACCGGTCAACAGGTTCGCCTCGTCGATATTCCTGCCGATGCTGGGAAGGGTCTTGGAGCATTTGACAACGGCGGTGCCGCCGGTGATCCGAAGGCATTGGCCGACCAGATCAAGGCTGCCGCCCAGACATCGTACGGAACCGCAGGACCGGAGTTTGTTCGTCGCCTAATTGACGATGGCATTCTCACCAGCGACATCAAGGCTATCATTGAAGCCTTTCAGAAAAAATACGCCTTGCAAGCTGCGGACGGTCAGGTCCTTCGGGTCGCTGATCGGTTCGGTCTTGTCGCGGCTGCCGGAGAACTTGCTTGCGAATTGGGTATCGTCCCGTGGAAGAAAGGCGATGCTATGGAGGCATCGCGTCGATGCTTCGTTGACTGGTGCGATAGCCGGGGAGGCAGGGAAGCCGGTGAAGTTCAAGCTGCAATTTCTAAGGTGCGCCTGTTTATAGAACAGCACGGAGATGCTCGGTTTGAGCCGGTCGAAACGCAGGATCGCCCTTTCAACAATCGTGCTGGTTGGCGCAGGGGAGACGGCGTCAAACGGGAATGGCTGATACCACCCGAAATATGGAAGGCAGACGTTACTGTCGGCCATGACCCGAAGCTGGTCGCACGGGTGCTGGCTGACCGCGGGTTCCTGAGACGCGCTCCCGATGGCTACCAATGCGTAGAAAAAATCCAAGGCAGGCCACAGAGGGTCTACGTCGTGACGGCCAACATCCTGTCGGAGCCGGATCATGAGTAACGCCGCCCGCCGTGTCCTTGAACTTTTCCTCCAGACGCCAAAACAAGGCGTAACTGGCGTAACCGGCGTAACAGGGCAGTTTCTAACGCCCGAAAGCCCAATGGTTACGCCAGTTACGCCGGTTACGCCTGAAAAGCAGCATTCCCAGTTTGAAGTCGGAACAGCAGCGCTGTGGGGTGAAGAGGAGGAGGAACGCGCCGCCATCGCGGAATATGACGGCGGCGCTCCATGGGTCTGGGCAGAGGCGCTGGCGCGGCTTGATCCGGCTTGTCCGCCCTGCGATATCCCGCCGATGCGGTGGTTGCGCTTCATTGACGACTGCGGACGGTTCCTTGACGAAGGTTGGGCGGCTCGTGCAGAGGCGCTGGGCTGGGGTCCACTTGACCTGTTCGGTTGTAACCGCGACAAACCATTCGCCCGAATTTCTCAAGCTGGTTTGCTCTGGCTTCTTGAAGGCCGGAAACTGCTTGCCCTGACCGCCGACACCGCGGCCATCGCGACGCATAGCGGCGGCAAGCTGACGTTCTATAGACGACAGATTGAAGCCGGCGGTGTTCTGGCGTGGGAGCTGGGGGCCGCCCAATAATCTGTTGGTTGATACGTCATGCCGGAGACCGCCACGCTCAGGTTCAGCATGACGCTAGATATGGATATCGCGCGTGCGGTGAAATCCTGAAAAGGGGACCGCCGCGTTACCGGGGGCCCGCACATAACTGGCCGGTGGCGGCCTTGAGTTTTGCCTTCGGCAGCCTTCAGCAAATATGCCTGGATATATATTTTTATAAAAAATACTCCTGAGGCCCAATCGGGAATATTTTTTATAAAAATACTCGCAAGGCTCCCTCATAGCTTACCGTTGACGACCCTCGTAGATTACCGCATCCGTCCATACGCGTTGTTTGCATTCCAGTATGGCAAGGTGCCAAGGGCGTTCGGCGGCGGCAAGGTCCCCATTTGCTCATTGATATTGCTGAAGCATTTACGCTTCTAAGAACTCTACCCACGTTCTTACCCACGCCTGCCACACGGATTACGGCGATCAGCCGCGATTAACAGCGGCAATCATTACGTGGTGGTGATCGGCGGCGATAGGTTCAAGCAATTTCCAAAAAGGGACCCGGACGGGGTACCCCACCGCCAGAAGGGCGGTGCCGTTGAGCCAGAACCTCGAGCAGTTCGGCGCCCGTAACCGTGGTGCCAATAGGTAAATCAACAAATCAGAAAAGCTACCAAATCTTGTCGTTTCCTAAACCGGGCAGGGACCCTGGGTGTCAGCGGATGGGACCCAAATCCACCAGCAAGACCACCCCCGGCCTCGATTTGGCGTCCCGGCCACCGGTGGCGTAGGGGTGGCGAAGTTCTTCAACAAAATCTGGAAACTCATCGATCCGTTGACGTTAAAACCTTCCTGCTGCTGGAATTGCCGATTGATAGGATTGATATTGATATTGTCGTTGACGGACTCTAGCCGGCATTCACTTGCAAGAACTTCACGAAGCAAGTCACATTCATGCGCCGCCACTCGTAGACGATACGGCGCGCCTTTTCGCGCAACTTCTGTGCCTCTTCACCTTCTCCGGTCGGGCCCGCGATAAAGAAATTGAAGTTACTCTGAACGCGCACTTCTTGACGTGGCGACGAAGCGGATTGCTCAATTGTGATCCGTTGTCCGGTCGTTTGCGCGATAGCGGATGCGTCGGGCATCACGGGGCGCCTGTTGACGAACACGTCGGAGACGACCGGGATAAAAAAGCCGGTCATAAAACCCACCACCAGCGTCAGCGCGATTACGTAATAGCGCATGATGAGGCCCATCCCCCTGTTTGGTGTAGCCGAGTGCGCGTTATGCTTCATTTCGCGATGTAACTGCGATGTACCCAGGCATCCGCGGCTGCGGCGGTGGGTCGTGACTCAAGTAAAATCACTCTGGCGTTCTCTCTGACTCCGATCACCGTCCGCGCCTTGGTTTTCGTATCGGCCAGTTCTGACCTCTCCGCGCTTGCGATGAATTCGTTGACGGTATCAACGGACGGCGCCGGTGCACTTGCGGCGTCACGCTCGCTGATCGCCTCAGTCACGCTCGCGCGCAGCAGCTTCGGCCACATCTTCTTGAAGAGACCATTGGACGGATAGATATCGGCGCTGTTGACCTCGCCGTTCACCGCGAACACGTAACCGACGATGTCGTCGCCCTGCTCACCCTTCGGCTGAAGGGCTGCAATATATTCGGCCTGCTCGCGAGCGAGCCGATCGTTCTCAAGCGCCAGCTCAAGGCTGGTTCGCGATTGCGGTGCCGCCACTGGCGCACCGAGATTGCGCGACAGCTTATCCTGGATCTGCTCGACGCTTTTCCAGATTTCCGCCTGGCGCGAGCCGGATGAAGGCATCGTGCTGTCGGGCTTCAGAGCCACTGCGCCGGCAATCTCTAGCTTAGCCATGCGAGCCGGCAAATTAGCATTCGCGCTGGAGAACGACAGGACATCTTCGCTGCCGCGGGCGGACCAGCGTCCGCTCTCAACGCAAAATGAAGCGATGTGGACTACACCGGAGTGAGGCGGCAACAGCAGGCCGACGCTGAGCACGCGATCCTGCTGCCCTCCCTTTACGATGTCGCCGGACTGGATGAAGACTTCTTCATCGCCCGTATTCCTGACCAACAACTCGTTGACTTGGCCGATCTCGGCCACCAAGATGACTTTCCTGTCCAAAGCCTCTTGCAAGGTGAGAGGCACCGGCCCTCCACGCGACACGCCGTGCACGAAGTAGATCGCGAGGTTTCCGTACACCGCGGGCTCGGACAGGCGGTGCGCGCCGGGATCATTGGTGCCCGCGCACGCTCCGCTTCCAAGCAGCAAACAAAATGAAACCACAATTAGGACAATTTTCCTTTTCCATCTTCCAGTCATCGAGCGCTCCTTCAGCACAGACCGGCGAGTCGTTTGATCTGCCGGCAGAGCGTTAGACGGCCAGCTGCAGAATTTTCAGCGCGATCGGAATTGACTGGGGACTAAATTGCCGCTTCGCCCCGCCGCTAAGCGGGGTGCAAGGACCCTGGGGGATTTGTGACCGAACGAACCGATCCAGAACGAAAACTTCTTCAAGCCGCCCTTCAGGGGGATGTCGCCGCGGCAACTGAACTTGCACGGGCACTAGCCGACCTTGTGTGGACCGCTTGCCTGCGCGTTACACGCGGCGGGGCCGACGCCGAAGCAGCATTTCGGGAGGTCATGGCGGCACTGCGCGCTGACGGCTTCGCGCGGCTCAGGGGATTTGATGGACGGGCGCGGGTGCGCGTCTACGCTGCGCTCGTCGTGCGAGACTTGCTGTCGGAACGAGTCATCAAGCTTCTGGCGCTCAACGTTGACGCCGGATGGCGCTCCTTCGAGGTTTTTTTTCCGAGGACATTCGACGCATCATTCAGCGCAACCTGCCGGGACCGGACCGCGAGCAGGACCGCTTGGACGCTTACCAGACCGTGTGCGAAGCATTGCTAAAGAACGACAAGAAAAGGCTGCGCGCGTATTCCGGCCGCGGCAGCCCCTCGGGCTTCATTCTCCAGGTCATCGAGAACCTTGTTGTCGACTATGCGCGCACGATCGTGCCGCGCCGGCGACTGCCCGCATCCATCGAACGGCTGTCAACGCTGGATCAGTCAGTGTTCCGCCTGCTCTATTGGGAACGGCTCGCGCCCGACTGCCGCACTCTGCTACCCCACATCCCGCGCGCGGAATCACAGCCCACCGCTGCTGAGGTCGCAGAAGCCATTATCCGTGTTCGGGCGGCGCTCCCATCCGGCTACTCTGCGGAAGGCCGCGGTCCCGACAAGATGGTCGAACTTTCAGTCGTCGAAGAGGCCCTGCTGGTCGGTGGGTCCGAAGAATGGACCGAGCCAACGCCGGAGGATCGGATGATTACGGGCCAGGAGGCAAACCTGCTCGAGCAGGCCCTGACCTTACTGCAGCAGGCGTTGCCTCGGCTAAACACCACGGAACGCCTATATTTGCAATACGCGCTCAACGGTTACCCGCCTCGCGAGATCGCCCGGCTCGTCAATCTGCCGGTCGATGCCGTCCACAAGCTCGCGCAAAGGGTCAAAAAGACTTTGCGCGAGGAAATTGGTGAAACCGATACGATAAAAAGATGGAGGCTGTCCGTCTAACAAAGGGCGAGGAGTATTCGTCGGTGGAAAAGAACGATATTACCAACCTGATCGAGACGTTGTGTGAGGTTACGCCCGATGGAACGGCGGAGGCGTCAACCGGGTTGCAGGCTTTGCGCAGGGAGGCTGCTCGGGCGCTCTTTGACATCTCGGCCGCCGACGAGAACGACGACCGGTTGACCGCAATCCTTGCCGCATTGCTGTCAGGCTCTGACACGGAGGCAGCACGCCAAGCTTTGGTCAACCGCGCGACAGGTTCGTCGGCGGTCCGCCTCGAAGCGGAGTCGGCGCTCGCATTTGTCGAAGCCGTCGAAAAGTCGACTCAGGTTGCCCCCGCTCATCTGGTGGAGGAATTGGCCTCGGCCATCGCGTCGCCGGTCGGCGGTGCTACCTTGTGGTCGCGGATTGGAGATGGCTTCTGGCCGGCGCAACGCTGGCGGGTCGTCGGGGCGTGTGTGGTGATACTGGTTGCTTCTGGCGCCTCATTGTCTCTCTACCGGGAAACGCAAGATCGCGTAACGAATCCTCCCGCATCCGTCGTGGAGCTCGACAGGCTCGACCGCAATCTCGGGTCCGGCGAAGGGCTTGCCAACACCGACACCAAGGAAGCAGTCGAAAGAGCCGAACTGGCGCGCATGGCTGCTGTTGCCGGAGCGGCCGCAGACGGCGATAAGAGGGTAGGGATCACGCAAACAGGTCGTAAACCGGTGCAAGCCGAAGCCCGTCCCGCCGGCGCCTTCGATGGCGCGCCGATCAATCAGGACGGGGCCACTCCGGTGGCATTAGGACAGGCCGGTGCCCCTGCCGCCTTGAAGGAGGCATCCACTCCAGACAGCTCGCTGACCTCACTGCAATATGCCGCCGAGGGGGGGCATCCCGTGGCGCAGTGGAAGCTGGGACGCATGTATGCGGATGGCGATGGGGTGGTCCAGGACGATCTGCGCGCTTTCGAGTATTTCAGGCGGATTGCCGATACCCATGCGGAAGATAGCCCCTCCGCGCCGCAAGCCGCCATTGTCGCCAACGCCTTGGTCGCGCTCGGGCGGTATTACCTCAGCGGTATTCCGAATTCATCGATCAAGGCCGACCCGGAGCGGGCGAGGGAGATGTTTTCCCACGCGGCCTCTT
>Ga0210406_10000280_pt1 | contig 74526 bp, 78 predicted proteins | sample IncBWC30MmetaG_FD_155454 | JGI IMG/M metagenome (GOLD analysis project Ga0210406, IMG submission 155454) | Forest soil microbial communities from Barre Woods Harvard Forest LTER site, Petersham, Massachusetts, United States - Inc-BW-C-30-M | ecosystem: Environmental > Terrestrial > Soil >...
TCTTTGAGCAAGATGAGTACCCCGGCGAATCAATTTTCTGCGTTCATGACTGCCATAAGAAACGTAATTCGGACGCTGTATGACCGCTAGCGGGCGCGAATCGCTCCCCGCACGCCGGACACTCGATACGCTTTTAAAAAGAGAGAGCGCCCTGACTCATCGAGTCAAGAACGCTCTCCCGAACAGCCCTCCCCAAGAACTGCTCGACCAACACGATAGATTCTCGACTTAAGGTCGTAAATGGCACGGGTGTGTTAAGTCGCAGCGCAAAGGGGCTATCAGAACCCGCCAACTTTTCACACTCCTGTAATCTCCAAAGGATAAGATTCGCGGGTGCAGAACCTAAGCCCTAGCCCGCCGTGTGCGGTGACCACCGAGACAGCAATCGTCGTTCGCTGCCCATACTGCGTCTCAGGCGATGAGTTTAAAGCAATGGCAGCCGTTGCGGACGGACGATTTGCATGCCACAAATGCGGCCACTTGGCAATCCCCAGCGACAAGACCTTCAAATGCGTCTGCGAGAAATGCTTCAAGGTGCGGGTGCTAGATACTTGGCGATGCGGCTAGAAGGAGGTTGGCCATGACACCGCAGAAGGTTCCGCTTAAAGGAATGAAAAGCGATCCGCTGGCGCATGAACTCGCAACTTCGGAAGGAACCTATCACCCTGCTGAGCCGCGTTGTTCTTAGATGGCTCCTTGAAGCACGTGTCTTTTCAATCGATTTGTGCTACAAGACAATCGCCGCCACTTCGACAGCCCCAAGCGTACCCCAGCATATCGCTCTCTTATGCTCCCCGGCCAACCAGTATCCCGTCGCGGCACTGAAGCAAAGGACTGCGCTTGTCCATCCACTTGCCGACGCGGCAGGCTTGCTTGCTCAGAGAAATCCCGTGTGTTCCGGTGGTACATATGGGGGCACTTCGTTTTGCTTTTCGGTGCTAATTAAGCTTGCCTTAATGAGCGGAGGCATCATCTTGGGTTGTGTTCGACAAGACTCTTATAAGTTCTATCGTAATTGTTTTAATTGCTGGCGTCGTGTTTTTGTACGCCAGGAGACACAGATGAAGCTGGCATCGTGCTCGATGTGCGATCCTTCCTACGCCCTGCGCTCCGCCATCGTCGTCCATGCTTGCTTGACTTGGCGAAGGCCTCCGACGAAAGTGAAGCTCTGCTTTACCAAAGCACAATTGATTCGACGTCTCGGCCCCAGGCAAACTGTCAACGGATTCGTGTTAGGAAAGCAGGCGCAGCCAGGCCATTTCGAGGAAGGACGAAGTTGACGAGCAAGGCGGGTCGAAAAAGATCGTGACTGAGGCACGCCGGTATGCCAGGTTCAAATTGGGAATCGATGTAACGGTACATTCGAAAACGTTAGGACTGATCCCTGGTATGACTATCGAGGTAAGCGAAGCCGGAATGTCCGCCATATTACCCGTTGAGTTGCCGGTCGGAGAAACTGTGGAGTTGCACATCAATCTCCCATTTGGAGAAGTGGACATGCAAGCCGTCGTGCGAGAAAGAAACGCTTTTCGCCATGGGTTCGAGTTCGCCGACCACAAAGTCGCACGACAACGAATCGCGCCCTATTTGCACTAATGCCATTCAATGGTTTTCGTCTCTGGCTTGCTGTGGCGGCGATGAACCCTGCTGACGGTCGTCCAGGCTCTAATAGCGGCCCATGCGAAATAGTATTTTGCAGATTCGCATAGGAGTTAGCTACGGCCTCTGACGCTGGGCCCAAATCGCTCCCCGCACGCTGGACACTCGATATCCGCAAAGTCTACGCGCCGAACTTCGGCAGGTGAAATCATTTGTTCGAGATTGACTTTCCGCGACATACTTAGCGCTGCGACTGTGTTCGAGATTTCTACTTAATAGTGGTGGGAATCGCAGATGCGCGCCCGGCCAACACTTTCTCGTATCGTTGCTTAAGCATCTCCTTCGCTTCTACCGCATACTCAGCAAAAATGTTCCACAGATACCCCGACACCTTGTCGTTTCCAAGTTGGCAGTAACAGTCAATCTCAGTAGCGATAGCCAATGTGACAATCGCTGTGCGTGAAACATGTTTAAAGTGATACTGCTGCATCGTCCTACCAGTAGCCCATTCCTCGTCTTGTCCGCCAACAATGCCAGCTACCAGGAATGGCGCAACCATAATCAGTCCACCAAAGCTAAGGTGTGCCTGAGCGGATGTATCGGCGTACAGCCACTTTTCCAAGTATCGTAGAAAGGGCCTGCTGTCGGTCTTCTCGTCTTTAAGTTCGAACGGATGTTTCCAGAAAGGGACAAGTTTCGGGTTCTTGCACTCCTTCTCGGCGATGCCAAAACGCAGGACCATTTTGGTCAGTTCGCCCTTAACGTTCTTGAAGTGTTGTGTCCATGCCGGGTCTCTCGAAAAGTGCGATTTAAATAGGTGATACTCTTCGTTTAATTCTCGCCAACCCGCTCGCTGATATTGGAGAGACCGCACCGAAAAATCATCTAGCATATAAACCAGACTGAAGAGCAAATCTAGGAGTTGTCTGTTGATAGCGGGAACCACCAAAGCATAATTTGGTCTTCGTCTGGAATCCTCTGGCGTGTTCCCGGCAACGTATCGCACCGCATCGTAAGAATTTTGCGCAAAACGAACTATCAGATTGAGCAGCATATAGCAGCGGTCGGCATTATGGTTTCCCGATTCAGTCGCCCTTAACCCCCTTCTTTGCAAGTCTCTGTCAACGTTAATCAACAGACCATCCATTCGCTCAGCGACCAGCGAATATTCGAACCGTCGGAGCGGTTTAAACTGACGATGTGTTCGCAACTCAGCGCATCTCCATTTCTTCCATCGCTGCATCGTAACAGGGTTCGCCTTTCGCCAAAACCCTTTGAAGCCCACAGGTACGAGCAGTTGCATCCTCTCCCTCAAAAGAGAGACCCCTGGGTTCATTTTCCGAACACGTTATCAATCTTCCGCATGATCCGCTCGGCCCGCGACACCCCGCAGCGGCGATCTATCCCAACAACTCTCCCACGATGCTCACCCATTCCGCATCCAGCGGCTCCCGGCAAACGGGCTTCCCCGCCCGACCGTACCAATAGGCTGCGTTGCCCTGATCGCCTTCCTTGCGATGCAGGAAGGACTGAACCCACGAGCCCTCCGGCCCTTCGTCCCTCTGCGCCGATTCGTGCGCCTGCTGCCAATCGCCCTTGGCGTCCCACCACAATCCGGCGAGGGCGAGTGTGAGTCCCGATAGCGGTTCGGTCGCGGCGAGTGATTGACGGAAATCGTCCAGGGTCATCTCAGCCCCCATTACCCGGCAACTCGACGGTTCGGATTATCACCCTGCTGCTGCATGGGTTTGGCGGGGTGACGTCGATCAATCTCGCCCATGATCTGCTCAGCCCACCGAATGGAATCGGCGATCGCGCAGATCGTCGCGGGCCTCGCTTGCCGCTAGGTTGGGAAGCTATTCTCGTTGATATATTGACGCCGTATGACTTTGCGCTCTCAAGAAGATCAACGATGCGGGCAACGTCGATCTGAGCGACTATGCACCATTAGGGCTTGATTCACGGTGCTGGGATTTCGATATCGTCGGGCTGTGTCGGGGTCTGTTTGGTCTCTCCTTTACAATCATAAATCTCTGCCCGCCTAAACTCATGGTCGTCCTCTTGAACGAGGTACTTATATTTGTAGCAGTAGTGGCCTTCCCAAACCCCAACGCCTGTCTCTACGCAATGCAGAATATTCACTCCGGACTGCAGACTCGAATTCAGTGGTAGAGTTTGATGTGGTGGCCAATTCAGGCTCGAGAAAAAGTCTATGTCGGTAAGGTGCTTATCGTTCAAATTGCATTTAACCACGGGGCTTCCATAATAACTCACGAACTGATAGGTATGATTAGCGTAAACCCTGGCTAGTTGGGTCGCTCTGTCTGTCTGGAGCGCAAATTCAACGGGGCCTTGGCCGTCGGCACCAGATTTGCGACTGCACTGTGCCGTCAAGCCGCCAGTTCCCAGTTTAGGAGCCAGAAGCCACCAACGTTTCTCCACTAATCCTCCCTTGCATGAGTCGATGTTGGGACTCCAGCCAAGTCCGTCGACATATGCGTAGGGGGTGTTGTCTTGTCCGCTCCAGGAGGCAATCACTGACACAGTGTTGTCACCAACCTTATGGGCACTCAAGGAAAGTCCGGATGCTTTACCACATATATTATTGATGGTAGCGAAGGCGGCGTCTGGAAGCATCGAGATGCCGACAGTCTTGTAATGCAATTCGAAGAAATGCTCGTTGTGCGAACTGCATGCCTGATCTAACTCAGATTGACTGAAGCCTGCGTAAGGGACCGCTATCGTCGTGTCTTTTGAATGCGCGCCGCATGCGGCCTCCTCAACTGCTTTGTAAGTCTCCGCGCCTTCCGTCGTTTTGAAATAGGTGCGCATGGCATTGAGCAATTCTGCGTCGCACGTCGTTGCCATTGTCGGGCACACGAAACCGACAAACACAAACCAGCTAAGCAAGAGTTGTTTCAGGAAAGTCATATCCGGAATCTTACCCGTCACCATAATGGTACGTAACCTAACTCAAAGAACATCCACTGTCAAACTTAGTTCTAATTGGATGTCATCTTTTACAGATTGAAGTTCGCAGCAGATGTTCTATCGAAACAGATTCAGCTCACTCGTGAGATCGTCCGGTTGCGACAGGTGGTCACGCCGGGAAAGGACGGCCTTGACAAAATCTATCCCGTGGTCGTGTTGCTAAAGCGTGCGCACCAAGGGGCATGACGACAGGGGTGCGATTCCTACGAGCGGCAACAAAGGGAAACCAACTTCAATCCTGCATTCTTGGGTCGTAGAAGCGGACACCCGGCTAAACACTTTAGGCTGGAGACAAAGGCTGCCTGCGCCTCCAAAACGCGCCAGCCGACCCGAACCTCGCCCGGCAGGCGAATCGCCGCAGAATCCGCTTTCTGGGCATCTTGGTAGAATTCCCGGCGAAGGACTCCGCGCCCACACTTGGCTCGCAATGGTAAAATTCTCAGCAATCAGGCAAACAGGCGACTGCGAAGAGATCGCCAACCTGTCCACTGCCTACGGTCGGCGACGGCGCAACTGGATTGCCGCTCACGGCTCCGTCCCTGCCCGCCAAGTTGTCGATGCCTCGTGCGGCAATGGGCACTGCATCTCGCTGAAACACTCCTACCTCGTCCACGAGTTGAGCAACCCCGCAAGTACCCCAAGCTTGCCAAGCGTGTTCACAGGCTGAAGATCGGTCAGCACTTCGATGTTCCGGGTGTTGGCACGGACGAGCGGAGCCGCAACAGATTCCGGTCGGGCTTGTACGCCGCTGCGCGGCTGGACAAGGTATCGGTACGTGGGCAGGCAGACGGGAGTGTGCGTGTCACGAAAGTCGGGGAATGGTCAGGCGTGCGAACCTAAAGAGGGCGCTGGGCTTCAAGGCAAACCAACTGTCACCGCCGCCACAATCAAGCTGACCCCTTCGGACATAAGAACCGTTCCGTTCTGAACGTAACGCTTTAGCCGAGCACAGCACCGAGCACTTCAAGTAGTTCCCTAATGTCGAAGATGTCTGAGATTTGTTCGCCGTTTGCAATCCGGGAATTCAACTCAAATACGGCGTCCAAACTCAGCTTCTTTGCGGACGATACCGAACCGTCCACGCATAAACTCTCAATCTCGCCTGAGAGAATACCGACTCCGTGCGCCCGGAGCTTGCTCAGAACGTCGGGAAGATCAATACCCTCTACTGCTACCTCGTCAACTTTTTTAGCTACGTAGAATGCCTTCGGATCGGCGGTTTTGATCTTTTCGCGGAGACGTTGCAGTCGCTTATACACGGCTGAACCCTTTTCTCCCCATACACACTTTTGGCTGAAGAAGTCCTGCGGCAGGCTCACTAGGCTCTCGTGAGCACCCACATCGCCGTATTTCCGCCTGTCCTCTGATTTGTCCCGGAGGAGATAGTCGAAATCGGCGAGGATGTGGCACTTGATTCCCAACTTCATCACAAGCTGCACGATGTTCGAAAAGTTGTCCTTCCCCGCTGCGGATATGACTGAGATGTTCTGAGCGTCAAGTTGCTTGGGGAGTATTTCTTTGGCGACAGTACGAAGGATGAAATCGTCATACCCTTCACAGACGACAACCTTCTCTGCGAAGAACATCTCGCTCGAAAACTCGTGAACGAGAATCCGTGCATAATCCTTGAGATTGACGGAAGTCGAGATCGTATCTCCGGTTGAGTCCTTGCTCAGGGCGATGACGTTTACGTCCTCTCCGCTCGTTCGCAGGAATTCTGCGCTGTGCGTGGTGATGATTACCTGATTCTTGTCACCGATAAAATCGGTCAGGCGGTCGCTAATCAAACGCCTCGCGTGAGGATGGAGATAAAGTTCCGGTTCTTCGATGCAGAGAAGCGCCGATGTCACGGTGTTCACATGCTTGGTGTAATAGCTGAAGAGACCGATTATGACCGCGCTCTGAATTCCCGACCCCTTGTCGGTGAGCAATGATTTGAACCCGTCGTCCACATAGAGCACACAGGTTTTGTAGAGGTCGAGTTGGTTGTCCGCGTTGAATTGGAAGTAAAGCTGTGTGCCGGGGAACGCAACCTCAAGGGCAGACTCTCGCACCTGCTCTCTGACAGATTCGAAAATCTCGTCAGCGACCTGACGGACCGCCGCCAAAGCGTTCAGCAAGTCCCGGTTCTTCATGTGACCAGCCGTGAGATGCTGCATGAGCTTGCCGTACCACGTCCAACTCGACAGGCGAAGCTGATTCTGGGGATCGCGAAACGACGGGATTATCGCGCTTTGCAGGAGTTCATTTCGGACGTTGGCTTTGAAGGCCATGATCCAATCGTTCTTGATGGATTCGCGAAAGAGGAAGCGGATGTCTTTGTCGATTTGGTCGTTATCATCTCTGATTGCCCTGAACGCGAAAGCAAAACTGTACTTGTCATCAAAGCACTTCTCGAAGGTTTCCTGATTTCGCAGCTTGGGATTGACATACTGTTTCCGCGCCACCGTGTCTTCCGTGACATCGAATATCTCGGAGAAGTTCTCCGGCAATGTGTCCCTTCGAAATCGGAGGGGGGCATTGTATTGGTCACAAGCAACGTAGAAGCCGAAGCATTTGTACAGCGCCTCGTAGTCGAGCGCCTCTCCAGCCTCTCTCGTAAGTTCGCACCAGATGAATAACTCATTCGCCGACCGCGATACGAAGTCGTTCTCTCCCTGTTTCTCCCTCCATGAGTGGAAGTCACCAAGGGTGATGTTTTCCGACTTCTGATATGTGGGGCTGTTCTCACCGAGGATTATGTGAAGCGCCTTGACGATGTTGCTTTTGCCGCAATTGTTGCGGCCAATGATGACGTTCTTGCCCTTGGCGAAGTGAAGGTCAAGTTCACGTATTGATCGGTAATTGACGACGTAAAGACGGCTGATGAACACTTTCTTACCCCCATGTCTCGCGTTTTAGCGATACGAGGAACGAGTAACTTTAGGGGACCCGTTTACGGGGGAAGTAACAAGGGGATTGTAGTGGAATAGTCTATTCGAGGCAACGCCGATGTCCCTGTTTATCGTGTGTCGGTTCTGTAAACGATGTTTCTATCGGAAAACTGAATCCATCAAGGTTACGGACCTAGACTTTCTTGTGTTTTTTACTGAACGGGCACGTTTGGAAAGTGAATGCCCGCTGAATCAAAAGTCGTCAACCAAAAAGCACACAGGGAGGATTGAGTTCGTCGGGAAGAAACTTCCAGAGTGATGAAGCGGCTTTTCACTTGCAGGGAGACGGCGCGTCGGACAGAATCCACTACGCCCATTTCTCGGGCGGGATGTACCGAACCGGATTTTGTGTCAGGGCATATTGATCGGGCACCCGTTTCCCCATGTAGTTATTCTTGGTACCTTCATCTGCCTCGGCACCTTCAAAACCCCAGCGAAGGTTTTTGTGGGTTGCTTTTAGTTTGGGAAAATTCTTCTCGGTGGCCTCCATCCATTTAGTTGGCGTGTAGACACCCACGACCAAACCCTGTACGTGAGCGAGCACCAGTTCGGCCCGTTCGGCTTTAGCCGGGTCTACCTTCCATGCGAAACGAGCCGCGTCATAGGTGTCTACCTTCCCTCGCGTCACCCCAATCGAGACCAAAAGAATGCGATGCCTCGGCACAAATTGCTCAACTGGAATTTCCGTCTTCATTTTCCAAACATACACCTGCTGCCGGATTCCTCGGCTTTAAAATCTCTTCACCTAAACGCCACCTTCAATCAGGCACCGTGAGAGATTTTCAAGGAACCATCAATTTCTGTCCCGCACTCCGCGTCGGCCACCTATTCTCGATCTTCGCCATGATCCGCTCGGCAAGCGCGATTGCATGAAGAACCGCCGACATCGGTGCTCATCGAGGGTGCCATACTCATTGTCCGCGTACTCTCCCCAATGCGGGATTGGACACGGAACCAACGATGAATTCCGCTTGAGCGGCGAGTTCAGAGACCTCTTTTGAGTGGATGTCAAAGTGATGGCCCTTTGCGAACCAAAGACCTTGATATTCTGCGGACAGGACGATCTTGTACTTCAGGCTGTTGAACAATGAGAGGCGACTTTCGATCCGGTGTTTGTCAGGTATCCCTTCAACTGTAACGATATGGCCTTCTGTAATCTGCGTTCCCGTCAACTTCTCGTTTGCAAGGATCGGGCGAGTGTTGAAGTAGACGATCTCTCTTGACGACTCCAGTGCGTGGCGAACAAAAGATCGGACAGGATCGAACTCCGGTTGCAGCACGAATTCCGCTCCCCTGACCCAAGCAAGATAGTTGAATGCGATCTTCGCCAAGAGACGCCTCGTGCTGGCTACAAAGTCATTGATGAAATTGACGCCGACTCTTCCGTCTTGCCCGATAGGCGAGGATAATTCTCCCTTGGGCTGAAATGTCGGGCACACGCGGAGAAGGCGTTTTTCGAGCCGCTGAAAATCTCCGCCACATCCGACAATCCGAAACTCGCTCCCTTTCGGATATTTCGATGCGAACTCTGCATTGACGTCCTTCTCCAAGTACCATCCCCACTCGTCGGAGGCGCTTCGTCGAGCGCCGACCTGTGGCAGAACGTCGATGTACGGTTCACCCTTCTTGTTGATCTTCAGGGCGACACGAGCACCAATCCAATCCGGCGATTCGGCGATCCTGAACTCAATACCGTCCGTCCCGACGCCGCCGATCTCTCCGCCTGTCGCAAGGCCGTAACTAAATCGGAGCACACCTTCGGTGCTTGAATTCCGCGTCGACCATTCCAGTGTGCGGCCAAAGAAGTGATTACAGTCGGCGCAAACGCAGAAAATCGTAAGGTTCGGGTGGAATGTGCCGAAGCTCTGCGGGATGACGTGTTCAGGCGGTTCTGAACCAGTCAGCATCTTTCGGCAGTAGATACACTGCGCCATCTCTCGATTATAAAGGGCGACTTATCGCTTCTTGACACGCTTAGTGGGACGCTTCCGAGGCGAGGATTGTCGCTTCATTTTCTTTGGCGGCGCACTCAGAAGTTTGGAAATGTTCTCAGGCTCGTCCAAACGAAGCCGGAGAATCTGCTCACCTGTTCAGCTTGCTCTGCTCGTCCACCGCTCGTCGATCCGCCGCAAAATCTCCTCAGCCCACCGAACCGCATCGGCAATGGCGCTCACGGTCGCAGGAATCCTCGTCCCGCCTTCGTATTGTGCCAGCTTCCGGGCTGCAAGAATCGCTGCCATGATTCCGATCACCCGTTTGCGGCTTTCGTCCACGCTATTCAACCAGAATTCGCTGGCTCAACCGACATGGCGGTCACTCGCCGCTACTGCTAGGAACTATAAAATTGAACTTGCAGCACATTGCGCCAAGGAGATAATGTTTGGGGCGTGCAGGAGGGGCTTATGTCAGTCGATGAAAATGTGCAGTTAATGCAACGCTGGTTCAAGGAAGTTTGGAATGAGGGCAGAACGCAAACGATCCACGAACTCTTTGCTGCTGATGGTGTCGCAATCGGGGAACACAAGGATGGCAAATCTCTTCGCGGACCCGCAGATTTCGTACCGTTCGCGGAACGTATTCGCCGAGCCTTTCCCGACATCCATATAGTGGTAGAAGATGCGTGTGGCGCGGAGGATAAGGTCGCAGTGCGATGGTCCGCTACCATGACGCATCGCGGTGATCATCTGGGAATGCCAGCCAGCGGCAAGCCGGTGCGGCTAACGGGGACGACCATAGTTCGCATCCGCGACAACCAAATCATCGAGGGCTGGGATAATTGGGATCAGCTAGGAATGCTCAAGCAGATTGGCGTCTATCAAAACCCCCAAAGCGACCTCTTGAAAAGTGCCTAGTCGCGAATGCACCTTCGCCACTTTCTTCCGAATCGTTTGATGCGAGACTCCTCGGAGTGTCTGAAGCGGCGAACCTTGCTTGGCTCGCGTGACGGGATGCCCATCCAAGCTGGCCACAATGGCTCCCAGAGCCTCTGAGACGCTTGAGCCGACCCTAACCCCTCCGGGCAGCCGAATCCCGGTGGCGGTGCTTCCTGAAAAAAGCGGGATGGGAAACGGCTGCGCCTTCCGCTCCTTCGATGTGACTCCCGCTGGCGGGGAGAAACATCCCTTTGCCTTCAAGGTTCCCCCGCGGCACCTTAGTAATGGCACCGTAATCACCCAACCGGTATCTTTCCCCACCTGCTGTAACAGCTAAGATGGCTTTCACTAAAGGCGAGACGGATTCACGGTTCCCCCCGGAACACTCACCCACGAAAACTCTGCAACCCTTCCACACTTTGCAGAGGAGCTTAGGAAAAATTGGTCGTAGCCCGAACACGCGGTAACGAACCTCAAATAGAGGCGCGAGCCGAACACCGGACTGGAGAATAAGATGAAACGCTACTCGTGTGCCTTGCTATTATTGGTTTCCTCGCTGTCTTTCGCGCTCACTCCGGTCACCATTAACAGCGCGTCCATCAATTACACGAACCACACGGTCACCGTTGTCGGGTCAGGCTTCTGCACGGGCGCTGTGCCCGCAGTCACTTTCAACACGACCCGACTTAAGGTGACATCTACGTGCTCGTCTTCCGTGGTCGTGGCTAGTCTGCCCGTGCAGGCGGCAGCCTCTTACCGGCTGATAATCGCCAATACCAGCGGAGGCTCGGCCACATTCTATGTGACTTACGGTGCTGTCGGGCCACAAGGGCCACAGGGTTTCACGGGAGCGACCGGAGCAACCGGGGCCACCGGAACCCAAGGTGCAACGGGCGCAATCGGTCCACAGGGTCCCATTGGACTGACGGGAGCAACCGGGGCATCTGGATCACAGGGTCCAATCGGGTTGACAGGAGCCACCGGAGCACTAGGAGCAACTGGATCAACAGGGCTGCAGGGAGCAGCAGGTCCACAGGGAATGCCCGGACCGATGGGTGCACAGGGGCTTCAAGGTCTGGCGGGTCTCGCTGGTGCAATCGGGCCACAAGGAGTGGCGGGGATCAACGGAAACGATGGCGCAGCAGGCCCACAGGGTCCACAAGGTCTGGTTGGACCGCAGGGCGTTGCGGGCACCAACGGCACCAATGGGACAGGCTTCAACTTCACAGGTCCATGGTCCACTTCTCAGAGTTACAACGTCAATGACGTGGCGACTTTCAACGGCACCACCTACATCGCTTTGCAGTCGAACAACGGGAAGGAACCTGATCTGAGTTCCAACACTGACGTCTTCACACTTACGCAGATTACAGGGCTGCCACCCGGGAACAATCAAAATGTCCCCGGAACATACGTCTGGTCGTTACCTTTCGGCACAGTTTGCTCGGGTGTTCCCTGCAAATTGGTGGTCAATGGCACTTTTAACGGCACCCCTGCAAGTTTTACAGTCGTTTTCTTTGATCCATTGGTTTGTTGCGGCAACCCCTATGGCTCACTTGGGGAATCCATAGCAGCAACGCAAGTTTCTATATGGGTGAACGGTCTAAACCCCTGCTGCCAAGCAAACTCCCAACTTGCAATGTTCGGCTCGTCCACTTCGATTTACAACCCAGCGTCGAACGAGCCGTACAACTCAACTCTGGTAGTCTCGCCCGGGAGTTATCCGAGCGTCGATGGTCAGTCAACGTTTTCCATCACCAGCGGTGTTACTTGGGGCGTGATGGCGCAAGCGGGAACCAATGGCACTAACGGCGTGCCGGGAATCAACGGCCTGCCGGGAATCCAAGGAATTCCTGGCACTCCGGGGATCAACGGGATCAATGGTACCAACGGTACCAGCGGAACTAACGGCACAAACGGTACTGGCTTCAACTTCCGCGGGACGTTCGACCCCAACGCTTCCTATGCGGTTAATGAGGTCGTGACCTTCGCGTACACAGGTAATAATATTACCTACAACGTCAACCTCACATTCGGCTCTGGTTCTGCGGTTGGCACAATTACAACCGATGGCACCATAGGAGTGCTGACCCCAACTAACATCGTCAACTGGAACCTCACGTTAAACGATGGTACCAAAACGGGGGTTCTGACACCCTCCAATACCACAATTTCCGGTAGCGGATTAAGCGCCACAGCAACCACTCTGCTATTCGACTACAGCACATGGGGCACTCAGTTGGGTTTCTCGTCATCGGCTGGAGTCCTCTGTTTCACGGACTATACGAACTGCTTCCCCGGTGGAACCGGCCTCGGAACTTGGAGCGTCAGCGGCGACAATTTGTACTCGTTCGCCAATGCCTCTGGCGTGCAGCCAATTGCCACTGGCGGTGCTCCCGCGACTCACGGCACATCCACATATGTCGCAACAGGTTCCGTAGCAGCGGGGACTGTTATACCGGGCACGTCTCCGTGGGTAATGATGGCACAGGCCGGGGCAACGGGAACTCCGGGTATCAACGGCACCAACGGTATTAACGGCATCAATGGTCTTCCCGGAGCACAAGGTCCACAGGGATTACAGGGGGCAGCGTCAACGGTACCCGGACCGCAAGGACCGCAAGGAAACCCCGGCACGAATGGCACAAACGGACTCAATGGAACGCCAGGTCCGTCATTGGCGGAAATGCGAGCGGCACTTTTGCAGTGGTATCCACAGACCTATCCAGCCGGGACCAACCCTGCTGCGATTGCATTCGATGGAAGCAACCTCTGGATCACAAATTACACTTCCAACGTGGTGACTAAACTACGGGGCAACGATGGTGTTATCGTAGGCACCTACCCGACAGGGGCGTGGCCTCTCGGCATAGCCTTCGACGGAGTCAACATCTGGGTCGTAAACGCAAACAGTAACACCCTGACCAAATTACAGGCCAGTGACGGCATGCTCGTTGGGACCTATCCAGTGGGAGCCAGTCCTTCTGAAGCAGTGTTCGACGGAGCCAATATTTGGGTCACAAACACTTGGAGCAACTCGGTGACAGAGTTGCGAGCTACGGACGGCGCGGCCATCGGTAGCTATCCGACGGGTACCAATCCCAAGGGCATAACGTTTGACGGGAATAACATCTGGGTCTCAAATTACGGTTCTAACAACATGACCGAGCTGCGGGCTAGTGATGGCGCGGTTCTCGGTACCTTCCCGCTTGGAACAGGTCCCTACGGCGTAGCATTCGACGGACTCAACGTCTGGGCAGTGAATTATGGCGACAACACCGTGACGAAGTTACGGGCTAGTGACGGCGCACTTGTCGGCACCTATCCGGTCGGTCACAATCCTTATTTCATGGCGTTTGACGGGAGTAACATCTGGGTCACAAACGGCGGCGACAATACGGTGACCAAGCTACGAGCCAGTAGCGGGGCATTTCTCGGTGCGTACCCAGTTGGCTTGAGGCCTGATATGGTGGCGTTCGATGGAAGCAATGTCTGGGTCACAAATGATGGTGGAGGCGTGACCAGAATAGGCGCAACCAAATAAAAACGGCGGACGCCTGAGCCCCGGCAAACCAAGCCGGAGCTCCACCTTTTTCAGTATTAACCCGGCTCGCGGCGGCTATACGACGACGAGGTTCTCATGGTAAAGGACCTCAAGCCCGATTGAAATACGGGGCTGTCCTAATTTGCCTTGATTCACTCGGCGGTTGGCCTGATAATTCCATCGTGCAATCTGGCAAACAGACACGCAGGCTGTGGTGGGGGTTCTGGGTTCTCATTGTCGCGATTGCCGCATGGTTTTGGCCTGGTTTCAACTCCCTGCACCTACAGCGCCCAACGGTCTTGGTTGACCCGCCTGCATCTCCCCAATCCTCGACGCCATCGAAATAGAAAATCCCAGACGCTTTCGTGAGTGTGGCTAGTTAGCTGGTCAACGATGAAGGGAGAATGGCGGATGCGTGATCCCCATGATGATGCTCTGCCATGAGCACGACGAAGAACCGGAGATGCGTCCTGATCCGATCAGCCCAGAGAAGCGGGAAAAAATAATCGTCTACATGGCGGCTGGGCTCTTGGGCGCTTATCGGTATTTCAGGAAACACCGAGAAGCCTTCTCAGGTACGACTCTCATCCCCGAGACCCGGCACAATGCTCCCAAGGTCGGACGGAGCGAGCTATGCCCCTGTGGATCGGGGAAGAAATACAAGAAGTGCTGCGGCGGGGCGAGGGTGAACTGATGCTAGAGGGCGACTTGTCGCGTGGCGCACTCCAGAGTGCGACTTTGCACTTTTTCGCAGCACCCGTTATAGCACCCGTTCTTGTTCCGTCTACGGTGTTCTTAAAGGTATTTCGGCAGTCCCAGCAGACCTGTTAAGATGTTGAAAGTATTCAAGAGAAGCAGATTGACACGGTAGAGGTCAGGAGTTCGAGTCTCCTCGTGCCTACCATTTCTTTCAATCACCTGCTGAAACCCTTCTCCAAAAATCTGGGTCCATTAGGGTCCAATAAGCGCTCCGACTCCAAGACATTCTTGCGCACTCCGACTAAGCCGCAGAAAATTTGGAGGATTCGCTTGGTCTTCGTTGCGGCTTGCAAGTATTGGTTGGCGACCGAATGGTGAGGTGGCGCTCCCGCCAAAATGCTCCCCACTGAATGCCGAAACGTGTGCGAGCCGACCCCCGCGATTCCAAGCGTCGTAAAGGACATGCGGCTTTCTTTTCCGCCTGTTATTTTACCCACTCGCAGGATGAAATGCTGACGGCGAGGGCGGCGAGTCGCTCGTCGCCGCCCCTGAATTCACAATTCGAACACACCTACTTCGCATGCGCAATGAAACCGTGACTGGTGCCATCCGACGGCGAATAGCGTCCCACGATCTGCAAACTGCCGTTGAGCCCGTCCGCACGAGTGCTGCAAGGGCTAACGCCGCAATCATTGGTCTCCTGAAATGGGTAAAACTTTCCCTGGTGGAAGAGAATGCCCTTTCCTAAGCCATTCGAGTCGAAATAGGTACCGTCAATATCGCCCTTGTTGCTGACTGCGTGAATGACTGTCCCCACGGTCCCGGCTCCGGAGTAGGCAAGACTCTTGTAAGTTTTTCCATTGTTGCTGGTCGTGAAAGAAACGTAACTGCCGGCAGAATTGATTCCATACACGCCAATCACGCCAGAATTGTTAACTGACCATGCGGCGGTATAGCCTGCGGCACCGGGCACGTCGAGCGTCTTGTATTTCTTGCCGGTCAGCACAAACCCGTGCGTCGCGCCCGTGGAATCCACGTACGAACCGACTACTACTCCTTTTGCATTGATCCCATTCGCTTCGGTCGAAGTCGCCCGGCGGAGAAATGGTGGTGAAATTCCCGTTTGCGTAGCGGCAACCGTGTCCAGGGAGTGGCCGCCTGATTCAAGGACCACACTCTTGCGCCAGGCACCAGCCGCTCCCGGGACCACAGTGACCGCATTGAGCAGCTCCAGTGCTCTGCGGTCCAGGTTAAACCCGCACACATATTCGATGGACTGAACGCGGGCGATCCACTTTCTCGGATTTCCGACCTTAACGTTACCGGAAACCGCCGCCACCCTGGGGTCGGAAAAATGGCGGACTAGATTCGTGATGGTGCTCGGACAGAAGAGCGTATCGGCATCCAGCGTCACCAGGAATTCGTGACTCGCCTCTGCGTATTTGTGAATGCTGGCGTGGATGTTATTCACAAGCCTCCGCCGCGCGGCCGGGTGGGAAATACTTCCTGCGATTGCCACCCGTCATCGCGAAAGTTAGTTACCACGGCTAGCACGGGTAGCTTCGCCTGTCGCGACCACTCCACGATGGAAATTTCCGTATGGTCTTGCAGATCGCCAACGCCATTTTGCAGGATCCACCCGGCAAGTACGTGAGTCAGGTGGGCGGAATTCGCCTTGAGCGAAAACAGGCTGTCTCATCCCATGGAACGTAAAAACCAAAGACAACGGGGGGAGGGCAGAAACTCTTGCAGGCATCGAACCACGATGCGGAACGTTGGCGGTAGGGAGGGCGGCCTTGTCCTCGGCATAGGCTGTTTTCACGAGCGTGCCTTGCGCTCCTAGCTGATCGTTGCGTTCATCCTGCCGCAACCGTTCAGCGTCGTCGATTTTGATCGCTGGAAAACGTGGGTCATGAAATAGGCCGGCAACAAAAAGGCTGGCGCCAGCGATGCCGATGAATGCAACCGCGGCCAGCGTTGCCAGGCACAGCCTCCAGCGTTTCCCAGACCGATCAAAGAAAACCGGCTTCGGGCGATCTGAGACGTGAGTCGAAATGTGCTGGAGTCTGCTCATGGCCCTTCTCTACTTGAAGATTTTCACGTTGGAAACATTGGGGGTTTGGCGCTTGTTGGCAAAATTCCAAACCAGTAATTTCACACTGCCTTACTTGGTATAGCGGGAAGTGGGGTCCGAAACTGACATCGCCGCTGGAAATTGTTTTTCTGCACAGATCCCGGGCAACCCGAGAGTTGCAGAGGCCAGTGAGTCCCGAATAGGCCGACCAAGGCGGCTCGGCTCACGAAGGATGCCACTTTATCTGCAACATAAGTGCATTTCTTGTGTCGTTGTAGAAAGCATCGATCAAAGACTTCAAAAGGATGGAATGCGTCCTGCCACTGTGATACTTTTCGGCATTGGGGGAGCAGGAATCATGACGTATTCTCAGGACCTGGCAAAGGTGGGGGTCACCCAACTGCTCCGAGCTTGGGGTGAGGGGGACGAGGCTGCGCTCGAGCAGTTAGCTCCTTTGGTGGAAAGCGAACTGCACCGCTTAGCGCAAAAGTATATGCGCCGGGAAGGCCCCGGCCAGACCCTGCAGACCACGGCGTTGGTGAACGAGGTCTACCTTCGACTCATCGACACCCAGCAAGTGAGTTGGCAGAACCGCGCTCATTTTTTTGCCGTCTCGGCGCGAATCATGCGTCGCATCCTGACAGATTTTGCCCGCTCCCGGCATTACTTGAAAAGAGGCGGGGGAGCGCGTCACATATCGTGGGATGAGGCTCTCGCTGTTTCTCAGGAACCGGACGCGGATATTGTGGCCCTCGACGACGCACTAAACCAATTGGCTCTGCTGGACCAGAGAAAGGCGCAAGTAGTGGAATTGCGTTTTTTTGGCGGGCTGAGCGTCGAGGAGACGGCAGAAGTTCTGAAGGTTTCTCAGCAAACCGTCATGCGCGACTGGAAGTTTGCGAAGTCATGGCTTATGCGTGCACTTAGCGAACCAGAATCCAATGACTGAGCGATTGCGGCAAATCGAGTCCTTGTATCACGCCGCCCTGGAACACGAAGAGGCCGAGTGGGGGCCGTTTCTCGACGCGGCGTGTGCCGGCGACGAAGAGCTGCGTCGCGAGGTTGACTCACTCCTGGTTTATAGCACGCATTCGAGAAACTTCATCGAGTCCCCGGCGCTGGAAACAGTTGCTAAAGCCTTGGCTACGGAAAAAAGCCGAGATCAGACTAGCCCAATAGTGACTGATGTGAACCAGAATCTGGCGGGGACCACGATTTCCCACTACGAAGTAGTCTCGCATCTGGCGACCGGTGGCATGGGCGTTATTTACAAGGCCAAAGACACGCGACTGGGTCGCACCGTCGCATTGAAATTCCTCCCTGAGCACCTTGCCCACGATGCGTATGCGCTTGCGAGATTTCACCGTGAGGTTCGTTCTGCCAGTTCTTTAAACCATCCCAACATCTGCACCATCTACGAGGTCGACGAACACGAGCGCCGTCCTTTCATGGTGATGGAGTACCTGGACGGGCAGACGCTTAATGATTTGATTTCCGGCCAGCCGCTGGAAACCGATAGAGTGCTGCAACTCGCGGTTGAAATCGCGGATGCGCTGGAGGCTGCGCATGCCGAGGGCATAGTCCACAGGGATATTAAGCCGGCGAACATCTTCGTGACGCGGAAGGGGCGCGCAAAGATCTTGGATTTCGGTGTAGCCAAGCTGCGACCACGAACCAACCTGGAGTCACCTGCGCTTTCAACCCGAGAAGGAGTATCTCGGTTGCCCTTGGAAGTACGACTCCCATTTGATGAAAAAGAGCAAGTATCGAGTCTTACCCGATCTGGATCGGCGATTGGAACAGTTTGCTATATGTCACCGGAGCAGGCGCGAGGGGAGAACCTCGACGCTCGCACCGACCTGTTCAGTTTTGGTGTGGTGCTGTATGAAATGGCAACGGGGCAGCAGGCATTCGGTGGCAGGACCACGGCAGTCGTTTTCCGCTCGCTTTTAGCGGAACAGCCTAAGCCTCCGCTCGAGTTGAATCCGGCTCTCCCACGCGCTTTCGAGCGAATCATTTCTAAAGCCCTGGAGAAGGATCCCGCGGCACGATACCAGTCCGCCGCCGAGATGCTGACGGATTTGAAAGCACTAAATGCGGGGCAGCAAGTTTATGCAGGCTGGAGGAAGGAGCCTTCGCGCTTTTTGGGGCTGGTGGCCGGAGTGCTCGCCCTGCTGGTGCCAGGAGCTTATTTCTTTCGTCAACAGCAGCCATCCCCGCGGCTGACCGACAAGGACACGGTCTTGCTGGCCGATTTCACGAACAAGACCGGCGATGGCGTGTGGGATGAAACCCTGAAGCAGTGGTTGCGGGTCGAACTGGAACAGTCGCCTTATCTCAACATTGTCTCCGATGAAAATGTAACCCGATTGCTTCGTTACGCGGGGCGCTCGACTAATGAGAGGCTGACCCCGGAACTGGCGCGGGATTTGTGCCAGCGCGCGGGCAGCAAGGCCACATTGCTGGGGTCTATTTCGAGCGTTGGCAGCCACTACGCCCTTGAGCTCAGGGCCGTGAATTGTCAGAACGAGGATTCGTTGGCGCAAGAGCAGACGGAGGCAAACAGTCGCGAGGAAGTATTGGCGAAGCTGCATGACGCGGGCGTAAACATGCGGAATAAGCTTGGAGAATCGCTGGCTTCCATCAAAAAGTATGACATGCCTGTGGAGCAGGCCACGACGCCATCGCTTGAGGCGCTGCAAGCCTATAGCGCGGCACTAAGAACTAAGCGTTCCAAAGGGGATGATGAAGCCTTGCCCTTGCTCAATCGGGCGGTCGAATTGGACCCAAATTTCGCCATGGCACACGCCGTTCTGGGGACGGTTTACTCAAACCTTGGCGATGCCGCATTGGCTGCCGAGCAGACCAAGAAAGCTCATCAGCTTAGGGGACAAGTAACAGAACGGGAAAAGTTCTACATTGATTCCTCCTACTACAACATGGCCACGGGGGAGTTAGAAAAGGAAATCGAGGTTTACGAGCAGTGGAAGCAGGCGTACCCGCGAGACTGGGTTCCGTATCATAAGTCCGCGTATTGCGACGGGTATCTCGGCCGATACGACAAGGCTGCGGCAGGATATCGCGAGGCGCTGAAACTGGAACCGGACGACGTGGTCAATTATATCGACCTTGCCAACACCTACATTACCCTGAATCGCCTCGATGAAGCCAAATCGGTTCTCGAGGAAATCCAGACTCGGAAACTGGAACATGAATACGTTCCCCAAACCTCATATCTTCTCGCCTTTATGCGCGACGACATCAAGGAAATGGAAAGGCTGGTTTCGGCCGCGACAGGCAACCCAAGCAACGAAGATATTATTTTTCTGAGCCAGTCAGACACCGAGGCATTGCATGGACATTTGCGCAATGCCCACGACTTCTTGAACAGAGCCGTCGACTCAGCGGTTCAGAACGGAGCAAAAGGAAGGGCGGCCGAGTGGCGGGCGCACACCGCCTTGCGAGAGGCAGACTTTGGGAATGTGGAGCAGGCAAAGCAAGAGGCCAGCGCGGCTCTCACTATGGCGTCGGGAACCGACGTGCAGGCTCTGGCGGCTCTGGCTCTGGCGCGCGCCGGGAGCGTAACTCGGGCCCACAACATCGCACTGGATCTCAGCCAGCGATTTCCGAACGACATCTGGCTGGAGAACTATTGGTTACCCAGCATTCGAGCGGCAATTGAGATTGAGCGAAAGAATCCAGAGCGGGCAATCCAAGAATTACAGATCAGCAGACCCTACGAATTAGGTGGAGACCCGATCACGCTGGATACTCTGTATCCGGTCTATCTTCGCGGTCAGGCATATCTGATGCAGCGGAAAGGGACGGAAGCCGTGGCTGAATTCCAGAAGATCCTCGACCACCGCGGACGCGTTGCCAATGGTGCCCTGGGTGCGCTTGCCCATGTTCAACTGGGGAGAGCTTACAAGTTGTTATCTGATAAAGCGAAAGCTCGGACTGCCTACCAAGACTTCCTGACGCTTTGGAAGAATGCCGACCCCGGCAGTTCCCTGCTGCGAGAAGTAACCTCCGAATATTCCCGTTTGCATTAGAAAAATCACGAACCGTGATTCGCCTGCCTCGCTGGATTCTTTCTCTTCGCACCAAAGAGAACGAACAAACGCTGGTTGTTGCGTCAGCGTCCCAAGTCGCTCGTAGCCTCTCGGACTCGGCGGATCTGCATTACCCCGTCACTTTTTGCTGTACTGGAACACCGTCCCTTGTTTGAAACGTCCGCCCTTTTCAGCAGTACCATAGATGACGCCGGCACTATTGATCAGCAAACCGGCTTGCGGACTTCCACCGTCTGCCTTCCCAGTGAAGCCGTGTAACACCGTCTCCTGATCGCTCGCAATGGTTACGCTGAAGGCTGTCCCACGGTGACCCGGACCGCCGGATAAAGTGGTCCCGTAAAGGGCGCCATTGTGTAGAACCAGATCTGAGGCTGGCGTTCCTCCATCCTTGCCCCCGGTAAACGTGTACAGTACGTTTTCCATTGCTGGGCCGTAACTGCCACTCACGGAGAACAGCACACCTTTGCAACAACCGTATCGACTAGCAGAATTTTTGCCACCAATTTCAGCCGTGCCGTACAACGTACCATCCCCGTCTCGAGCCAAACCTCCAAACGGATTTCCGCCGTCGGCACTGCCGGTAAAGTTATAGAGGACAATTTCCGTGTTTGTCGTATCTAGTGTGAACACGGTTCCCGCGCCGCCAGATCCGCCGCTGAAGGTGACGCCATAGAGGTTACCCGCGGGGTCTAAAATCACACCCGCCTTGGGGTCAGCACCATCGGACGGAGCTCCAGCGAAACTGTGCAGCACGGTCTCTGTGTCCGCGGTGTCAAACTTGAATACCGTACCCAGGCCGAAAGAGCCGCCCCTTTCGGTGGTGCCGTAAAGATTCCCGGAGTTGTCCATCACCAAACCTGCGTAAGGGTTCGCTCCGTCCGCACCTCCAGCGAAATTGTGCAATACCGTTTCCTTGCCGCTCGTATCTACCTTGAAGACCGTACCCAAGCCGGAGGCGCCGCCGGCAAATGTAGTGCCATAGAGATTGCCGGCACCGTCCCGAAGCAAACGTCCGTAAGGGGTGGCTCCGTCCGGCCCGCCGAAGACGTGCAGCACAGTCTCGTTATTGGATGTATCCAGCTTGAACACTACCCCGAGGCCGGAGCCGCCGGAGGATGTAGTGCCGTAGAGGTTGCCAGCTGCGTCCTGGATCAAAGCTCCAGTGGGGATGCCTCCATCCGCACCGTTAAACGAGTGGTCTACGCGGAATTGTTTGCCTTTGGGTGGGCGGTCCGTTGCAGTTTTGTTCGTGTTCTGCCCAAGTACAGTGGGCGTAATCGTGCATTGAAAGATAGCTGCACAGAATACGAAGATCAGTACGCGTTTCACGTCGTCCCCCAAAGAGATCCGGATGACTTTGCCGGGAGAGTGCTGGGCAAGAGCGGATGTTGTAATCGCAAGAAGCCCTTAAATCAGGCTAAACCCGCATTGTTGCGCAATCGTATCAGAATTGGGGAAATTCGTCGAGAACGAAGTTTTCGTCCTTGGCGGGTGTAATGGGCATGCGTCTTGGGGCTCTGCGCATGATATTTATCCAACTGTAACGGTTCTGTAACCGTCGAGCAAAGATTAGCTGACACAATCGACTGCGAACCAATCCCTAAGATTCCAAGGAGACTCCCTATGACAGCTAACTGCGTCAAAAATTTCGATCGTTTGCACTCGAGCGCTCGGTGTCTGGCTATGGTTTCAATATTCGTTTTCATCGGCTTTGCGGTTTCGTCCGCGCAAAACACTTATTTCGCTCCCAACAACCTGGTCGTCAGCCGTTCTGTGTACGACAACAATCCGAACAATGTGACGGTTGGCGAACTGCTGCCGCCAAACTGCCAGGCTACTCAAGGTGGATGTAACGGAAACGCAGTCAATGACGGCACCTACCCGTATGTTTGGAACAACAATCTGGTTGATGGCAGCTTTGGCGTCACCTCCAAGCTGTTCCTGGACCAGTACACTCCTGCGGGAGCATTGATTAACTCACTCGAAGTTCCGAATAGTGGCCCACCCCAGAAGGATCACATGGTCACCAGTTTTTCCTCTAAATCCGAAGTGGCCCTGAATCTCTCCACCGACGGCCAATACCTGACTTTCATGGGGTATGTTTCAGGCATCGACAACCTCGATGTGTCGAATTCCAATACGCCCGGCGTCTTGGATCCGACCAATCCAGTCGGCGAGAGCTACTATCGCGCCGTTGCGCTCGTCGATGCTAAGGGAAAGTTCAAGTTCACTGAAACTAATGCATACAGCGGAAACAATGGCCGTGCTGCCATCCTGAATAACACGAATGGAGCGAATTACCTGTACACGGCGGGGAATGCGGGAAACGGCGGAAATCCTCAGCCGAACGGCATCATCCTCGCAGCAGGTGCCCAGATTCTCACTCCCCAGACTAAAGCTGAGATCGCACAGCGGCCCGGCACTCCTACGCCGGTAGCCAGTTTCAACATAACCCAATTAGGCGATTCTCACGACAAGATCGGCAAGGACGACAATTTCCGCGGCCTCAGGATCTTCAACAACGTTGTCTATTACACCAAAGGCAGCGGCGGCAACGGCGTTAACACCGTATACTTCGTTGACCCCAGCCTCACGGTTTGCAACGATTCAAACGGTGTCGGCCTGCCAGCGGCTAACGCAATCCTACCCACCACTCCGCTGGCCTACGATCCCACAGTTCTGCAGACCAAGGGTCTTGATCCGAACAATATGTGCGTGCTGAAGGGTTTCCCCACGACGCTGAAGTCCACGACCTCGTTTCCATTCGGCGTGTGGTTTGCCAACGCAAACACCCTTTACGTTTCTGATGAGGGCAACGGTACGAACACCTTTTCCAACGGAATCTATACGGCGGCCGCATCGCAACCGACCGCAGGACTGCAGAAGTGGATCTTTGATTCCGTCACCGGCCAATGGAACCTGGCTTATGTGTTGCAATCCGGACTGCAATTAGGCGTGCCCTACACCGTCGCTGGTTACCCGACTGGGAACAATCCGGCGACCGGCCTGCCATGGTCTCCCGGAGCAGATGGCCTGCGTAATATTACCGGCGTCGTAAACGGGGACGGTACGGCAACGATCTACGGAATTACGTCGACCGTGAGCGGAAACGGCGACCAAGGCGCGGATCCAAACCAACTCGTCGCAATCACCGACAATTTGAGCGCGACGACTCTGCCGACTGGCGAAAGCTTCTCCTCGTTGCTGACGGCCGGATTTGCAGAAGTCCTGCGCGGCGTCTCCTTCACTCCCGGAAGCTCAGGTGGGCATTGAGAGGCAGTTCCGCGCAAACGTGAGGTCCTTCACGTTTGTCCAAAATGCCGGCACAACCAGGAATGGCGTGGCTCCCAAGCCCGCCGTTCCTGCGCCGTGCTTCCGTTGTGTCCACAGCGGTTTCAGGGCTTTTGTAGGGGCAGGCTTAAAAACGCGCAAACTGGCACGAGGCCTTGCCATCTGCTTGAGGCAGTTGCGCTGACCCTGATCGGTTCCGGCGCGGGTCCTGATAGCGCTTATAGTCCACTAGCTTTGGACACGACTGCTTATCGGCACTGATCGCCGCCGGGTGCATTGCCATGGTGGTCTTTCTCTATTTTGCTTGTCAACGAACCGGACGATGGCAGCTGGAGCGGAGCATTGAGAGATATCGGCGTGGGTGACAGTCTTTCGGTACGATGACTTCCTGTTGAAATATCTATAACACCACTGACGTTGAAGCGGTTCTGAGCGAAATCGCTGTTTGCGACAGTTAACCATTTGCTGTCGATCAAGGTGCATAATATTGCCGAGAAGATACAGTGAGCAAACGAGCGTGGCTGGTATTTAGTGCCCTGCAAATCGTCGGTTGCATCCTCGCGAGCTATGGCACGATGTATTCGGAGTCAGCGTTTGTACGGGGGGCGTGGCTATGCGGATTCCTTCTGCTTCTACCAGGCAGGCTGCTTGCGATGGCCTTAGACCAGAAGTTGGTGCGACGGGCGAGGCCAGCAGTTAACTGTTGAAAAATCGCCATATCGCTCGTTGACCCTGCCTTTGGTGGCAGAGCTTGCTTCAGCGGCGCACCTACCTTAGACTTCTGATAGGTCGGAACCAGTGGTAACTCGTTGACAGTCGGGGCGTAGCGCAGCCTGGTAGCGCACCTGCCTTGGGCGCAGGGGGTCGTAGGTTCAAATCCTATCGCCCCGACCAATCCTTCGATGAGTTACAGTCTGGACTCAGTGACGGGGAATCAATGGCGAGCCCAACCCCGGCTGCTCTGGCCGCTTCCCGCAAACATCCGCTGATACTCCGCGTAACTGATCGGCAGCCGGCCCGTATTCAGCGGAGAAGCGAATATCCAGTCCTCCAATCGCGGATCTCTGTGGCCTGCTTCCAGGCAGAGAGAGCCGAGGCTAGTTGAGGGTCCAGCGCCATCTTCTTGCGAGATCCCTCCGTCAGTATCGAGATGTTGATTTCACAATCCCGTGTTCAGCGGTGAGCTTCGAGCCGATCCAGTCCACATGCTTCCATCGCAGCGCGACTTCTGCCAGATACCCATCTGGCATTCGCTAGCAAATTCAAGATCGTGCCTCAGTGCTTCGTGACTTTGAAAACACCCTTGCTGACGGCCACTCCGCCTGGAGTGTTAATCGTGATGTGCCCAGTCTTCGCCCCGGTAGGAACCGTTGCGGTCACCTGCTTATCCGAGTTCACCGTGAACTTGGTTGCCGTCACGCCGCCAAAGGCAACCTTCGTGGCCTGCTTCAGGCTCACTCCCATGATTGTCACGTTTGTGCCAACCGGGCCGCTGGTCGGATTGAAACTCAATATCTGCGGCGTGACCCGGAATACCTTGATGCTGGGTAATGTTCCGGCGGAGGTTTTCACCGTCACGGAGCCTGTAGTTGCGCCGTCGGGGACGGCCGCTGTCAGGTAGGTATCCGAGACGATCTGAAACTTGGCAGCGGTCCCGCCGAAGGACACACTGGTTGTTCCGTTGAATCCCTGCCCCAGAAACTCGACGGTCTTGCCAACTTTGCCAAGGTACGGCAATAGGCTGACGAAAGCCGTCAACTTGGAGTCCTGCCAGCTATAGAACACGCCGCAGTTGCCTGGAGCGCAGGGACTCACGTTCCCAGTGCCTCCTACCGGGCTGTCCCCGTAAACCACTCCACTGGTGTGCTGGAAAGGCGTAACGTAGGGCGTCGCTCCGGTGGTGTAATCAAATTTGTAGAGCACCGAATAAGCTCCCTTGGGGGTAATCTTGAAAACCGTGCCACAGCCATCCGCACAGTTAGAATTAACAGTTCCTCCGTTGGAGTTTGCGCCATAGAAGTTGCCGTCGCTTGCTAGCACCAGGCCGCCGTAAGGCCTGGCTCCGTCCGTGGTTCCGTTCATTTCATGCAAAATGGTGAGCTTGCCCGACGGGGTGATCTTGAAGACGACTCCGCCGCCAGTGCCACCGTAGATCGTGGTCCCGTAGAAATTCCCGTCGGCGCCCTGAACCAGGCCGGCGAAAGGGGTTTCCCCGTGGGTGCTGTCAAAACTGAAAAGCAATGTAAACTTGCCGGCGGGGCTAATCTTGAAGACAACACCGGCATTCGCACTAGTTCCAGCCGGAGTCGTTCCGTAGAAATTGCCGTCCGTGCCCAGGACCAGAGGCCCGTACGGCTCATAGCCGTGGGTGATGTCGAATTCATGGAGGGTAGTGAGTGCTCCCGCAGGCGTGATCTTATAAATCGTCCCACAGCCGCCACCGCACACTTTGGTATTCCCTCCGGCAGTGGTTGTGCCGTAGAAATTTCCATCGTTTCCTTCTACCGGTGGGGCATAAGGATACGCTCCGTCCTTGCCGCCCGTGAAGCTATAGAGGGTTGTGTAAGTCCCGCCCGGCGTTAACTTGAATACTGCCCCAGCCGTTACCGAGCCGCCCTCGTACGTAGTGCCGTAGAAGTTGCCATCGCTACCGAGCGTCACGCCGCCTTGGGGGAACGCGCCATCGTTGCTGCTGCCCGTGAAGTTGTGTATGTTCTTCAGGTTCCCCGCCGGTGTGAGCTGGAAGACCGCGCCACAGCAGGTGCCTCCTCCGGGCGCGGTGCTGTACAGATTGCCGTCCCGGCCTTGGGCAATGATGCCGGAATATGCAGGTTTCTGTGGGTCACCGGTGTTGCTTCCGAAGTTGTACAGCACGGAAAAGGTTTGAGCCTGGAGCCCGGCGGCAGCGATCAGCCCCAGCAGCACTGGTACCAGCGATCGGCGTAAAACATCTGTGTACGTCATGGCAATGTCTCCTTTTCGGTTTCCAAATACATGGTGTGTCTCCCTAAGTTCGGAGAAGCGAACAGTTACCGCTTTCTTTGCGGTTCACCTGTTTCGACTGGGCCTGTCGGACGTCTCACCGCGGGTAGCGCGGGAAATTTCCTTCTATCTCATAAAGCGGAAAAAATGGCTGAATTGGCTCACCGAACGCCGATTTTTCTATTGCCCGTGGGGTTTAGCATGCCTTGTCTAACAAAAGTCGAACGGAGCTATCCTGAGCTCGAGTGGAGCCTTGCTCCTCGATGGCGGCCAGCTTACTTGAGTAAACTGCGGGGCCGTTGTGGCGCGAGTAGAGGTCCTGGCACACCTGGTAGCCGGATACAGGCGTAAAATGGTCTGACCTCGCAGGGCGCCATTCATTCCATTCAGGGCACTTTGAGCCTGACACGAAAGTACCTCCAAGGTTGCCGATAGGGACTCCGCAAGCCCGATTTTTCTGATATTCTCATTCGTTTTAATCTGAGGGAAAGCAGTGGAAAAACGTGGGGCAAAATATCATCGGGAAAGACTGGGAGAGGCCCTGCGCGAGGAGATTGAGACTATCGTGGAGGGCGAACTGGGTGACCCTCGCATCGGTTTGGTCAGTGTTAGCAGCGTTATGTTGGGAAGCGGTTCGCGCTCGGCACGGATTTTCGTGGTTGTCCAGGGCGACGATGAGGAAGCTGAACGCACGTTAGAGGGTCTGACGGCAGCCGTTGGTTTCATCCGCCGTGAATTGGCTGAACGTTTGCAACTGCGGCGTCCGCCTGAGTTGTATTTTCAATTAGACCGCTCGCAGACGTACGCCGCAAGAATCGATGAGCTCTTGAAACGCAACAAGAAAAGGAGCCGATAGCGAGTTGATCGGGGTGTAGGCAAAATATGTTGAAAGAAGTTCTTAGTCACATCGAGCGCCGCAACCGTTTCCTGCTGACTTCGCACGCCCGCCCCGATGGAGACGCGGTCGGCTCCGCGCTGGCGTGCTGCCAAATTCTGCGTTCTATGGGCAAGGAAGCCGATGTGGTTTTGCACGATGGGGTCCCTCGCATCTATCAGCCGCTGCCTTTTGCCGATACCGTGGTCCGCGCCGAGCGCGTGAATGGGAGCTATGAAGCCGCCATCATTCTCGAATGCGACAGCATCCAGCGTACGCGGCTGGAGGGACTGGAAAACCGTTTTCTGATCAGCATCGATCATCACGTAAGTGGGCGGCCTTTTGCGAATGTGAACTGGATCGATCCCAAAGCTGTTGCGACGGCGGAGATGGTCTACCGTCTAGCGCGAGAGGCAGGCGTGAAGATTTCGCCCGAGATCGCAACCTGCTTATACACCGCCGTCCTGACGGATACTGGTTCGTTCATGTTCGAAGGTACCAACGAGCATACTTTTGCTTTGGCAAGGGAACTGGTGCTGGCTGGCGCCGATCCCGCGCATTGCGCTCGCAACGTATATTTCGGACATTCCACCGCCAAGATGCGGCTGCTGGGCGCGGCACTTTCGAACCTGCACCGTGAAGGGCCGCTGGCATGGATCTGGGTCACCAGCGAACAGATGGATCGCTTCGCAGCCAAGGAGGAAGACTGCGAAGGACTGGTAAACTACGCGCTGTCCATCCAGGATGTCGAAGTAGCCGCATTTTTCCGCGAGCTCCCTGGCGGCCGATTTCGGGTAAGCCTACGCAGCAAAGGCCAGCTGGATGTGGCGGCGATAGCCGAGCAGTTCGGCGGCGGCGGCCACGCATGCGCCAGCGGCTGCTCTCTCGAGGGGCCTTTGTCGGTCGCAGTGGCGCGGATCAAGGCACAACTTCGGACCAATCCCTCCGTACAATAGTTCGTTGAGGAAATATTGAAGATCTCCCGTGCGTCCACTGATTGGCTTCTGCTTGCCGGGTTCTGCGGATTCCTGTTTTTCTTCGGGCTCGCCTCCTTTGGATTAATCGGCGCGGACGAGCCTCGCTATGCGCAAGTTGCCCGCGAGATGTGGCTTCGTCACGACTGGATTACGCCTACGCTGGGAGGCAACCTTGGCTGGAGAAACCTCCCCTCTACTACTGGCAGGCGATGTTGGCCTACAGCATCTTCGGGGTGAGCGATTGGGCTGCGCGTTTGCCATCGGCCGTAGACGCAACACTCATGGTGATCGCGATCTATCTTTTTCTGAAACGTTTTCGTGCTGGCTTCCAACTCGATGGCGCTTTAATGACCGCTTCTGCGGCCGGAGTAGTGGGCTTCGCTCGCGCAGCTTCGACGGATATGCCGCTCGCATCCATGTTCATGATCGCGCTGCTCGCGTGGTATGCGTGGTTCGAGAGTGAATCCCATCGCTGGCTTGCTATTTTCTATTGTTTTCTGGCTTTGGGTATGCTGGCTAAAGGGCCCGTGTCGCCCTTATTGGCGGCTGTGATCATCCTGATCTTCGCCGTCAAAAAACGAGACTTCCGGCTCCTTTGGCGCACACTTTGGATCCCTGGGATGCTGCTCTTCTGCGCCATAGCCGCCCCGTGGTACGTCGCTGTGCAAATCAAGAATCCGGAGTTCGTGCGCGTCTTTATTCTCGAACACAACCTGGCACGCTTCGGCACGAACCTCTATCACCACCCCGAGCCTTTCTGGTATTTCCTGCCGGTTACGCTGATTGGTTTGATCCCTTGGACTGTGTTCGTAGTGGCGTCGTGGACGGAAACCATCCGCGTGTGGTGGGCGGAGCGACAGCAGATGCTTGCGTCGGAAGATGCTCTCAATGCATTTCTTGTGATCTGGCTGATCGTCCCGGTCGTGTTCTTTTCCTTCTCTAAATCGAAACTCCCGGGTTATATTGTGCCGGCGCTTCCAGCGGGCACGCTGCTGCTGGCGGAGTACGTGCGGCGGCGTGTAACGGACGGCGAGAGTCCCAACACCTTCTTGCTTGTCGTGCACTCGGTAGTCGCGGCGGCGCCCATTGTTCCGGCTTTGATGATCCAGTACATCGTTTTGCAGCACCGGCTTCCCTGGGGCAGAGCAGCCGCAATTTCGTTTACGTTCGCAGCCGTGCTGGCGGTCGGCATTGCTGTCACGCTACGCACCAAGCTCGGCCTCGCGGGGTTGCGTTTTATCACCCTGGTTCCCATGGTGCTGGCCGTTGCTGCGATCCTGCGTCTGGGTAGTCCTGCGCTCGACAGCACGCTGTCGGTTCGTCCGCTGGCAAGTGAGATCAGCCATCTGGAAAACAAGCCCCTCCCGCTGGCGGTTTCTGGCGTCTCTCGACAAACCGAATATGGCTTGGCGTTCTATCGAAACCAAATTATTGATCGATACGAGTTGGGGCAGGTTCCCGCTGGCGAGCATCTAGTTGTAGCGCCCGAGGGCTCGCAGACCACGATCGCAAAACAGGTCGCGGGCCGCCGCGTCTCTTACCTGGGGAGTTTCGCGCCTCAAGGCTTGGATTATTACTGGGTCTCGGCGGAGAGAATGGGGCAGATGAGTCACTAGCGTGAAAGCATTCAGCACTTAGCAGTCGGCAATCAGTCAGATTTCAATGGAAGAATCCATTCTGCTTCCAAATGTCTCGAGCGTATGTCATTCGGACGCCGTGAATCCTCTGAGATACCCCCGTTTGCCTCGCGGCGTGCGAAGCTAATACACTCGGCGTTTGTGGCCGCAAATTTAAGCGTACCGCCAAGGCGCAACCCTCCAGGAGCATGGGTGGAGATTCTCGATCTCAGGCATTTCTCTTCTGTCGACCTGCGTCCCTTGTTGGATGACGAGATCAGCGTGTGGGCACGTCTGCTTTCGTGGGATTACGGCGGCTCCGCCGACATGATTCTCCGCTACGTGGATGCCAAAATACTGCCGGGCTACGCTGCTATCGATCGTGGACGAATCTTCGGTTACGCGTTTTTCGTTTACGAAGGCAGCAAGGGCGTGATTGGCGATCTCTTTGTCGCGAACGGTGGCCGACTGCCAGATGCTCACGCGGTGGAATCGCGGCTGCTCACCCACGTAATCGAAACTCTGCAGCAGTCTCCCGGCATCCATCGCGTTGAAGCGCAATTGCTCATGCACGAGACTGGAGTGCTTTCTCAGCCCTTTGTCGATCAGGGTTTCAGCCGTCATGCACGACTCTTTATGGTCTTGCCACTGAACAACGCAACCAAGGCAGCTCCGGCGTTACATCCGGACGTCGAGATCCGGCCGTGGTCGGAACCGGATTACCAGCCCGCCGCAGCCGTAATCACTACGGCTTATCGCGGGCACGTAGACTCCGAGATCAACGATCAGTACCGCACCTTGAGCGGATCGTTGCGCTTTTTGAACAACATCGTACGTTTTCCCGGATGCGGGACGTTTGATCCCGAATCCTCCTTCACCGCGGTTCATAAACGGACTCGCACTCTGATCGGACTGATTCTGTGTTCGCGCGTGCGGAGTGACGTGGGCCATGTGACTCAGGTATGCGTGCTCCCGGAATACCGTTCTCACGGGATCGGCGAATCGTTGCTGGCGGCGACTACAACCCACTTGCGCCAACGGAGATTTTCATTGCTGTCCTTGACGGTCACGGAAGCCAATGACCGTGCCGTGCAACTGTATCTTCGGCTCGGATTCGATACCCAGCGGGTGTTTGATGCATTCGTGTGGGAAGGATGAAAGAGCGCGCCACTGCCACAGGCGCGAACATCTGCAGACATAAGAGTCAGGATTCAGGCGACCCTGAGCTGACCCGGTGCAGAACTGCGTCGAGGGCTTCGGACACGTACTCAAATACATCATGTTGCACGAGGTAAGTCAGGACTTGCTCGTTTATCCCCCCGCGCGTTGCGTGTTCGTCAGCGAAGGATTTTAAGCTCCGCTCGGGCGCGTCGACAGCGGCATTGACCAGTCCGCGAAAGACCCGGGCAACGTAGTCGCGAGCCTTGGGCCCTGGAACGCCATGTTGCGTCAACCATGAGGCGATGGCATCGGCAAGAGCAAAATAAGATGCAATGGTGGCGGTTGCAGTGGAAAGAGCGTTGAATTCGTTTTCCGTTTCGACCTCAATCGCGGCGCCGAGCCTGGCGAAAAGGTCCGCAACTAGCCGGTCCGGAGGATAGATGGGCGTCGGGCTTTGTCGGTCGGCCACTGAGGGAAGGGGTACCGCTCTCGTAATCTTAGTAGCCGGAGCAACCAACTCTGAAATACCCGCCAACGAAAAAGTGGAGATGAGACTGATTACTTGATGGTCGGGACGGAATCGCAACTCCGAAACCACGTTGGCGGCAACCTGGGGCCTCACAGCAAGCACAATAGTGTCGCTGCTATCGAGAACATCCTGGTTGGACGAAGCTACTGAAACGTGCGGAAACCGACTTGCAAGTTTTGAGGCAATGCTGGAATTGCGCGGAGACAGTCGAATGACTTGTTGATCGGGGGAAGAGGAACTTAACCCGGTCACGATCGCGGTTGTTATCGCGCCCGTACCAACGAAACCGAGTCTCATCTTAGCGTCTCAACAGCCACATCACCCAACCTGCCGCGAAGACTCCGCCCACGAACATGGCAAAGCAGTACAGGCCGTAGCGGATCTGCTCGCCCGAGGTGCTGCGCTGGGTGATTCCGAAAACCACGGAAGCGAACAGGCCGAATAAAACGGCGGCGCTGAAATGGGAGAGTTGCAGGTTCATGGCTTCTTCCCAATGGCAATGTGGTATGCGTCGGCCGCGCTGATGAAGTTGAGCAGGCCCGCAACAATGATGAACTTGGTTCCGTAATCGGCTGTGGCATGCGAAACCGCACCTTGTCCGATGTCCAAGGCCCGGGTCACGATGTACAGTCCGCCTGCGCCAACATCCCCCACAAATCCGAGAATGTCGAGGATATCGCCGCCGTTGGGCCGATAGACACGTCCCTGCAGTGCCAAGCCCAAAAGGAACATGATCACGATAGAGCCCATCAGCAGCAGGCCTCGGATCCAACGTTTCTGGATCAGGTGTCCCGCGCCTGGAATCAGCCAGCCAATTGCTGGCGCGACCACGGACATCGTAGTCATGGGTTGAGCCACAGATGCTTCTTTAGTTGTCGAAGGATTTGCCATTCAGATAATTACAATCTCGCTTTGAATTTTACCTGTGACTTCGGCGGCCTTGGGCCGCACCAGTACGTTTACCTCGCTGCGCACGCCAAACTCCGGCAGGTAGATACCCGGCTCGATCGAAAAGCAGGAATTCGGTAGGATCCGGCGTTCGTCGTGAATTTCCAGATCGTCCATGTTGGCGCCATTGGAATGGACCTCGGTCCCAATCGAATGTCCAGTCCGATGAATGAAGTACTCGCCGAAGCCGGCTTTCTTGATGTGATCTCGCGTCGCCCGGTCCACTTCCCACCCACACATTGTGCGGCCACTGGCGATGCCTTCCTGAACCACCTTTACGCCCGCGTCTCGGGCATCACGAACCACAGTGAAGACTTCACGCATTCGATCGGACGGCGCTTTGCCGACGAAACCGGTCCAGGTAATGTCGTAATAGACGGCGCCAGGCGTATTTTTCTTGGCCCAGACATCGAGCAGAACGAAATCGCCTTCGCGAATGGGTACCGAGTTTTCCGCGCGAGGTTCATAGTGCGGATCGCCACTATGAGCGTTGACCGCGACTATAGGTGGATCGTCCGTCACCAGATTTTCACGCCGGAAAGCTTCCATAAACCACTGCTGCATCTGATGCTCGTTCGTCCCACCGTTGCGCAGGCGTCGCCCGATCTCCTGGAAAGCGGCGGTTGTAATCGCATCCACCGCATCCCGGGCTGCGAAGTGAGACTTGATCTGCTCTTCGGTAAAGGTTGCCTCGAACAAAGCCACGAGATCGCCCGAGCTGACCACATTTTTCCCGAGCCCGCGGATCAACTCCAGTGTGCCACCATCCACCAGGGAAATGGTGAAAACAAGATTATTCGGTGAGTACTGCATGGCGACGTCGCGATACGAAGACAACAGCACTTTTACCTGATCAAACAGTTCCTGCCATCCGGCATATTGAAGCTTCTTCCCAGGCAAGGGGTCGAGGTGGCGGGACTCAATCTTGTGCACGAGCTTCGTGGGCTCGCCTTCCGCCGGGATGAGATAGAACCAGCGACGAGTGACCATCAGATCAGGAGAGAGCCCCAATACCCGATAGGCAATCGGGTCGCGGTGATGGTGATCGTAGAAAAGCCACGCGTCGAGGTTCCGCTCGCGCAGGGCAGATTGGATGGAGGGAAGATTCATGACTAAATAACCATTCTAACAATGTAAGCGGCTTTGAGCGAATTCCAGTTGAGCCCATCAAAAGCTCACATCCGGACAGCCGCCCCAGTTGTCCGGCCGAGCGAACCTCGGCGGACGGTTCACTAAATCGATCAATATTGTCATTCCGAGGAGCAAACGCCGCGAGGAATCAGCAGTTTTTCTCAATGTGGGACCTGCAGATCCCTCGCTTTGCTCAGGGATGACAAAAACTGGCTTTCTGTTAGCAAAGGTGTGAACCTTAGCAATTGCGATCAGGAAGGCCTGGCGAGAATCTTCTTCCGAACCTCTGGTGGCAACGTCTCGCATGCCGTCCTCAGCACCAGACGGGGTGTTTGCTCACGGATGCGCATCAAATAAGGCACCGTGCGCTTTGGATCCGCCTTCGCCGTTTCCCGCAGCAGCCAACCGAGACCCTTTTGCACCATGTCATCTTCGTCGGAAAGAAGCCTGTTGGACAGGCTCTTAATCTCGGACGAAAACATTTTCTGCCGTGTTCCCTGAATCAAGGCGACGCAAGCCGCCCGCCGATGCCAGCGGTCCGGCGACTTCGCCCAGTGAAAAACTCTCTCCGCTCGATCTGATTTGGCAGCGATCATGGGCGCAATCAAATAGCGCACCAGCCCATCGTGGTCAGCCCAACTCGAGATTCGATCTAGCCAAGACTCAACCATTCGAAACCCGGCGTCGTCGAACTCCGCCGTTTGTTTTTCCAGCAAGAATACGGCAAAGATTTTTTCTTCCAGAATACGCCCGACGAAAAGCTTATCTGCTACTTGTAGAAGAAAGTCGAGGCCGAACTCTTCTCGAATCGTCCGCCGGGAACGGACCGCTTCACGCCGTAGTTTGACGGTCTACCATCCATGCGATTGGATATCCTCTTTGAAGAACCATTGCACACCCTTAGCATGCGCGGCAGAACCTCCGTCGGGAGTAGTTGTCGAATTTCGGCAGCGATCCTTGCAGGCGTGGGTTTGCGCGTGCTCACGGCATGAACTATTGGGTGGAAGGTGGCCCTGGCGTTCTAAAAGCCTTGTCATAAATCCACAACAGGGCTGTCGTAACCGCGCCAACGGCGGTCACGCACCACCAGATCCGCTGCGGTTGGTGCATGACCTCTCCAAAATGATGAACCAGCGTGCCACCGAACCATCCGCCGATGAGCGAACCAATTCCGATGGGCAGAAACGCAAACCCCATGTATGTGCCTTGCTGTCCCGGAGGCGCAAGCCGCGAAATATATTCGTAGTACCGGGGTTGCTGGATGATCTCGCCCAGGGCGAGCACAAACAGCGAAAGGATCGCTCCCCATATCGTCGGCCGGAAAGCTAGGATCAGCCACGAAACGGATGTAACTACGGTGCCTAAAATCACGGCTTGAAACGCCGGAATCTTGCGGATCAGGTAATTCACGACGAGAGTGAGGCAAATCACGGTCAGCCCGTCTGTGACCAGAATAATCTCGACATCCGCGTGTGGATTAATGTAGCCGTGAATGTATCCAGGCAGGCTAATGTACTGCTGCCAGAACACGACCCAGTAACCGGTGAAAAGCACCAGGAACCACATAAACCGGCTGATGCCGGCTAGCACCAAAAGCAGAAGCCCGACCCAGATCCACCATGGCACGTTGAACGCAGGATTGAACCAAAGGCCTATCCGCAGCAGCAGGGCGACTACCAATACCGGCAGGACCAAGCGGTAATTTCCCAGTACCGTACAGAAATTTCGTGCGACAGTTGCGATCGAAGGCGGAGGTGCGTCCCCAGGCTTACGCGGCTCGCGGAAGAAAAGCAGTACTACAAAGAACATCGCGAAAACGCTGAGGGCTGCAAGCCGGTAGACATTCTCCACGCCCAGGTGGCGATGAGCCCAGGAAGCGCAATACGGGCCGGCAGCGCCGCCGATGTTGACCAAGGTGTAGTAGATCGAGTAGCCAATAGAGCGGACGTTTTCTTTTGAAGCGCGAGCCGTGGTGCCGACCACACAAGGTTTCACCAACGAAATGCCGAGTGCCGGAAGGATGAGAATGAAGCCGACGAACAGGCTAATAGGCACAGCATTGCGCAGCGGCGACAGCCATGGCGCTCCGATGGAGCCGATGAGGAAATAAGCGGCGGCCAAGATAAGGTACGCGATTGAAAGCGCGCGACGGAAGCCCAGGCGGTCGGCGGCGGCTCCGCCGAAAATAGCCAGAAACCAAACCATGCCGCCGAATATGCCAGTCAGAGTTCCAGTTTGCTCGGTGGAGAAATTCAGTTTCTCCTGCAGGTAGAGGGCGAGAGACGCAAAGGCTCCGTAGTAAGAAAGGCGTTCGAAGATCTCGCTGATGTTGGCAATCCAGAACGGACGCTCGAACCCGGTACGAATCTCTTGCAAGCGTTCAGAAAAGGTCAAGAGCGGCTCCTGATGACTCGATTCACGTAGCGCCGGCATCTTGCGGGCATCACATTCCTATTCGCCTACGTACGGCGCCCGCTGATATTCCCGTGACCCGCATAACTTTGTTCCGGCCGGTTTCGCCGGACGCTATGGTAACGGAAGAACGGGGTACATCCAAAAGATTTGCGAAGAATTCAATGCAGGCCTCATTCGCCCGGCCATCCACCGGAGGTGCCGTCAAAGACAACTTCAGTGCTTCGCCGAGCTCGCCAGTGATAGCGTTCTTCTTCGCGCGCGGGTGCACTTTAACCGCGAAGGTGGCGCCTGCCGGCGTATCGCGAACAGAAATCATGAACTCCATCCATCACAGAGTCACAGAGAACCTCGGCCATCGAAACTATTTCTTCCGATTTCTCTGTGGCTGTGTGTCCCTGTGGTTGTGATTACCCGATCGGCCTCTCCCCAAAGATTGCTGTTCCCAGACGCACGCAGGTCGATCCCTCTTCGATCGCAACTTCAAAATCGTGCGACATCCCCATTGAGAGCATGTGCATATCAACGGCGGGCAAACGTCGTGCGGCGATCTGATCGCGCAATTCGCGCAACTTTCGAAAGTATGGTCGCGCTTCTTGAGAAGCGTCGCCAAACGGCGGCACCGTCATGAGGCCACGAACCTCGAGGTGCTCTAACCCTTGAGCTGCGGAAAGAATATCCTCCAGTTGGCGAGAGTCCGGGGCGACGCCGCTCTTAGCTTCTTCACCGCCGACATTGATTTCGATCAAGACTGGAATTTTTTTCCCGAGTTGCAGGGCGAAGCCATTAAGCTTCTGGGCCAGACGCAACGAGTCGACCGAATCGATTGCGTCGAACAGTTCAACTGCCTTTGCCGACTTGTTGGTTTGAAGATGGCCGATGAGGCGCCATTCGGCCCGCAGATCGCGAAGAGAATCGATCTTCCCGGCAAATTCCTGCACTCGGTTCTCGCCGAAGAGCCGGAGTCCAGCATCGAACGCCGCCCGGACGCGCTCTGCGGGAAACGTCTTACTAACGGCCATCAATGCGATTTCTTCGGGTTGCCGTCCGGCACGTCGCGCTGCCGCTGTGACCCGCTGACGCACCTGAGCAAGATTCTCCGCAATCGACATGAAAGAGAATTTACATAATCGCCGTTGGCGGAGCCGGTTCATCCGGACGCCCCGCATTCGACAGCGGCACTTTCATCATGACGAAAATCAGCACCGCCAGGCCGATCAGGCCAGAGAAGGAGAAATCTCCGATATCGATATGCCAAAGCTGGTGATTGCTTCCGACGACGCCTGCGATTACGAGCCCGCATAGGGCCTCGCCAGCAATCAGCCCCGACGCGGTCAGCACGCCCGCGTTGTCGACGCGCGCCTTTTGCGCCTCATTGTATCCGCGGCGGTCGCGCAGTTTGTCCGTGAACCAGCGAATCACTCCTCCCACAAAAATCGCGGATGTCGTCTCTAAGGGCAAATACATGCCGACCGAGAAGAGCATGGGACTCTTTACTTCCACCAGGATCATGGCGAAGCCCATGAGGATGCCGACCACGACCAGGGGCCAAGCCATGTTGCCGCCGACGATGCCTTGGGCCAGCATCGCCATGAGGCCTGCCTGCGGCGCAGGCAGGGCAGCGCTGCCGAAGTGATAGGCCTTATCGAGAATCATCAGCGGAAAGAATAGAACCAGCGAAGCGACGATGGTGCCAAAGATGTCGCCCAGCTGCATTTTTGCCGGTGTGCCGCCGAGAATGTGGCCGGCTTTCAAATCCTGCAACATTTCACCCGCGACTGCGGACGATACGCAAACCACGGCTGCCACTCCGAGGACTGCGGCCACTCCGCCGACACCCGAGACTCCCAGGGCGACCATGAGCAGCGCCGCTACCACTAATGTGCACAGCGTCAATCCGGAAACCGGATTGTTGGACGAACCAATCATGCCGACCAGGTTGCCGGACACTGCGGCGAAGAAAAAGCCCAGCACAATCATGACGGCTGCGGCCACGACCGCGCCGGCGACGACTTTGCCGCTACTTAGATTGTGTGCGCCGGCGATGAAGTAGTAGTACAGTCCGATCATCGCGATGAACACCAGCCCCACACCAAGAAAGACAACTTTCGCGTTGAGGTCGCGGTCCACGCGGCTGGTCGCTTGATGGGCTTCGGCGGATTTCTTCAGATCAGAAACCGCGCGCTTCATGCCGGCCATCAATTGCTTGCGCATGCGAAACAACGTGAAACCCGCGCCAACAAGCATGCCACCCACAGCAATCGGACGCACGATCGAATACCACACGCTGAAGGCGATGCCTCCCCAATATGCCGCCGGGTTGGCGCCAGCCGCCATCGGTGGCAGGGTCGGCCCCAGAAAGTAAATTAGAAGAGGAACCAACAAACCCCAAGCCACCACGCCACCGGCGAAATTCAAGGACGCCAGCCGCGGTCCAATAATGTAGCCCACTCCTAAATAAGCCGGGCTGACGGCGGGCGAAGTGAATTGCGACATTCCACCAGTCGCCAGCAGGGGCGCGTTAGCGCCGCGTCCCAGTCGCAGCCCGGTCGCCATTTTCGGGATGTTGACCAAAACATTTTTCGTGTACCAGAACAGGTTGACCTGTGACAAGAAGTACATCAATCCGCCGAAGCCCATGTTGGCAAAAAGTATCTTCGCAGCCTTCGATCCCTGCTGTCCGGCCTTATGAATCTCGGCCGCAGCCACTGACTCGGGAAAAGGCAACTCCGCGTCTTCCACCATCACACGCCGCAGCAGGGTAACGAACAAAATGCCCAGCAGCCCGCCAATCACCATTAATGCCACGGATTGCCAGTACCTCTCCATGCCGAGGCTTGGCCACAGGCCCGCCAAAACAAACGCCGGAATCGTGAAGACCGCGCCCGCAGCCACCGACTCGCCAATCGCGCCCACAGTTCGCGCGATGTTCTCTTCCAGCAGCGACCCCTTCATCAGCCGGAGAAGTGACATGCCAATGACCGCGGCGGGATAGGTGGCGGCGATCGTCATTCCGGCCTTCAGGCCAAGGTAGGCGTTGGCTGCGCCCAGAATTCCGGTCATCGCCAGCCCCAGCATCACGGCCCGGAAAGTGAACTCATTCATCTCCATGTTTTCGGGAACGTAGGGTTTGAACTTCTTGGGAGCTTCGGTCGGATTGATTGTGCTTTGGGGGCTCATGGTCAAAAATCCTCGCAATGGTCAGGGATGATCCATATAAAGTAGGACGGCGCACGTTAGCACGCGCACCGCATGCTTTACAAGTGTGTCGGACTAGTTTCTGTAACTCATAAAGAACTGCTTAATCCGTGAGATGCACAATCATCGGCGGCGGCGTTAGCGGATCAGGACGAAGTAACTCCTCGCCGTGAGTGCCTCGTTGCTTCCAACCTCTTGCACCGCTATACTGAAAAAGATTCGTCTGGTCGGAGCCCCGTAAACGCGGCTAGCCGAGGGAGGATCGCCTTCAGCAGTAACGGGACCCCAATTCGGGCCACCGGGACCAGGGTTGTTGCGCAAGATAATCCATTGGTCTCCTGGGCCGGCGGCATTGCCGCAGGCTTATTCGCCACGCTGTTTCCTTCTCATTGTCGCCTCTGCGGTGCTCCCCTGACAAACATTTCGCGGCTACCGGTTTGTGAAGACTGTCTTGGTGCAATGCGGCCGATAACGGGCGGGCTCTGCTCCATCTGCGGCGAGCGGCTGGTGGCCCCGTTTGCATTTGCTTGCAAACCCTGCACGGTTGAATCACAGGCGACTGAATCCGGCGAGACTCTTTGCGGATTATGCCGGCGCCTGGAGCCTCCGTACGTCAAGGCCACAGCTTATGGCAGCTATGAGAGCGGCCTACGCGAACTGATTCATCTGCTCAAGTACAACGGGGTTCGACCTGCCGCGAACGTTCTGGGACGGATGCTCGCTGAGGCTATTGAAGATTTGCAGCCGCTCTTTGCGGATGGCGAGATTTTGGTTGTGCCTGTGCCCTTGCACGCCAGAAAGTTGCGGCAGCGGGGATTTAACCAGTCCGAATTGATCGCTCGTGCCGCCTTGAAGGTAAAGCCATCCTACGGCCGGCTTCTATTGAGCGCTGGACTGCTGGAGCGCCACCGAGAGACCAAGTCTCAGATCGGACTCTCCCGCCATCAGCGGCGGGAAAACATTCGCGGTGCGTTCGTGGTAGCAAAGCCGGAGGAAATAAATGGACGCGAAATTCTTGTCGTGGACGATGTGTTCACCACCGGCACAACCGTTTCAGAATGCGCGCGTATCTTGCGCCGGGCCGGAGCGCCGAAAGTTTACGTGGCCACAGTCGCGCGTACATTGAAAACTGAAGGCCAGCACGCGATGCGGGAGTTCGAGACAGAAGCCAGGTTAGCCATGGCAGCGGCTGGATAAGAATCACCTAGGGGACGGACGCCTCGTCCGTCCGGCCGAGCGAAACGAGGCTGGTTCGAGCGTTGTATGTCAGGCAAGTGGAACAATTCGATGGGTGGTTTGGGACGGGCTCACGTTTCTCCTATCGTCGCGGGAATGCGGATGGAGAGCGAAGGTCCTCACGTGCTGCACGCTCCGGTGCTGGTGCTGAACGCCTCGTACGAGCCCATCAATGTTTGTGCCGCACGCCGCGCCATCGTTCTGGTGCTGAAGGGTATCGCGATGACCGAGGAGGAGAACGGACACTTCCTGCATGCCGCCCGCATCGCTATTCGTTTGCCATCGGTAATCCGGCTGCTGGAGTATCGTCGTATTCCACATCAGACCCGCGCTCTCTCGCGCAAGAACATTCTTCTGCGCGATCGCAACACCTGCCAGTTCTGCGGTGAAGTGCTGGCTTCGGGCGAACTGACGCTCGACCACGTAGTGCCCCGTTCTCGGGGAGGCGCATCCACGTGGGAGAATCTGGTGGCCTGCTGCCACCCCTGCAATCGCCGCAAGGGCAACCAACTCCCTGGCGAAGCAGGTATGAAGCTCATGCGCGAGCCGCGCGCCTTCAATCTCCACACCAGCCGCCACATCATGCGTCTGATGGGCCGCTCCGATGACAAGTGGCGGAAGTATTTGTTCTACTGAGCACTCAGCATTCAGCTGAAGCACTGGGCGGCATACGCCTGAGCTTTCGCTCGGAATGACTTGCTCTGACCTGAAGACGGCCCGGAGCTGTCTTGGCTGACGGCTATTTTTGCGGCTGCGGTGGCGGCGGATTCTTTCCTTGATCCTTCTGCACTTCCTTTCCGTCATACGTGATCTTCACATTCGCTCCGAATTTCTTGTAGTTCGTGTACTTCACGATCTCGCGGATCTTCACGTCCCCGGTGGAAAAATGCAGAGTGTCCTCCGCGCGCGTGTAGACGGGAAACCAGTAGGGGCCATCCACAACCTGCTCCCGGTAAGTGGTGAACTTGGGGAACAGGTTCTCATTGTCTTTCTTCTTTTTAATGTCAGGCACTGACTTGCCGTAAGTTTTTACGATCTGAAAATCCTTGTCATCGACCCAGATGCGTCCCTGAAAATAGCGTTTCTTGCCTTCGATCTGCTTAGGCGCGATGTCGAACACGTAGCAGTGAAGGTCGTCCTCCTGCTGCTGCCCCACATAGAGAATGCTGTATTCATTGATCTCATCGCTGGTAAGCACGAAAGGCAGGCGGTTCTCGATGTCATCGATATCCTGCTCGGTCATCAGGATGCGCTGCAGGGTCGATTGCGGCGCGAAAACCACGTTCTTGACCTTCTTCCCTTGATCGTCGAACGAGACGTCGAAGACCTGCTGGTATTCGCCATCCGGCGTGTCGCCATCGACGGTTTGCACCTTCACGGTCTGCCGATATCCGTACTGGTCGAGCGCAACTTTAAATTCTTTCTCCTTGGCTGCAAACCGCTGAATGATTTCCTCGGATGTAACGCCTTTGGGCTGGGCAGAGTCGAGCGGTCCTTCATCCCCGAAGGCGCTGAGCGAGGCGGGGCCGCACAAGGCTACGGCCATGACCATCACGAATGCAAAACGCATGAAATTCATAACACTAGTGTAGCGAAACAGGACAGAGAAAGCCTACCAGTTTAGATTAAGATCCCCAGCAGGGAGTTGCCGGGAAAGGAGTCGCGATTTCTCGGAGATAACAAGCCGAGTCACATTCCTTTCATCGTGCCGTTGTAAGATGACGTGGTTACCTTATGCCGTCCAGTCCTCGCGCAGAAGTGCCGCTAGTGTCCCCGACGGTCCAGCAAGAGATCGCAAGATTGTCTGCGTTGCCGGAAGTCCGGGGGGCTTTCGCCTGGCTTCGGGCCGAGGAACCCCAGTTTGCGACCTGGCAACTGGAAATGGCGCGCATCCCCGCGCCTCCATTTGGAGAGAAGGCGCGTAGTGAGTGGTTTCAGGAACGCTTTCGCGCGCTCGGACTGGAAGACGTCAACATTGACGAGGTCGGCAACGTGTTCGGCGTTTGCCCTGATCGTGCCAAGCACCCGAACAAGCAGCCTCACGGCAGGCAATACGCCGCACTCAGCGCTCACATCGATACAGTTTTTCCCGCTGGAACTCCGCTCAACCTGCGCCAGCAGGGCAACCGCCTCTACGGCCCCGGGGTTTCGGATAATGGAGCCGGGGCCGCTGCGTTGCTGGCTGTCGCAGCCGCGCTCCGCGCCGTCAAAATCACGCTTGCGATGCCGATACTTTTCATCGGCAATGTAGGCGAAGAAGGAGAAGGCGACCTGCGCGGCATGCGCCATATTTTCTCCCAGGAGCGATGGAAGGACTCTATTCGTTACAGCTTGATTCTCGATGGCGCTGGGTCCGATACGATCGTGGCCGAGGCTTTGGGCAGCCGCCGCTTCGAGATCATCGTTCGCGGCCCCGGGGGACATTCCTGGAGCGACTTTGGCATGCCTAACCCCATACTGGTCCTGGGGCGCGCCATCCACGCGTTTTCTCAGACTTCGCTACCTTCGTCTCCGAAGACAACTTTCAATGTCGGAGTGATCCGCGGAGGCACTTCGGTAAACTCCATACCCGAGTCGGCCAGCATGCGAGTCGACATTCGATCCACCTCGATGGCAGAGATGGAGCGGTTGGAAGCTTCGTTGCGGCTTGCCATCGAGCACGCGGTCGAAGAAGAATCGCGGACTAGCGAGCGCCGCATTTCGTCACAAAAACGGTCGTCGGGCCTCAGTTACGAAGTCGTTCCTATTGGCAATCGTCCCGCAGGCGAACTGGATAGCAACGCTCGAATCCTGAAAGTAATTCGTGCGGTGGACGCGCACCTGGGCAACGCGGCGCAGATTCAGCGCGCCTCCACGGACGCCAATATCCCCCTCTCGCTCGGCCGGGAAGCTATTGCCATCGGAGGAGGAGGCGTGGGCGGCGGGGCCCACACTCTGCAGGAATGGTTCGACTGCAGCGGGCGTGACCTGGGACTCAAGCGCATTTTGCTGACGTTGCTGGCACTGGCGGGTGTAGAGACGTAGCTAGCTAGGTTTCTACAGAGGACTAGAAGCCAGCCTTCCGCATGGGCCGGAAAGGAATCATCACGACCGTTTGCAGCGCCACGGGATCTCCATTTCTAGTGGCCGGATGGAATCGCCAACGCGACAAAGCGGCGCTGGCATACGCATCCAGACGATCATCGACTCCGCGAAGAATTCGCACATCGCCGACCGATCCGTTGCTGCGAATGACCGCCGAGAGAATGACCGTGCCCCGGACATTCTGCTTCATCAACTCCAGCGGATACCCGGGATCTACCTCCTGCGTGGCCACCGGCGCTACCAGGTCACCCTGCTTCTCCGCGTCCTTCAACTCGGCAAAGTGCATGACCCAGCTGCCGCCCGCCGAGTTCAGGTTGGGCACATTCAAAATCATCGCGTAAGATTTCCGTCCGCCGAAAAGTTTGCGCTCAACTTCACTCTCAGCATTAGCCGGCATCTCGGAAGAACGCGGGGGAACAGCGGAAACACGCGGCGGCGTTGCGCTCGCGAGCAATGGAGTGTCGAACGACTTAGCTTTCGAAACTCCCTGAGCGCTGCCTGCAACCGTCGAACTGCTTCCCGGCTTGAGGGTGGTGCCTACAAAAAGTCCAGGTGGAACACCGTTTGTGCTGCTGCCCGACCCCGCTGTATTTCCACCGCCAAGAGTGTCTCCAGTAGAGTGCCGATTGTCGGCCGGAATATCCGGCGTTCCAGGTGCGCCGGCTTTGCCCTCCGGAGTTGCCGCGAAGGTCCCGCGACGGTTGCCCGCAGGAACTTCGACCGCTCTGCTGGGAGCCGCGGGATGAAGGTTTAGCGCAATCAGGCGTCCGTTGCTCGAAGCTCCAGACCCTTGAACCGAAGGTGGTGGCGGCACCACTGCGCCGCCCGAGTTTCCCATCGGCGGCAAATTCGCCAGTGCGCGCTGCTCGCCCGCCGGGAACTGCGGCGCGGGCGCTACGACTTGCGTACGGCTGATATTGATATCGCTCAGTCTCCGCGAATCGGCATTCTCAACCTCGCGCGGCGGTTCGACGATCGCCGGTTGCGGAGCGATAACCGATCGCCTTGAAATCGTGCCGTTAACTTCGGGCGCCGGCGCCACTACTGCCTCCTGCAAAACCGGAGCCTGCTTGATGGCATTACGTACATCAACAGGCGGCGCGACCACGGATGCGGGCAACGCCGGCAGCTTCACGTCCGACGGTAGACCCGCCGTCGTAGCTGCGGGAATCACGGGCTGAGTTTGCGACCATGCGACGATGTTGGGCAAGGGCACATCGCGGTCTAACTTCAGTTTCGGCGGAGCGACGATTGTCTGCGTGCGATTATCCGCTTCGGGCGGCACCGAGATGATCGGCTGCTCCGCGTGCTCCGGTTCGCCCTTCTTCGGCAATTGCAATTGCGTTTTGCCGGTGTTGAGCGGCGCCAGGTATTCGGAAGGTTCGTAATAAACGACATCAGAGCTGTGAAAGATATTGCGGTGAACATTGCGTGGCCGCTGCGGCGACAGCTGGGAGGAGCCCCACAAGACCGCGATCACTGCGATGTGCCCAAGCGTCGACTGCAGGAACCGGCTCCAAGGCAGTCGCGTTGGAACAAAAACATCAGGCCAAAAAGGTGCCGGCCGCGACACCAAGACCAACGGCGTCTTTCGTCGACGCCACAGCAAGTCTCCCAGGTTTCGCAGAAAACCCTTGTGCCACGGTTCCAGGGCGACCAGCAATACAGGCCCCGGCAGCGGGTTCCGCTTGCGTTTGCGCGAGGTGTCGATCAGCAGAGGGCCTTGCATCACGCTTCCACTTCGGACTGGAGGGAGTGATTCATTATAGCCGGGGTGGGCGACATTTTAGGTCCTACAACATCCTCGAAGAACAAATTTTCGTGATTTAATACCGATATGAAACTGGCAGTATTCCTTCCGTTGATATTACTTACTTGTATTTCGCTGTTGGCCGGACAGATCTCTCCACAAAACTCAACTCCCGCTAGCGCGACCGCAGACTATTCGGGAATGTACAGCTTTCTGCAAGATGGTGAATTCGTGCAGATCACGGTCGAAGATGCGGGCCGAGTCACGGGCTTTGTTTCACGCTATGGCGATTCGGAAAGCGATCGCGGCGCCTTCCTCGATCAGTTCTTCAAACAGGGCAAGCTCGACGGCACCAAACTCAGTTTCATCACCGACACCGTGCATGGCGTCTGGTATGACTTCCAAGGCACAGTCGAGCGCGGCGGAGGTAAAACTCCCTCGGATGAAGCGTATTACATAGTGAAAGGCACGCTCACGGAATACCGCACCGACGCCAACAAGAAAGTGTCCTCAAAGTCCCACGAAGTTGCATTCAAGTCCTTTCCCAGAGAAGCGTAAGCGCACGGCTGGATCTTCAAAATGAACGAATCAAGCTGGGGTTCCAAGCTGTCAAAAGCGGCGGACAAGAGCGTTCCGCTCTACGCCCCCATTGGTGGGCACAGGGCGCGCGCGACCGCCGTTTTGCAATGAAAAGGTATAATTGTTAAAGCATTATCACTACCGAGCACTGATATTACTGGAGGAAGTTCTATGGAGCCGCTTGGCAGGGGTTTTTGGGCGCGCCTGAAGGCTAACCGCCCGGCGTACACGCTCACGATTCTGGTCACCTTGACAGTAGGCATTCTCATCGGAACAGTTATTTCCAAGGGAGTCAAAGGCCAGGAGAGGAAGAGTTCCGATGCAACCCCGCTGACCATTCCCTCTCCCCAGAAGCTCTCGAACGAGTTCTCGCAAATCTCCAAGCAACTGGAACCGACTGTGGTCAACATCAATACTGAATCGACCATCAAGAACCCGCATCGCCGGCGTGGAGGAGGCAATCCCGACCAACCGAACGATCAGAATCCTTTCGACGATTTCTTCGATAAGTTCTTCGGAGGCCAGCAGGGCAACGGTCCCATCCGCGAGCATTCCCTGGGTTCCGGAGTCATCGTTGATGCCAAAGGCTACATCGTTACCAACCGCCACGTGGTCGAGAAAGCCGATCGCGTTCGGGTAAAGCTCATGGATGATCCGCCGGGAGTCTTGCACGACGCCAAGGTGATCGGTTCCGATCAGGAGACTGATCTCGCCGTTATTAAGATTGAATCCGAGAAGCCGCTGCCTTTCGCGAAACTCGGCAACTCCGAAAGCATGGAGGTAGGCGATTGGGTGCTGGCAGTGGGTAGTCCCTTTGGACTGTCAGAGACCGTGACTGCGGGAATCGTTTCGGCGAAGGGCCGCAATATCGTGCCGAACCGGCAATTCCAATCGTTTATTCAGACCGACGCGGCGATCAATCCTGGCAACTCGGGAGGCCCGCTGGTCAACATGGCCGGCGAAGTCATCGGCATCAATACCGCGATTCTCACGGATACGAATGCTTACGCTGGCGTAGGCTTCGCCATGCCTTCGAACACGGTGGTCAACGTGTATAACCAGCTCATCGCTCCCGAACACCGTGTTGCCCGCGGCTCCATCGGCATCATGTTCAACGCCCAGGAGAATCCGGCAATCTCGCGTGTCTATGGCGCCGGGGCGGGCGGCGTTACGGTTTCGGACGTCACTGCTGGAAGTCCCGCCGAGCGTGCCGGAATCAAAGTGGGCGACACGATTGTTTCCGTAGACGGCAAACCCGTGAAGAACGGCGACGAGCTTGTTTCCGATATCGCCAGCCGCAAGCCGGGCACAAAAGTCACCCTCGGCTTCGTTCGCAACGGCAAGAAACAGGATGCCACGGTCACGGTTGCCGATCGGGCCAAGTTGTTTGCCGCTCGCCTTGGCGAGGATGAAGAGAACGGCGAGGAGGTGGCGCCGAAAGAAAGCAAGTTGGGCCTGACGGTTGGCGCCGTCACTTCTGAAATGGCTGACCGGTTGGACATTCCCGCGGGCAAGGGCGTGATCGTGAAGGATATCAAGCCCTCGTCCTTCGCAGACGACGTCGGTCTGACGCGGGGAGACGTCATTCTCGAGATCAACAAACAACCGGTAAATTCCGAGGACGAGTTCAACCGAATCTCTTCCTCCTTGAGGAGCGGACAGGACGTTGTGTTCCTGGTACGCCAGCGGGGCGCAGGCCGCCAGGACGGCACCATTTTCCTGGCCGGTACACTTCCGTAACCGGGTACGTACTGTGGATACTGGCACTGAGAACCCCAATCGGGGATCATTACTCAGTGCCGGTTTTGGTTTGTAAACTTTTGGGCTGGTTTGATTCCTGAATGGCAAAGCTTCGGTTGAAAGAACTTTCGGCAGTTGGTTGCGCTGTCCTGCTTGCTGCAACATGGTTGGCCGCCGCCGACACTAAGACAGACACCCAGCCCGTGCCGGGTAAAACCTCCGCATCTCACGCTTCCGCGACTTCTCACAAGAGCAAAAGGGCACGAAAAACCGCCGGACGCCGTTCTCGGGGACAGCAGAAGATTGACTCGCAGCGAGCGCTGGAAATCCAGGAAGCCCTGATTCGCGAGCACTACCTGACGGGAAAACCAACCGGCGTATGGAACGACGCCACTCAGCAGGCCATGCAGCGCTATCAAGCCGATAATAACTGGCAGTCCAAAACCACTCCCGATGCCCGCGCGCTGATCAAGCTGGGATTGGGGCCGGATCATCAACATCTACTGAATCCCGAGAGCGCTATGACCAGCCAACCGCAGCCGGCATCCAGTGTCTCGACCTCAAATGCCAACGGCAGCGCGCCTGATTCCGGCAAGCAACCAAGATAGCCCTCGCGAATCCTTCCTCGTCCTTCTTTTCGTGAGCCTCCGGTTAAGCTCATTTGTCTGCAGAAAATGGATGGCCGACGCCTTCGCTGGTTCGCCACGTCGATAGACTCAAGGCACCTTGGGCCAGGCGACCGAGAGTGGGCCCAGTTCCGGGTGGACTCAGATCCTCCGCAACTCCGGCCGGATCGCTCGCTTCTATATCGTCTTTTGTTTGGCCAGTAATAATTGGCTTGTTGGACACGGTCTCATATGCATAGCCGGACAGTACTCCGCTCACCTCGACATTTGTACAGGAGACGCTCAGCCGTGCCCAACCGTAGTGAGGCTTTCCATTGACGATAAACTTCAGTCCGAGATAGCGGTTAGTCGCATTTTTCCACGGCCCGATGCAGCGTGACGACGAAGTACCCTGGCGACGGCCTCCGCTCACTGAGGTGTGCACCATGATCCTCTCGCCGGGAGAAAACTTCCCTTTGGGACCGACTTGAATACCCGGTGCCAGCGCGGATGCCATTTGATTGAAGCCGTTCGCAGTCTGGTATCCCCAGATCTCATTGGTTGACCGGTTGGGAAAAATGGTCAAGATCCCCCAAGCGCCTCCAAGCGACGTGGAGCCACGCGAATCATCGAACGTGAAGTCACTTTTCTTGTCGTGATTAGGGTCAAGCGGGAAAAGATGGTTTGGAAGAAGTTCCTCATGCGCACGCGTGTAGATGATTCTCGCCTCGGCCGGGCACGTCAAAGCCAGGATGCTGACACCGGCAGCCGTGGCCGCCGCGGCATAGGCAAATAGGGTTCTGTCCAGTTTCGTGCTGAGCTGAATCCCGCCCTGCGGCCCTGCTCGATAGGTCTTTCGCCGCTGTGGATTCGTCATGATTGGCTCTCCCCTTCACTGATCTCGACTTGTCTTGCACCGATTTCGCCGAGCGAAATAAAATCTTGCTCATGGAGCGATGCGGAAGACGGCTCCGCAACCGGGGCTAGCATAAATCCCGCATTTCTTTAAGGTTCCGCCCATTAGAGTCGTGCCGTACAACAGGCCTCCCTTGCCGAAGACCAGGTCACCAGTGGGTTCGTTGCCGTCCGGACTGCCCGAGAAATCGTGAAGCACGGTTTCGGTCCAGGTGCCGTCCTGGCCGGTCGGCGCAAGTTTGAACACAATGCCATCGCCCGACTGGTTTCCCCCTCCCGCCGTCGTGCCATAAACATTGCCGGCCTCGTCGGGAGTCAAGCCACCCAGCACGTAGTACCCCTCACTGCCACCGGTAAAGTCGTGGAGATCGGTGTAAACCCATGCACCATCCTTGTTCGCCAATTGATAGACCGAGTCTAGCGTGGCACCGTACAGCGCCCCCAATCTGTCGAAGACTACGCCAGACACCAAGCCCCCGTTCGCGGAAAAACGGTGCAGTACCCGCTCTTTCCAACTCCCCCCGGCCTTTAGAGGCGGGGTTAACTCGAAAATGGTGCCGTAACACAGCGCCTGCTGACACAGTCCGCCGCCATAGGTCGCGCCGTAAAGATTCCCTTTGGAATCAAAAATCACGTCGAAGGGGTTTGCCCCATCGCCGATTCCGTTGTAACCGATGACGCCCTTGAAAAAATAGAGTACTGTTCTCTTCCAGGTACTGCCGTGTACGGGCGGCGCAAGTTTGTAGATGGTTCCACAGCCGACTCCTCCGCATTCCCTGCCGCCGCCGTAAGTTGCGCCATAAAGACTGCCTGCCTGGTCCATGGCCAAGCCGCCAGGTTGGTATCCATCCCAGCCACTGAAGGTGTAGATGGTGGTCTCAGTCCAGGCTGCTCCGGGTTGGGTGGGCGGCGCCAGTTTAAAAACGAAGCCGAAGCCAAGCGTACCCGCGGCGCTGGCTACTCCATATAGATTGCCGGAGCTATCGAAAATGAGGGAATCAATACCTGCTCCAAAACGCCCCTGACTGAAGCTGTAGAGAATCGTCTGTTTCCATTTCCCTCTCTCATTCTCCGGGGGTGTGAGTTTGTATACTACGCCGCAGCACGAGTCGCCCCCGTATTGTGTCGCGCCATAGAGATTGCCCACGCTGTCGGCAATCAACTCGTAAGGACGGTAGCCGTGGCTTGCATTCGGGAAGGGGTAGACCACGCTGTACATCGATCCCGCAAATGCGCTGCCAGCAACCATTACTACGCTAGTGAAGATTGCCAGCAGGCATTTCGCAGAAAGGGCTGCATCCGTTCGATCCATCTCGATCACCTCTCACGTCGTAGATTCGAGGGCCGATTTCCTGTATGAGACGGTGGGAATTCTTAGTAGCCGGTCAACCGTAGAATTAGGATCCAAGCGAACCATTAACCGCAGGTTGGGTCGAACTATAGCACACTCCAAGGAATAAGAAATTGGTTTTGATCAGGTTCGTAGGACGCTGTCGAGGGTCTCAGACTCTCAGATCTCAGCCCGCGACGCTAACTCTTCATGACCGGATCCGGGAAATAGGGCAGCGGTTGCCCGCTGATAATTGCACTCGGATTGCCATCGACTAAGGCGTGCGCCACCTCTTCTCCGCAGATTTTTGCCGCGGCTTCGCGTGCCGTCGAAAGCACGGGCGGACGCCGTTTAGTATCATGTGCATCGGTCGCCAGCACGTGGACGGCTTCGCGTTTGAGCAGCCATTGAGCGGTTGTCCATGCGGCTTCCCCCCACTGCCCCGTCAACGCCGACCCGGTCAACTGGATTACGCACCCGAGTTCCACCCAATGCAGAATCCGTTGCGGGGTCCGCTGCATAATCGGATTGCGTTCCGGATGGGTAATTACTGGAGTCAGTCCTTTCTCCAGCAACCTGGTGAAGTGCTCTTCAATCTGAGCGGGAACACTGTAATTGCTCAGCTCGGCCAACAGGTAGCGGCTGCCTTCGATGGTATAGCGATCCGGAAACAGCATCACATCCTGCAGATTCTCGTATGACAGATGGAAGTCGCAGCCCATGCTCAGCCTCGGCACGGGACCAATCCGTTGGCGGAGGTAGTCGAGCGTCCGGGTCAGGAACTCGCGATCGTAGCGATAGCGGTCGTTGGCATGTGGTGTGGCGACGATATGCTCGATGCCATCCGCGGCCGCCATGCGGCACATCTCCTCGGCCACGTCCCAGGACCTGGGGCCGTCGTCCACCTCGGCGAGGATGTGGCAGTGGATGTCGATCACGGCGGATTTCTCAAAATCTTAACAGATTGGCGACGGGGGTTCTTCTACCCGGTCACCGCAGAGGCACAGAGTCACAGAAAGGTTCTTTTTAGTTCCTTCAGTGGCTCTCTGCCACTGTGGTAAATGCTGGCACTTTACTTCAGGTTCGCTGCTTGAATCGATCGAGCAAGGCAAACAGGATGACCGCGAGGAAGGCGTTAGCCAACGCCGAGCCCAGTTCGCGAGGCCAGCTCCATTGCAGCGTAAGTCCCACCAATCCACGGGCAATGGTGAAGTACACGATCTCGTGCACGACGTAGAAAAAGAGCGTGACCAGAAACCGCGAGCCGGCATTCTCCACGTCCAACTTCACGCCGAGTGACGATGCGCCGTATCCCACCACCGTTTTGGCGATCCCGTAGAGGCCCAGGGGATGGCCGGTGAGCGAATCCTGCAAAAGGCCGATGGCAGCCCCGGTGAGCAATCCGGCGACCGGGCTCCGCCGCGCCACCGCAAAGAAAATCACGACCAGCAGTGGTAAATCAAAAATCGAAAAGAAATGAAATCGTAAAGGCACGAAGGCCTGCAGGAATACCGCGATCAGCGGGGCCAGAATCGCTGCCGGCAGGCTAAACCGGTAAACCTCGACTTGCTCATTCGATGTGTAAGTGATCGGCACGCTATTGAGGCGGTTCCTGGGGCGTCGCCGGTTCGAGTGCAGGCGGTTTTGGTTGTGGATCAGGTTTCGCTGACGTGGGTTGGGATTCGCCGTCTGAGACAGGAGTGATTGCGTGGTCCGCAGGTTTCACCGCCGGAGCGATGGGCTTGCGCGGCGTTACCGGCTTCGTTACGGACGGGTTGCGGTTCGGACTGATTGAGGAAGAAATACTTCCGGAATCATTCGCGGTTCGACCAGAAACGACGGGCGGTTTCGGAGTCGTGTTCGCCGTTGGGATCGAGCCTTGGGCCGACTGATTATGAGCTGTCGCGCTCATGCCAGTTGGCTTGGGGTTTCCTATTGCACCCGGTGTTGCTGAAGTGGCCGGCGCGGTAAAAATCTTCAGCCCACTGGTCGGCGGTGGAGGCTTATTGGGATCATCCGGAGGCCTGTCGGGAACCGAAGGCAGCCGTTGCGCCAGAATGTCCGCCGCTCGCATCGGCGGCGCGCCCTCAGCGAGCGCGGGTTCCTTTTCTGCCTGCTGCGTGATCACCAGCACTTCTTCCAACCGGCTCAAGTCGGCGGCAGGCTTCACCCTGATATTGAGAAAGAGTTCTGCGCCCTGCGAAACCTTAGTGACCGTGCCGACCGGCAATCCTTTGGGGAAAATCTGGTCGCCGCCGCTAGTCACCACTCTCTCCCCCGGCTGGACAGTTTCATCGGACATCACTTTTTCGAGCACCACCTCGCCAAGCGGCGTACCGCGTAGCACTCCTTGCAACCGCGATTTCTCCAGAATCGACCCCACTCCACTGGTCTGATCATTGACCAGCAGCACCTGCGAGGTGGTTCTGAAGGCGCGCATTACTTTGCCTACCACGCCCTCGGCGGTGATGACGGCCATATCTGGCTTGATTCCGTCATGGGAGCCTTTGTCGATGTAAATCGATCGCGACTGCTCGCTCCCGCTGGAGCCGATTACTTGGGCGGGCAACGTCTTCGAGATGAACTGTTCCTTGAATCCAAGCAGTGCCTGCAAGCGACGGGCCTGCTCTGCATCCTGGTTGAGGCGAACCTGCTCGATGCGAAGGCGTTCGATCTCTTGTTTGAGTTCGCGATTTTCTTGCCTCACGCCGCGCAGGTAGAAGTAGTTATGCCAAACATTGCTGATGCCATGTTGAGACCACACGATGCCCTTCTCGAATGGAGTCACCGTGTCCACCGCCCATACCCGGATCAGCCTGGTAGATTCGTCCTGCGTGGAGCGTCTGACTTGAACCGCCAGCCCCAGCACCTGGGCAAACAATACGACCACCAGGATGGTGACATTGCGGTAGCGGCTGATGAGATTTTCCATGGCGGGCTTCCCTTTAGTGTACTTCGAGTTCTTCGTGGTTTTCCGCTTGATTTCAAACACGAAGGAACACGAAGTGCACCAAGGCGATCGCGCTACTCGATCGAAATCTTGCGCAAAAGTTTGAAATCGCTCAGCATTTTGCCGGTGCCCAGCACCACACTGCATAGCGGGTCATCGGCGATCGAAACCGGCAGACCGGTTTCTTCACGGATGCGCTTGTCCAGATTCTTCAACAGCGCGCCGCCACCGGTGAGCACGATGCCGCGGTCGCTGATGTCCGCGGAAAGCTCGGGAGGAGTGCGCTCGAGGGCCACGCGAATCGCATTCATGATGGTCGAAACGCATTCGCTCAGCGCTTCCCGAATTTCACTGTCATCGACGGTGATGGTCTTGGGAACACCTTCGATCAGGTTGCGGCCCTTGATCTCCATGGTCAGCGGCTTGTCCAGCGGATATGCGGAACCAATCTCGATCTTGATCTGTTCTCCGGTGCGCTCGCCGATCAGCAGGTTATATTTCCGCTTTAGATAATTCATGATGGCTTCGTCCATCTGGTTGCCAGCCATGCGCACGGAACGCGAATAGACGATGCCGCTGAGAGAAATGACCGCAATGTCGGTAGTGCCGCCGCCGATGTCGACGACCATGTTGCCGCTGGGTTCGGTGATCGGGAGCCCGGCTCCGATCGCCGCCACCATCGCTTGCTCGACAAGGTGTACTTCGCTGGCCTTGGCGCGATAAGCTGAGTCCATAACGGCGCGCTTTTCTACCTGCGTAATTTCCGAAGGCACGCCAATCACGATGCGGGGATGCACCAGCATCTTGCGGTTGTGCGCCTTCTGGATAAAGTAATTCAGCATCTTTTCAGTGACTTTGAAGTCGGCGATGACGCCATCCTTCATGGGCTTGATGGCCACGATATTGCCGGGCGTGCGGCCCAGCATCTCCTTGGCTTCCTTGCCCACAGCTTCCACTTCGCCAGTGTTCTTGTTAATCGCGACGATCGAAGGCTCATTCACCACGATGCCTTTGCCGCGCGCGTACACCAGCGTGTTGGCCGTGCCCAGGTCGATAGCGAGGTCGCTCGAGAAAACGCTGAATAGCGACCGCAGATTGTGCCAGCGTGATGCGCTTGAATGAAAGCCGTTGTTCGATGACATGCGAAACTTTCTCTTCTGATGGAGTCGGTCTTTTTCCGTCTTTTATCCGGTTATTCTGGAACTGAAGCTCTATCCTTGATTCTATGAGGTATTGCCATCACTTTCAGCAAACCAAAGTCCGTGCCCTTCGGGTGCGTCAGGCCTCGGTGCCTCGCTCACTGAATCACTACTTTCTTCTGTAGCGTATTGACGCCGCCCTTTGCATTCTGCGCCGTGATGGTGATCGTGCTCTCCCCGGTCGCCAGAGGAGGGGTGAAATAGTGGAAAGCGCCGTCTGTGCCCACCACTGGCACCTCACGTCCATTTACCATCACCCGGGCGCCCGCCTCGGTCTTCCCCGTTAACTCGATCACGTGACCATGCTGAATCATGGGGTCCAGATCCAAATTGATCCCCGCCGTGTCGCTCCCTTTGGGGATAATCGTAAAACGATTCTTTTCGCTTTCGACTGACTCCTTGCCCGCAGCATCCTGGGATTGCACTAACCAATAATAAGCCCCTTGCTCGAGCCCTGATACCAGAACATCCGCTGTATTCACCTTGCGATCCACAATAGTCGAAGAAAAATACGGGTTCCGGGAAATGCGCAGCCGGTAACTTTTCGCGTTGGCCATCGCGGTCCAGGAGAACTCGATCGGTTTGGGATCACTCGAGACAAACATCGGCATCATGTTCGCCGGCGAAATCGGCGTTGGAGGCCCAATCTCCTTGAGCTTGTCCATGCGCGGCGCCTGTGCCTGGAAACTCACTTTCTCCCAGTCCGCCAGGCGGACGGTCTCGCCATTACGCGTGATATCGCCAGACCCTTTCTTCAACAGAATCTCGTGCTGATCGCCCTTGGGATCGTTGTGTACCATGGCGGCGCTATCGGGAGCCAAGGATGCCGTCGCGCCCGCCACAACCACCTGCGACCTTGAACCCTGAACGTAGGTGGCCGTGGTCAGATCCACCGTGCCCGTGCTCACCGCCACCGAAACGCTGGTCTGCTGCTGATCGTTGGTCGAGTTCTCCTCGATCACGATCAGCGAATCCTGTTTCACCGTGTAGTTCGTCCCGTCATTAAATACGATCTTGGCCATACCTTCCGAACTGGTCTGCACTACGTCGCCTTTTTCGAGCGGAATGCTATAGTCGGCCGTTCCCCAACTGTTGCTGCTCGCCTTTTTCACCCGCACGGTTCCGTCGAGCGCGGTGAAGTGCGCCTGCTGAGAGCCAGCCCCGCCCGACTTGACGGGATTGCCCGCGCCGGCCACGGCCTCCAACAACTTAAAGCCAAAGCTGTCGGCCGCCTTGATTGTGCTCTGGGTGAATTGCGGAAACGCAAAGCGCAAGCAAATGAAAAATAGCAGCACGATCGCGAGCACCAGCAGCACAACGCTGCGGTAGGTGACCGTCTTCCACGCGATGTGGATTCCCGGTTTGCTGTTCGAAGACACCAAGGGCACAGAGAAACCCAGCCAAACTCCAGAGAATATGGGGTACTTGCGAGAGTACCACAAGGCAAATGTCGGTCAAACCCAGTAATCAACTTGGAACATTACCTTGGTGCCATCCGTCTGTCGTCGCCAACAATCCTGCGCGGCCCTTCTTGTTCGTTCAGCGACGGTCACTCGTCGCCCAGGCAAACGGACCTTGCCCGTCGAAGAATCAAATCCAGAAACACAACCGACGTTATCAGCGACAGAGAAGCGAAAGATCTGTCGCAAGTTGGCATCATGAACGTGGGCGGCGACAAAACATCAGTCACTGTGCAATTCACTAAAGGTACTTCCGAGTATTTAGTTGTCGATTTTTGCTTGCGGGCGAGAAGAGCGGCTGCTTAAATTGAATTAATCCAACACTGACCTTGGTCACTTCGCCTGACACATTCGATTAAGCAGGAGTACCCATGCGATTTGTTCTGCGCATATCAGCATCATTAGTCTTTTTACTAACAGTTTTGATTGCGGCCATTGGATGCGGTGGAGGGTCGGCGGCCACGCAAAAGAATTCCAGCATCCAGCCTACGATCAAGCTTGCCGCTCAGCCGGGTACGGTAGCGAGTGGAACCTCAACTGTGCTGAGTTGGAACGCAAGTAATGCAACCTCTGTCAGCATCAGCGGTCTTGGCGCGTTCCCGGCCACGGGTTCTGTGAAGGTCACTCCCACAGTCACGACAACCTATACGGCGACCGCAACCGGACCCGGAGGAACAACTCAATCCTCAACGGTGGTAAGCGTAACCACTTCGGGTCCACCGCCGACGATCAGCTTAAGTGCCCAGCCCAGCACCATTGCTCCGGGATCGTCGGCGGTTCTTGGCTGGACGACGACCAATGCCACGTCAGTGACCATCCCCGGGGTGGGAACTTTCGGGCCAACCGGATCGGCTAAAGTCACTCCAAGTTCTACTACCGTTTACGCTGCCATGGCGACAGGCCCCGGAGGCACAACTACTTCCCCCATCACGGTAACCGTGTCTCAAAATCCACCGCCCACGATTTCAATCAATGCTCAACCCGGCACCATTACCAGCGGCGGTACGGCAGTTCTGAGTTGGACAACAACCAACGCAACCTCGGTCAACATTCAGGGATTAGGTAGTTTCCCGGCTAACGGATCGACAAATGTCAAACCAACCACTACCACCAATTACGTCGCGACGGCCATGGGGCCGGGTGGCACGGCCCAGGCATCCACTACCGTGACCGTACAAGGACTTGGTTTCGGGCACGTGATTCTTCTCATGGAGGAAAATCACAGTTACTCGAGCGTGATTGGAAGCTCGTCCATGCCTTATCTGAACAGTCTCGCCCAGAAGTACGGCCTGGCGACTCAATACTTCGCGAACACCCACCCGTCCATCGGCAACTACTTTGAATTGACGACCGGCCAGATCATCACCAATGATGATGGATACACCGGAACGGTGAGTGCGGACAACGTAGTCCGCCACCTGTTGACCGCGGGCAAGAGCTGGAAATCGTACGCTGAGAGTTTGCCAAGCGTCGGTTACGTCGGCGGCGACGTTTACCCGTATGCGAAGCATCACAACCCGTTCACCTATCTTACTGACGTGGTGAACAGCCAGAATCAGCTGCAAAACCTGGTTCCATTCACGCAGCTTGCTACCGATCTCAACAACAACCAGCTTCCGCAGTATTCGTTCATCATTCCTAACATGCAAGATGATGGACACGATGGAAGCCTGAACCAGGCGGACAGCTGGCTTCAAACCAACATCGCACCCCTGATTGCCAGCTCCACGTTCCAAAAGGACGGCCTGCTCGTGATCGTTTTCGATGAATCGTTTGACAGCGACACGCAACACGGCGGAGGCCAGGTAGCCATGCTCGTGATCAGTCCGTTCGCCAAGAATGGGTACCAGTCGACCACGTTCTACCAACACCAGAGCACTTGCCAGTTGTTGCTGCAGGGACTGGGGCTGAACAGTTTCCCCGGCGCATGTCAAGGCGCGCCTCAAATGAACGAGTTCTTCTGAATGCCTGAGTCTGAATGGCGGAAGTCAGAGGGGTCTGCGGGAGCAACGGTGGGAGCCGGATCCAGGCTTCCACCGCGCTCGGTACAGGCGCCTACGCGCTGGCAGCCTCCTGGTTTCCTAGCGGCAGGAAATACTGAGTGCCCTTGATCGGGGCGGAAACCTTTCGCAGCAGTTGCTGTAAGTCTTCGTTGCGCTCCACGAAGTCGATTTCCGAGGTGTTCACGATCAACAGGTCGGACGACGTGTAATGGAAGAAAAAGTGTTCGTAGGCTTTGATCACTTCTTCAAGATACTCTTCGTTGATCGCCTTCTCCCCGGGCGCATTCTTTTTTCGCAGACGCTTTTTCAATACATCGGGAGTGGCCTGCAGATAGATCACGAGGTCGGGTGTAGGGAGCTGTTCGCGAAAGTGATTGTAATAGCGATTATAGGTTTCGAGTTCCTGGTCAGTGAGGTTGAGGCAGGCGAAAAGCTTGTCTTTCTCGAAGACGAAGTCGGCGACTACCGATTTTTGGGAACGCGGTCCGAGATCGAGGGCGCGGAGTTGTTCGAAGCGGCGGATCAGGTAAGCGAACTGCGCCTGGAATCCGGCGCCACGCTCGCCGTCGTAAAACGCGCGCAGAAACGGGTTGTCCTCGGTTTCCATGACGCGCTGGGCGTTGAGGCGTTCGGCCAGAATCCGCGTCAGAGTGCTCTTCCCGACGCGGATGGGACCTTCCACTGCAATGTAGCGGGGCAGTTCGAAAAGATTGGCCATGGGCTAGAAGGTTCGAGCTTCGAAATGGCAGGATATCCCGGCTGAGCTTCGAGCGCAATTGAGGGAAGAGTAACCCCTGTTTTCACCACAGAGAGCAGCGGCGCAGAGAAACAATTTACAATCGCGAAATGGTGGGTAGGGTCGCCTTGGGCGCTGGTCTTGCTGCAACTGTTGCCGCGGGCTATCAGTCCATGGCTCCGGGGGGGCAGTGGTTTGGCCGGACGTTTACCGGGTTGAAGCCTGGAACCCGGCAACTGGCGCTCACCTACGACGATGGTCCCAATGACCCGCATACTTTTCGTCTGTTGGAAATCCTGGCCAAGCACAATGTGAAGGCGACATTTTTTCTCATCGGGCAGTACGTGAAGCAAAGGCCCGACATCGCGCGCGAGTTGACGCTTGCTGGGCATGTGGTCGGCAATCATACCTTCAGCCATCCCAATCTGATTTTTGCGTCCGCGCGGCAAACGAAAATGCAATTGCTGGATTGCAAGCAGGCCTTGAGTGATGCGGTGGGAGAGCATTCGCGCTTGTTTCGCCCTCCGTTTGGGGGACGCCGGCCAAGCTCTCTACGGGTTGTGCGAGCTCTGGGTCTGGAGCCGGTGATGTGGAACGTCACCGGCTGGGATTGGAAAGGAAAGCCCGCGGACTACATTGAACGCAGAATCCGGCAGCAGGTTCGCGGTGGGGATGTGATTTTGTTGCACGATGGCGCTTATGCGGGGTTTGGTGCGGATCGCTCGCAAAGCGTAGTCGCGACTGATTGCCTCATCGGTTGGTATAAGTCTGAAGGGTACGAATTCGCGACGGTTCCCCAGATGATGGAGGAGCAGGCTGTGAGCAGTCAGCTTTCAGTTCTCAGCTGAAGTGCGGTGCTGCGCTGCGCACCTGTCCCTGGTCTGAGATCCGGTCCCGCAAAGTTACTCGAATTGTTTTTGGAAGTTGGCAAATTGTTGTTTGAGATCGGAAATCTCTTTTCTTAAGTCGGCTACTTCTTGCTGCAGGCGGGTCATGCGATCAGCGCTGGCTGAGTTGTTCGGGGCGGATGCGGGCGCCCGCGCAACGTCATCAGTGGCTTCTTCGGCATCAACCGCCAGCAGGTGTTTGTAGCGGGATTCTTTAGTTCCGGGTTGTCGCGGCAGGACTCTGGCTAGCGGCGGGTCGCGCTGCAGCAGGCGTTGTAAGGTGGATTGCACCTCGTCGAGGTCTTCGAAGCGATGCATGCGCTCGGTGCGTCCGCGGAGTTCGCCCGGGGTTTGGGGGCCGCGCAATAGCAAGACGCACAGAACTGCAGTTTCTCCGCGTGTAAAGTTGAAGGCTTCCTGTAGCCGGTGCTCGTACTTGGTGACCCGGCTGTCGGCGCTACCAGTGGGTCCAGCCAGGCGTTTTTGTTGGAGAGTGTCCAGCGCTTGTCTCACTGTGTCTTCGCCCAGGTTCATCACTGGATCCCGGTTGTTTTTCTGGTTGCAGGCGGTGACCAACGCGTTTAGCGACAGGGGATAATAATCCGGAGTCGTGACGTCCTTTTCTACCAGCGAGCCGAGCACTCTGGTTTCTATTTCATTCAGGATCATGTCCATTGCGTGAATCCGCCGCCGAATTCTTAGAGATTGTACAGAAGGCGGCGCGGGCGTGGCTCCGCACCACACGAATTCGTCGAATAGATTCCTTTAATCCGGCTCATAAGCTTTTTTGATTGGCAGCGGGCAGCGCTCCGCGATACCCTACCAAGTTCTGATTAATCCCCCGAGCACACCTGAGTTTTGTTGCCAAACTTATAAGGAGGTCCATGCCGACCGAACTGCGAAATTTCCTGGCCATCCCGTATGACGAACTGGAAGAGATGAATTTGAACGCCAAGGAGCAGCGCCAGAATCGTGTTGCACCACACAAGATTCAAGAGGAGCGTCTCGAGTACTTGAGCGGTGAAAAACGGATCAAGGCGGTGACCGTTCTATTCAGTGATCTGGAAGGCCGTTTGCACATGCTGGATTATGACAAGAAGTTTCTGATCAAGAGCTGGGACAACCTCACTTTTGACGGCTCTTCGATTCGTGGATTTACGGCTCAGCGGGAAAGCGATTTGCGCCTGGGGATCGACTGGGGCGCTTTCTACTGGGGACCGGCTGATGTGTTCGGGCCGGGCAAAGTGCTGGTTTTTGGCGACGTTATCGACAAGGGTGGCACACCCTATAGCGCGGACATCCGCGGCATCCTCAAGACCTACGCCGAGGGGCTGTACAAGAAGAATGGCTACACCCTGAATGCGGCCAACGAGATCGAAGGCTTCCTGTTTCAGGGGCCGGACGCGGAGCGACGTTATCATGAAACCGGCAAGTTCGACTACGTAAACACAGGCGGCTACTATCATTCGCTGCCCGGAGACGTGTTGCGCACCTTCATCGATACCACGGCCGAAGTCCAGCGCAGCATGGGTTTCCAGAACGAAAAAGATCACCCCGAGGTCGCGCCCTCGCAGTTCGAGATTAACTATGGCTATGGCGAAGTGGTGGCTGCGGCCGATCAGATTCAACTCTACAAGCTGATTTGCCGCCAGGTGGCGACCAAGATGGATTGCACCGCGTCGTTTCTTCCCAAGCCGGTGGTGGGCGTGAACGGCAGCGGGATGCACACCAACGTCTCGATCAGCAAAGGCGGAAAGAATTTGTTCTGGGATGCGAAAGGCGAAGAGAAGCTCAGCAAAATGGGTTGGGAGTTTATCGATCGCATCCTCACTCACGGCAATGATCTTTGCCTGCTGCTGAATGCGAGTGTTAATGCTTATCGCCGCCTGGACCCGCACTTCGAAGCGCCGAACCAGATCAAAGCTTCGCCCACGGATCGCGGCTCCATGATTCGCATTCCGATCGGTAACGAGAAGAGCATGCGCGTCGAAGTGCGTTCGGTTTCCCCGGACGCCAATCCTTATCTGGTCATGCTGTCGATCTTCAAGACTGGCCTCGACGGCGACACGTCGAAGATTAAGAACTTGCGCCAGGCCCAGCGCTACCTGCCAGATAACATCTATGACGCGCTGGCGAATTTCCGCAATGCGGATTGGACAACGAAACTGCTGGGCGAAGATGTGAAGGCTCGCTATGCGGATTTGAAACAGGCTTCAGCCGATCGCAGTCCGCGGCTTCTGGGGACGTTCGTGAAAGCTCCGGAAGTACAGTATCACCACGATGTGTATAACCAGTTCTTGTGGAATTTGTTTTAGAAGTGGGTCTGGCTGCCCAACAATTAACATTCCGTTAACCTCCGTCGGCGAGTTTCTGGCTATAAGGAAGCGTAGTCTTGCCGCTTCACGGAAGTCCGCAGTTCTTAGTCCGGGCACGAACCGGACGTCATAGTTGAACCTCTGGCCAAGGAGGCGTTTTCATGGCTATCAATCGAAGAGATTTTCTCCGCGGAGTCGCGGGCGCGTCTGGAGCGGCTGCCGCAGGATCGCTGCTCGATAACAAGTTGTTGGCTACTGGAGTTGCGGGCTTGCCGACCCTACCCCGCCCCGATAGCTCCGGGATCGAGCACATCGTGCTGGTAATGATGGAAAACCGCAGTTTCGACCACATGCTGGGCTGGATGCCGGGTGCAAGGGGCCGCCAGGCTGGACTGAGTTACAAAGACAAGAATGGCGTATCGCATGACACCTATCGTCTGAAGAGTTTCACCGGATGCCCGCATCCTGATCCTGACCACTCCTATCAGGGAGGGCGGTCTGAGTACGATCTTGGCGAGATGGATGGATGGCTGCGCACGACCACGAACGATATTTACTGCATTGGATACTACGCGGAGGAAGATCTGAAGTTTTTTAGCGCCTTCGCGCGGAACTATACGACGCTGGACAATTTCTTCCCGTCCATTTTGTCGTCGACGTTTCCCAACCGCATCTTTTCATGGGCCGCTCAAACCGATCGCCTGGATAACTCCATAACCATTTCAAAGCTGCCAACCATCCTTGACACGCTGGCGGCAAACGGAATCAGCGCCACTTACTATTTCAACAATGTTCCGTTCCTGGCGTTGTGGGGAACCAAGTATGTTTCGGTGTCAGCGCCCTACGCGGAGTTTCTGCTGGCTGCGTCACTCGGGCTTTTGCCCTCGGTTTCGTTTGTAGATCCGATTTACACGATCACCGACGACGGCACTGGAAATGACGATCACCCCCACGCCGACATGCGTCGAGGCGAAGCTTTTGTGCAAGAGGTCTTTAAGGCCGTTACCCAGGGACCTGCGTGGGATAAGACCGTGCTCGTCATTAGCCGAGACGAGTGGGGCGGATTCTTTGAACACATCGTACCGCCTCGCGTGATTGCGCCCAACGATGTGGACAAAGATCTGGTGAATGGCAAAGCGCTACTAGGTTGCCGTGTACCGGTCGTTATAGCCTCGCCGTTCAGTCGCGGGAATCCCAAGAGCCCGCGGATCAATTCGCTGCTTTACGATCACACCTCGGTGTTGAAGTTTATTGAGTGGCGCTGGAATCTGCCCCCGCTGACGAAACGGGACGCGTCAAACGAGATCCACAACCTGGCCTACGCGCTAGATTTGAAGAACCCGAACTTTGCCGTGCCGACATTGCCGCACGTAACCGCGCCTAAACCTGTCCCATGTAACGGAGCTATCCTGGATGGCAACACGAGCGGGAGGACGGATTCGTACCAATTGCTGGAGTCCGCTGCTAAGCACGGTTGGCCGCTACGCGCTTGATTCCGTTGATCGGACGACACGAAGGTAAGCGTCGTAGCACCTCCGTGCCGTACAGTTCGTTGGCTGCGGAGCACGCGGCTGTCATAATTCAATTGTTGATGGAGCGTGCTTCCTGGCCACATCCTCCTTGATTGAAAATCTAGAAGAGCGCTGGCTGCCTGCATCCATTCTTTGCCTGCGCGACTACAGCTTTAACAAATTTCTACATGACTTCATTGCGGGTGTAACTGTCGGATTGGTTGCGTTGCCGTTGGCTATGGCGTTTGCCATCGCTTCCGGGCTCACGCCGCAGGCGGGAATCTATTGCGCGGTGGTGACGGGGTTCCTGATTTCCGCCTTAGGCGGATCGAAGACCCAGATCGGCGGCCCGACGGGTGCATTTGTAGTGGTAGTGGCTGGGATTGTCGCAGTGCACGGCGTGGATGGACTGTTTATGTGCACAATGATGGCCGGGGTCCTGCTCATCATTCTCGGAGTGACAGGTATGGGCACGGCGGTGAAGTTCATCCCTCGGCCCATCGTGATCGGCTTTACCAATGGAATTGCGGTTCTCATCGCCAGCACACAGATCAAAGATTTGTTTGGCTTGACCATCAGCAAAGTTCCGGGAGAGTTTTGGGTGCGCATGGAGAGCATCGCAGCCAACTTTCACACGCTATCGTACGCGGCGACAGCTCTAGGGATCGGTACGCTAGTGGCGCTGCTGGTATGCCGCTCAGTCTCGAACCGTATTCCCGGCCCTATCGTGGCGATGGTGGCCGGTACGGTCGCGGTAATTGCACTTAAGCTGCCGGTCGAGACAATTGGAACACGTTTCGGCGGGATTCCGAGCGGGCTGCCTCACTTCGCGATTCCGCACTTCCGCGCCGACCTTATTCACGGACTGCTAGGTCCGGCGTTTACGGTTGCGATGCTGGGCGCGATTGAATCTCTAATGTCGGCCGTGGTGGCCGACCGGATGAGCAACGACCATCACAATCCGAATGTCGAACTGATGGCACAAGGCATGGCCAACGTGGTTGCACCCATGTTCGGTGGCCTGCCCGCCACGGGCGCGATTGCGCGAACCGCGACCAATATCCGCGCCGGCGCTAAGACGCCGGTTGCAGGAATGATTCACGCCCTTACTCTGGTTTGCGTTCTGCTCTTTGCCGCGCCCCTGACGAGTTTCATTCCAATGGCGTCCTTGGCGGCGATTTTGTTAGTAGTCGCCTACAACATGGGCGAATGGCGCGAGATCCCCCAGCTACTGAAACTGACCAAGACCGACATCAGCATCTGGCTGGTTACTTTCGCGCTCACGGTGTTTGCCGACCTCACAGTGGCGGTCGAGGCCGGAATGATTCTGGCGGCGTTGTTGTTTATCGGGCGCGTGGCAAACACGACGACCGTATCCCAAGTCACCGACGACTACGTCGAAGACGGGCGCGTGCACATTCTGCAGGACAAAGACATTCCTTACTACGCGACCATTTTCCGGATTCACGGACCATTCCTGTTTGGGGCGACCGATAAAGTCTCGACGATCATCGAGAAAATCCATGAACTGCCGCCGGTGGTTATTCTGCGCTTGCGCAACATGACTGCGATCGATGCGACCGGATTATTCGCACTGGAGGAAGTGGCGCGGGAACTGCATGCGACCAAGCGAACCTTGATCCTTTGTGGGGCGAGGGAGCAGCCCGCGAAGCTGATTCGGCAAGCAGAATTTGAAGACGTGATCGGACACGAAAATATTTGCGAGAACGTGCAGGAAGCTCTGCGGCGGGCGGAAGATGTCTTTGAGAGAATGGAGAGTAAGGCCGCGGCGGGCGCCCAGTGAGATCGGCCCTCCCCCGAAGGCCGAACCCATCCGCTTCCGACGCCCGCCTAGACTCTGCGGATCCGGAACTACTTATTTCCTGCGGCTACCTTTGGAGATGGCAGATGGGTTATCCCCAAGTAGCTTTCCACAGCTTGAGCCGACAAGTTCGTGAGCACAGAGATTTGTGAAACCGAATGGCCCTGTGTGTTCAGAAGCCGGACTTGCGCGTCATCCGAAAGCCTGACGGTATCTCCTGTGGGCTGAATTTTGCTTAGTTGCTTGATCGGTTCCGTTACAGTAGCTATCGTTTGTGGTTGCGCTGCGGTAAATTGCGCCGCTGCACCGAAGTCGAAAGCAGTTCCCCCAGAAATCGGAGTTGCCATGACGTCCTCCTTCAACCTGCCGTTATCTGGGCTATCGGCAGTTCCGCAGATAACTTTAGGTCGCGCTATCCGATTGGTTCTCCGGCGCTTAGAGGAGCTAGCTCACAACCAGCACAGGCGAGGACGCCTACGCCTACACCTTCACTATCCGCTACTTCTCAGCCTGGGCGTTGTGAGAGTAGCCTGGTTGGTTTTGTGGGCCACAATCTGATTTGATGCGCGTCAAATCTCATGCTCGCAATTCCAGGGTGTTCATTCCGTTGCGGAGCCACAACCGGTCGAGCGCTGCCTGGTTTGCTAGATGGAGCCGTGCGGCTTTATAGTCTGTTGGCAGGCGGGAGGATCTCTCCATGCTTCGAATGCTCTTGCACTGGGTGGTCAGTGCGCTGGCGGTCTGGATCACCTCGCGCGTGGTGCCCGGCTTTTATGTGGATGGCGCCACTGCCGCGCTCATCGCAGCGGTCGTTATCGGGCTGGTCAACGCGACTCTGGGGCTGATTTTAAAAATCCTCACCTTCCCGCTTACTATCCTTACTCTGGGACTGTTCTGGTTTGTGATCAACGCCATCATGCTGGAACTCGCGTCGACGTTTGTACCGGGCTTTCATATACGATCGTTCGGCGCTGCGTTCGTGGGCGGGATCGTGCTCTCGGTGGTAAACATGCTGCTGAAATGGCTGGTCATGCCCTCGCCGCATTGATGCAAGCTACTCTGGATTAGCTCACCGGCCAGCTTTCGGCGGCTTGCGCGGCTTTAGCGATTTCCAATCGTCCTCGCTCAGCAATCTTCCTAGTGCCGTGAATTCGCCTGCGCCTTGCAGTTGTTCACCGCCGTCCATCACGACCACCTCACCGTTGATGTAGCTCGAGCCGTCGCTCACCAGGAACGCGGCGAGATTCGCCAACTCCTCGACGGTACCGAAGCGGCGCAAGGGATTTCGCCCGCGGGCGAGCTCTTCCAGCTCGGGACGCGGAAGCAAGCGCGAGAACGCTCCTTCGGTCGGAATCGGTCCGGGTGCGATCGCGTTCATGCGGATGCCGCGATCTCCCCATTCGACGGCGAGACTGCGGGTCAAAGCCACGACTCCAGCCTTCGCCATTGCGGACGGCACCACATAAGCTGAACCGGTCGATACGTAGGTCGCGGCAATATTCAGGACGACTCCGGGGTGGACAGATTGCAGCCATCTGCGTCCGCATGCCATTGTGACGTTGACCGTGCCCATCAGCACGATTCCCAGGACAGCTTCAAATGCGCCGGGCGACAGTTCTTCGGTGCGGGCCAGAAAGTTTCCAGCGGCGTTATTTACTACAATGTCGAGCGCACCGTCTTTCCAGATGGACTCGACCATCTCTTCGACGCGTGTCAGATCACGAACGTCGCAAGGGAAGGATCGGATCTTGTCGGAGGCAACCCGGTTCAGTTCCGTTTCCGTTTCGGAGAGCACTTGCTGGCGTCGGCCGCAGATGTAGACCATGGCGCCAAGTTCCAGAAAACGGTGCGCCATCCCCTTGCCCAAACCCGTTCCCCCGCCAGTGATGAGAATGCGTTTGTCGCGCAGCAAATCGGGTTGAAACATACGGACTCCCAGCATTAGTTGGTCGGACAGCGAAGCGATTGTAATCGAGAAGGCGGAAGGGCCAGGATCAGCCGGGCTCGGACGTCAACTTTTCTTCTTCTTGAGCTTGCGGCGAATGTCAGGCCAGAACTCCTTCACCACGATGGTTATCGTGTCATACCCTACCTGCGTCCCCCAGACGCTCGCAGTGTTCGCCAGAGTGCGATCACCTTTGGGGTGGTAGGTGTAGTTGGAAATGGCAGACGCCGCGGCACTGCCAACCACCTCGGAGTAATTGAACTGCTCTCCCCCGGAATCTGTACGAGTGACAAAAATCCTGCTGATTGAGTATCCGGTGCGATGCCAAAATCCCCCCTCGCCCAACTGGAAAAAGCGAGGATCCTGGCGAAGCAGTGACGGAAGAATAGCGCCGGTCATGTAGTTCTCGATCGTGCCGTCCGCAAAATATGCTCCGTAACGCTTGCCATAGCCCTCGGCACCCTGCCCGTAGCCCGGTTCGCTGTTCTCCGCCTGGCTAACGCCAGCGAGAAATCCGTACCAGGGGACTAGAATGTAGTCGAAGGAGCCGCGAGTCACCACCTTGAATTTTTCCCCGACAGTGAGCGGCGCGACCTGTCCCGTATTTTCCAGTGTCAAGAAATTTGGCAGTGTGTAGAACAGCCGGTCATTCGAGGTGCCCTTATCCTTGTCGGCGGTTTTCTGGCCCTCGACGGCCTTGCCGTTGTCTGTTGGTTTGGACTGTTGAGCCGCAGGCAGGTCTGAAGATGGCGTCTGCTGCGCATACAAAGTAAGCGAAAGCAAATTTGCGACGGCCAAGCGAAGAAGCACGCGGGTTACAAAATTCTTCAAATGATTACGTCTCCTGTAATACAAGCCCCGCTCCTAAGGCTGGAACTTGTCTGTCGACAGCTCGACTAGAATCGTGCAACCGCAAGCCGATGAAATGGATTTCCGTTAGACTAACAAACGATCGACCGGAACCAAAACCAAAAGACCGCCGCGACAAAGTCCTGATCTAACCAACGTAACCCCAATGGGGAGGAATCCACTCAAGTTTTACATTACTTTACAGAACTGACGTTTGGTTCCTCGGGGGATTCTGAGTTGCCGCGGAATGCCGCCTCCCGCCGGCAAGGCAAAAGCCCCCTAGTTAAGCGCCGGACTCTTTGTGTTCAAGGCTCTCGTCCTGCGGTTTCCGACGCTAAGGGAACACCCTGAAAAGGTCTTTCAGGTCTGCCTCGCGGCCGGCATCGCCCAGAAGCGGTTTCAGGCTGAAGATTTCCTGGATCGTGCGCAACGTGGAACCGTGGGTGTAGTGCAACTGATTCGAGTAGCCGTGTCCCTTGGCATCGGGCGAAAGCACGATCATGCCGATGGGACCATCGCCGCTATTGGCTTCGTCCCAGGTAATGAAGACTGCGCCGCCTTTTTGGTAGGCGCTTGAATTAAGGATCGTGGGAAGGTTCCGTGAGAGCCATTTGTCGCCGTGCGCGATAGGATCTCCAGCGCAGTTATCGTGCATGTCATCGCAAACGTTGGGCGTGATGAAGTTGTAGCGCGCCACATTTTTGGACTTTAAGTCCCGGGCCAACTCGGTAAACGGACGAACGTGCTTGATGCAGTTGGCGGAATGGGGATCAAGATGGTTGGTAACGTCGTCAAAGTAGACAAACGGGTCGTGGCGGACAGCGAAATACGAATTGCCGTCGGGATCGATGCCCCCGCCGTCTACTAACGGACATATCGCGCCGCTGATGTTCTCGTCGTAGGATTTCCACGAAATACCGGCTTTCTCCATCTCAGTGACCAAGTGCTTGGTCGTGCTTTGGTGATTCTGGCTGGGAGGATTGTCATTATAAATGCCAAAATTAGTGCCAGCCTCTAACCATAGGTAGTTGGGAAGGCTGGGATGATTACCCGGAGGATTGAAAAACTGTTCCGCGTGCGAAGCCATGGGCAGCAGGGTCTTATTAATGTAGGGAGCCGCAGGGTTTCCCTTGATGTCCAAGTTGCCGTCGCCGGTCCAGTTGTGATTCTCCATCAGAATAATGAATACGGTCTGGATGTGATGGCTGGAAGGATTGGACGCAGTTGCGGCGACAGGCTTGTCGGCCGCGCACATGTTCACCCAAGCACCAAGAGCCAGGCATGCTGAGGCCAAAGCGACTGAGAGACTGCGAAGGGGGTGGTGAATCATTTGCTTTCTCCTAAAGCTGTAGTTGTCACTTGTCCGCCTTGCAACCTGGCGAAGTCTGATAGTGAGTGCAGTCGCCTGCTTCCGCGCACAGACCGCACCCGGGGAGTACAGAACCCGCAAGCTTACAAGAAGAGATTGGCCGCATACTACAACTTTCGGGCCGACTATAGACTGTGCGGATGTACTTCCGAGTAATTACAAAGGCGAAGGAGTGATCGGCGCGACGAGGCAAACGTCAACAGGTTGAGGGAAGAAGTCGTCGGAATTGGTCGGCCCTAGCAGACGATTTTCGAACTCTTCTGCTGATGCGCGAGGGTTCTGAGCCTATCTTCCAGCAGTTTACGCCTGAAAATCGCTTCTCTTAGCAGCAATAAGTGTAATGGGAATTTCACGCCGAGAACGGAAAGCAACAAGGCTGAAGCTTAGAGGCCGAATTCCTTGGCGTCCGGCCTCGAAGAAAGGAGTCGCTCAGAATCAATGAGTGGTCGCTGCTGTTTGTTTCACGCGCCAAGTCGGAATTGCCGAGGCTCCGGTCGCTAAGTGTCCGAGGGTCGCGTCATCCTTGCCGTGCTCGTGACCTGCGATGATGGGCTTGTTCGGAATGGTTTCATAGGCGTAGCCAGTCAAGGTGACTTGGAAGGCGGGATAGTGCTGGCGATGCACTACCACATTGAAGCGTAGCCAGCCATAATGAGCCCGTTTCTTGAAATAGAATTTCAATCCCAAATAGTGATTCTTAACGCCTTTTCCGCCATTCGCCCACGGGCCAGTAAACGCTGTGGTATGGTTACATCCATTCGGCTTCGTAACTGCCATGGCGCCAAAACTAATGTTCGCTGCCCCGATTCGGACTCCGGCCGGCAGCGCCGAAATGAACCGCCAACTTGTTCCTTTTCCCACAATCGTGTCACGTGGGCTGTAGCGAGATGTGAACGCGGACGCCACTGGGCCGGAGCTGAAACCGCAACTGGTTGCGTTAGTCTCTCCTGCATTGCTCACCCTAAGGTCAGTATGCCCGTCGTGGTTGAGATCCACAACACAAAGGTCAGAACAATCGACGTGAGCGGGCGTGTAAACAATTCTGGCCTTAGCAGGCTGCGCCAACGCCAGGATTCCCACTCCGGCGGCGCTTGCCACAAGTGCATATGCATTGAGCCGTTGATGGAGTGATTCGGAAAGTTGCAAGGGTACTCTGGCGGGCCGTTTCATATTCCCTCCAATCAGGCAAGCTATGATACTGTGCCGGATGTCCGTCAATGCACATTTCAAACACTGCTCACCTTTCCCCAACGGATTAGGTTTGTGGTTCTGATTGTCCAAAATTCTGGACAACTTATCGCATTTTCCACTGCTGATTCTTGTTGACATTCGCACGGCACGGTATTAGTTTCTTCGCAATATCAGCGATCAGGATTCGTCTGAGGGGGACGGCGGAATTCTCAGTTCCGTCTGTGATTCTTATCGCTGCTTCCCTGTGGAGGTTTTGGCATTGGGGCAGACGCGAAAGTTGCTAATCGCGTGCGCGTTGAAGTGTGTTTTCAAACCAGTCTAGCGATTGCGAGAGGAAGCGAATACATTTTGTCGTGCCAATTCTAAATTAGCAACAGCCGCCATTCAAGGTACAACCTCCAGTTATGACAGTTCCAGTTTTGAATTTGCGAACAGACTCCAACAGCGGAACGACGACTGTGACGCGAGTGCCAAAGGCAACGCTGGCGAATGCCCCAGCGCGCAGAGAAGGAACTCTTGGGATCGACTGGAGGGTAGCCAGGCTCCACCAATCCATCGACCGCAGCACCGGTGCTGTAGATTGGAAGCTGGAACAGGTTTGCCGAGAACTCAAATTGGGCATTTCTCCCGCCTATGCCGCTCGACTCTTTAGGAGTCATACCGGGCGGGGCGTGAGAGAATACGCGAGGAACAAGCGTTTGTTGAAGGCGGTTGAACGATTAATCGCTACGAGCGTCCCTGTAAAGACCATCGCCGCAGAGTTGGGATACCGAAATTCCTTTGACTTCACCCGCAGCTTTGAGAGAGAGTATTGCTTAACTCCGACAAAATTTCGCAACGCCAGCCGCCTGCGTCTCATGTCGGGGCAGGCATCCTGAACCTCTTCAATCTTTTGTCGGTCCGCAGCGGCAGTGAAAGCTGGCGGAGAATTTGTTGAAGTCTTGGCCGCAGAAGATGACTCAGAAATCGACATGTATTTGAGGCCCGTTCTTTAAGGCTGAAGCTCGAACGCCGTGCCGCAGCCTGGGGCCTGGCACGCAGATCCGCCTTCCGCCGTCACACCATAAAGGTAGTTCCACTTCCCCCAAGTCAGGCCGCTAGCGGGCTGGTTACCGTCGCCGTTGCTGCCGGTGAACGCGTGGAGCACGGTTTCGGTCCACGCACCGCCCTTGTGCGCAGGAGGTTTCAGGCCATAGACGATGCCACCGTTACCAGCTCCGCCGACTTGGGCAGTGCCGTACAGATTCCCCTTGCTATCAAATAGCATGTAGCCTGATGGGTCGATACCGTCGTTGCCACCTTGGAAGGCATGGAGGGTAGCGTCGGTCCAGGCTCCCCCTTTTTGGGCTGGAGGCGAAAGCTCGAATACCACGCCACAGCCGAATCCGCCCTGACAGTTGGCATCGCCCCCGAATGCCGTGGTCCCGTAAACGTTGCCTGAGCCATCGAGAATCACCGGGCCTTCTGGGTGAGAGCCCATAGGACCATCCTGAGCAAAAGAATAAAGCACAGTTTCGGTCCAAGGGCGGCCTTTTTTCGCGGGCGGAGTCAAACGGTAGACGGCCCCAGAACCGAGCGGCCCTCCCCAATTGGTTGTGCCGTAGAGACTTCCTTTCTGATCGAAAGTTACGCCAGCGAAAGGCTGGATTCCATCAGGTATTCCCGTGAAGGTGTGAAGGACGCTAAAACGCCACTTCCCACCGACTTGTGTTGGCCGCTTCAATTCAAAAACCGTGCCGCAGCCGCCGTTTTGGCCACAGCTAAGTTCGCCGCCAGCCTGAGTCGCGCCATAGAGGTTTCCCTCGGCGTCGAAAACCAGGTCGCCTTGGGGCGCATCGCCGTCAGCGCTAGATTGGAACGTGTACAGCGTTTGGTACGTCCAAGAACCATAGCCAGAGATGGGCGGCGTCAGCCGGAAAATGAAGCCGCGAGTACTCGGACCCTCCCCCGTGCCATAAAGGGTGCCATCTTTATCGATTACCAGGGATTCTGGAAACTCCTGACTATCGCTGGGAAAGTCGTGGAGCACGGTTTCCGTCCACGCCCCGCCGTGAGCTTGCGGTGCGGTTAGCTTGAAGACGGTTCCCCAGTTGTAGGTGCCACCGGAGGCTGTGACGCCATAGAGATCACCGTTTTTTGCGATCGCTGGTACACCCACAGGAAGCCAACCATCGGAGGAGCCCTGCCCAAAATCGTAGATCACTCGGTAGGCTTGGCCTCCGGCATTGGCGGCGCCTCCCAATAAAATCGTAGCAACGAGTGCTGCCAACATGAGGAAAACGTTGCCAGATTGCCTACGGAGTTTCACTTTGGGTGCCTCCTTTCGAGGCGGGCAAAAAACGGACTACAACGCCGGGGCGTCACCGGGAGAAAAATAGTATCACGGCTTATGGCCTCTTGTTTGTAAAAATTAGGTCTTGTCCTGAAGCTGCAGGGTTAGGCAAGACGAAAAATTACAATAGTAGTAGACGAAGCTGAGTCCCCAACATTTTCCTAGAGAGTCCCCTCCTGAGTTGACAGCGCAATTTTCTACCCTTGGCTTAAGCCGTGGACACCAGAGAGAACCTACACCAATGAAAAAAGCAGAAAATGCTGCTTTTTAGCAGAAAATGCTGGTCGTTTGTGGATAACGGAATCGGATTCAAGCGCATTATCAACCGCAGCAAGAGGGCGAGCACAACCCGCGCACGGTGTCTAAAGACTCGGCACAGCTATTGCAAGCCCAGAGTAGGCAAGGAGGAATGAGATGAGAACCAAGACGAGATTGCAAGGTAGTTGGCTGCTCATGGGCGTGGTTCTGGCTCTGCTTGGTTGTTGTTGGGTCACCGAAGCAAGTGCGCAAATCAGTCCTTATTCGGGATTCAACGCAGTTTGCTACAACTCTTCGGGAACAGCGCCGGACTGCTCCACCCAGACACACTCGCCTGCATTCATTGACGCCAGCGTTTTCAATCCTGGAGCCGGCGGCGATGTATGCAAGCAGATCCGATCTGCCTTTGCCACCCTGTCGCCTGGCACAGCGGGAGTCGTTATCGACGCCCGTGGAGTTACAGGTTCAGGCAATACACTTGCCTGCGCAAACGGAACCCCTTGGTTCGATCGAACCACTGGCCAGTTCTACACAACGTCGGCAGAGATTTTGCTG
>Ga0210406_10000281_pt1 | contig 74425 bp, 67 predicted proteins | sample IncBWC30MmetaG_FD_155454 | JGI IMG/M metagenome (GOLD analysis project Ga0210406, IMG submission 155454) | Forest soil microbial communities from Barre Woods Harvard Forest LTER site, Petersham, Massachusetts, United States - Inc-BW-C-30-M | ecosystem: Environmental > Terrestrial > Soil >...
AACAGCAGCAATACAAACGGAAAGAAGGACAGGATTGCGTTCGCCGCCACCGAGAAAGCGAAAGTGTGAACCTCGGTCCGCAACAAATATTTTGCGGTGGATGTCAGCAGTCCGAAACGGGCATCCGTAGAAGGCTCTGGCGAGGATGGTCTGGAAGCGGCCGCCGAGGCCAATTGAAGCGGCTCCATCAAGAGGATTGTTCCAATATTATCATAGAGTTGCAGTGAATCCTCTGCATGAGAAAATGAGTGGCGACCAGGCCATCGTCATGCCCGACTGGCTTCGCGCGAACCCCGGGTCACATTCTAAAACGTTTTACTAACTGCAAATCTCCTCTTGCCAGAAAAAAACTTCCTGTTATTATTCTGTGCTCATTGCCACAATTTAGGGCAATAGCGTTCGTAAGTTCAGGCTGATGTTGCGTGTACCGCTGTCGCAATTCGCGTCATCACGACCGGCTCCAGAGCTTTGCGCCGTGCTCTCCCATCACGGCGGAAAACTCCGGAGCTTTTCTTGTTGCGCGCGAATTCAACCGTCCGCGCAGCCGCGGCTGTTTCGTCCACTGGTTTTGAGGGGGTTGTGAGGAAGCGTCTGCTTCGCGAGGCCTGTGGAATTTCACATAAAGAGGCGAAAGGAGTTTTTTGTGAGAGAGAAGGGCACAGTAAAGTGGTTCAACGGGGCTAAAGGATACGGGTTTATCCAGCGGTCCACAGGGGAGGATGTCTTCGTTCATTTCTCCGCGATCCAGGAAAACGGTTATCGTACGCTGAACGAGGGCGAAACCGTCGAGTTCGACCTGCTGAAGGGACCCAAAGGGTTCCAGGCGGCCAATGTGGTCCGAGCCTAAGGCCTCGCTTTTCCCAATTTCCAACCCTCGCAGTAACCGCTGCGAGGGTTTCTTGCGTGTGGCCGCGAGCACTCCGAACCAAGTAGGCCCAGACGCCCTTGCTTGGGCTTTGAGGGAAGACCGGCGACCTTTGCGTCGTTACGTCAAGTCCTATAGTCCCTGCAATTTAGCCAGTGATCTTTTCTTGACACCGGTTTTACCCTCAGTGCATTGCCACATGCCTCGCGGTGAGCGAAATTTCCTCTGCGTAGAGGAGTTCACCGATGCCGAGCCTGATCATTTACCTTCCGCGTGTTCAAAACCGGAGCGAATTCTTCCCAGCCTCCCGGATTCAGGAGAGCCTCGTCGCTTCCGTCGAAAAGCGCGTCCTGATCTGGCTGGCGCAGCGCATTCCCGCTTGGATCAACTCTGACCATCTGACCATGCTCGGTTTCATCTCACAGTGTCTGGCCGGAGTCTGCTATGCGGTTGCGAAATTCAATCCCGATGCCTTGCTCGTGGGGATCCTATGCCTTGCACTCAACTGGCTCGGCGACAGCCTCGACGGCACCCTGGCCCGGGTTCGCAACCGGCAACGCCCGCGCTATGGCTTCTACGTGGACCACGTCACCGATACCGTTGCGGCTTTTTTCCTGATGGGCGGGCTGGCGCTCTCCGGCTACGCACACCCCGGCATCGCGTTCGGCATGCTGATCGCGTTTCTGATGTTGTCCATCGAGTCCTATCTCGCCACCTACACGCTGGGCCAATTTCAACTTTCCTATTGGAAATTCGGACCCACAGAAATTCGCATCCTGCTTGCCACCGGCAATCTGGCCCTCCTGCGTCATCCGGTGATCAAGGTGGCAGGGAACCCTGTGCTCCTCTTCGATCTCGGCGGGGTGATCGCAATTTTCGGTATGGCTGTCATGTTGATGGTTTCTGCGGCTAAGCACACCTCCCAGCTCTACAAAGATGAGCCGCTGGCATGAACACAAGCTCGCGTCTGTTTCGATTTGCCCTGGTAGGAGCCATAGGCATTGGCGTGCAGCTAGGCGCGTTGGCGACCCTGATCGCAATGAAGATGAACTATCTATTGGCCACGACCCTGGCCGTGGAGGCCGCTGTTCTGCACAACTTCCTCTGGCACCAGCGCTTCACCTGGGCGGATCGTGCGGGCCGATGCGGGCGGCCATTGCTACGCTTTCATCTCAGCAATGGTGTGATCTCGCTCGCCGGCAATCTCGTGCTAATGCGCCTGCTCGTGGGATGGCTGCACCTGCCCCCGCTTGCGGCCAACACTGCTGCCATTTCGTTATGTTTTGTGGCCAATTACCTCGCCAGTGACCGCTGGGTGTTTCTATCAGGTGATTTGTATCAGGGTACGACTTCAGTCGTGCCGCAAAGATCGCAACTCCCAGTCGCGCTTTAGGCGCGGTTTCAGGTTCAGGCTGGTGGCTCCGCCCGATCACGCATCAACAGCAGAGTACGCTCGGAGAAGGGCAGATAGATCAAAGCCGCAGTGATAGCGAGGGCCAGGCCCATCCCGATCTGCGGAGCCAGCAGGAATGGCGAGAGAGCCCAGAGTTGATCAAGCACAAAAACTCCGGGGAACAGGCGAAGGAATTTTCGGCTGAGACCGGCAACATCGAACGCGACCGCAGAGAGCAGATACAGACGAACCGGAATGCCCACCGCAGCCGACAAAACCACGACAGCTGTGATCCACGCCGGCCTTCCGAATCCATGCTCCAGCAGTTCTATGACTACGCCCAGCCGGGCCAATGCTGCGATATAGAAGCTGAGATACATGATCTGAATGAGCAGAAAGAGTACACGCACGTAGCCGTGGGGAACCGCTGGCAGATCATCGGATCGAGTGAGCAGGGAACTCGTCGGCAAAGCAATCGGACGCGGAGCTTCGGAGGGTGAAAGAGCAGCGTCGATCGTGACTCTTTCAGGGGACTCGACCGCCGGAAGAAAACGATATCCTCGCTTCGCCACAGTCTCGATGAAGCGCGGATTTGAAGCCGAATCGCCCAGCACATCGCGGAGCTTATTAATGATGGTATTCAGGCTGTGGTCAAAATCGACGAAGGTATCAGCCGGCCAGAGTTTGTGGCGCAAATCTTCCCGAGTCACGATTTCGCCCGCGCGTTCCAGCAGCAACAGCAATAGCTGGAACGGCTGGTCCTGCAGCCGCAGCCGCACTCCTGACTTGCGCAGTTCTCCGCTTGCGGAATCGACTTCAAATACGCCAAACCGGAATATTCGTCTTGCCTCGTCCGCCATCGCACGCCATCATAACGTAGTCGAGAGAAGCCTCATGCCCTACAGCCGTCCCAACCGAGGGTGGCCCATCTTTGCGCGCTCCTTGCGCAAAGGTGGGAGGCAATGCGGTAAGCAGCGAATCGGGAAGATCATCCTCGTCCTAGCTACCATCCTCGTAACTATCCCCTTGTCGGCCTCCGGCGAACAACTCAAACCCGAAACCGTCGCCGCTTTCGATCACTACGTCGAACTAAGCGAACGCCAGATGCCCAATGCGCCTTTTCTCTATATTGACGGACTGCGACCACCGGAGCGCGATGCAGACCTCGCGCGGCTGAAGGCCGATGACGTAATTGCCGATCGCCTGCAGGCTCGCGACCATGGCCAGCCCATCGCAATTCCGGGCGGCCTGATCCATCACTGGATAGGGACGATCTTTATTCCCGGCGTTACTCTCAGCCAAGTCCTCACCTTCTTGCAGGACTATGACAACCAGTACAAGTTCTACGCGCCGGATGTACAGCGTTCGAAGCTGATCGAGCGGGACGGAGACCACTTCAGAGTATTTCTGCGACTGCGCAAGACTAAAGTCGTAACTGTGATCCTTGACAGCGAATACGACGTGAAGTACGCCCGCATTGATGCAGGCCGCGCCACTTCCGACTCGCATAGCACGCGGATCGCGGAAGTCGAAAATGCTGGCAAGCCTAACGAATCCGAGAAACCAGTAGGAAACGACAGCGGATTTATGTGGCGGTTGAATTCCTACTGGCGATTTCAGCAGCGAGATGGCGGAGTGTACGTGCAGCTAGAAGCCGTTTCGTTGACGCGCGACATTCCCAACGGCCTGAACTGGCTGATTAGCCCGTTCATTTCCAGCATTCCGAAGGAATCGCTAAGCTTTACTCTCACGCGTACACGAGATGCGCTAATACAGAAACACGGGGGCGAGCCCAGGTGACAAGTTTCATCGCTGCCGACACTCGTTCCCTCGAAAAAATGCTAGACACGTTGCTTACGGCGCTAATAACGCAACCACACAGCCCATGAAACGTGGTGCGTGAACTTCCTACCGCACTTCGAGCGAAACCAAATCTCCGCCTTCTGTTCCTACTGCTTTGTAGTTCACTGCGACTTGCTGATTTGTCCATGCGCAGGAGAACATGTCCGCTCCAATCAGCGTCAGAGATTTGTAATCCGGAGTCTTCAGCTTCAAAGTCTTTACTCCGGAGGAGAAGGTGACGACCGCAGCTGGCGGCTTTGAGCAGTCCACAGAAACCAACTTGCCCTTCAAGTAGTGGATGGGCCGGTTGTCAACTAGAGGCTCAGACGCGGTTTCTGAAATCTCATCGCTAAGATCGGCTGCGCTGGAACTCTTTGCGGACTCACTTGTGCTGGCTGGCTTGCCGGCTGGTTGCGCCGTCGCGGGGGCTGCTGGCTTGGTAGCCGGGGCCGCTGCGGCGGAAGATGTTCCGGTCGCCGTGGCCCCCGGCGCCGGCGCGTTGTGCGCTGGCGCCACACCATACTTCATCAAGTAAGGGAGGTCCTTGAGATCATTGCGCGCGGCCGTCGCCACTTGTACGTCAGAACTTGTGCCGAGCCGCTGCAGCAATGCGGTGGCCGCATCCCAATCTTTCGCCGCCGCATAAACTCGAGCCATTTCGAGCAGGTAGGTGTGATTTCTCGGTGCCAGCCGGATCGCCGCCGGAACCGACTGCATGGCGGCGTGGACCCCACCACCCACGCGCTGCGCCCACCCCAGCATGTAATACGCGTCAGCGCATTCCGGCCACTTGTCCAAGGTGAAATGCAGATCCTGCATCATGTTAGCAAGGCCCTTGACTTCCTTGCCGCTGGATTGCGCCTCGCGAAACTTGGTCAGCGCCATGTAATAACGTGGCCAGGGATCTTTGTTGTCCAACTCCACCGCTGCCTTGAACTCTTCGGTGGCCACGTCAAACTCCATGTTCGCCAGATGGTCCCACCCCACGGCGCGATGGACAACTGCATTGTCGGTCAAAGGCTGGCTGGCAATCGTCTCAAGCAATTGACGGGCCTGGTCATGGCGTTCAGGCAAACGCAAATCCATTTCCGCAATGGAAGCCCGCGCATTTGCCTCCGGAACATCGGTGGTGGTGATGCCGACATCGTCAAATGTGACTGGAGCCGCGGCAAGAGCCATCGGGCCGGTGGGCGCTTGCAGCGACGGAGCGACAGAATGAAAATAGTCTTTCACTGCCTGATCCAACTGCGCCGAGGTCATGCCATAAGCCTTCTGGATCGCTTTATCCACCGCCAGCTTGTCGTTCTGGACCAGGCCAAAATACGCTCCAGTTTCCGCCAGCTTGTTCTTGTTGATGAGGTAGTGCATCACCATCCACGACTGCGCGTAAAACAAGGTCTGACGGTTGTTCTCTGGAGATTTATCCGGTTTCAACGCAAACAGAGCAGACAGAGGCATCCACGGAGATGTGCTTAGCACGTCGACCAGAGGTCGATTCGGTTTGGCAGCGCCCGTTGGTTTCCCCAGCACGCTTTGCCGAAGTGCAGGCGTAGATTCCGGGTCTTCGCCGATTTGCATCTGCTTGTGGTCCAGGTGGAGACTGGCAAAGTACTCGACGAAGCCCTCGTCGAACCACGGCTGCGTGGGCGGGTAGTTGTAATTCAAGAGCATTTTGCCGAACTCACGCGAAATAGCTCGCCAGCCGTCCGGTTCCACCAGATCCAGGACGAAGAAATCCCGGTCCTCGCCTGGAATCGAGAATGCAGCTGCAAAAATAGGTTTTCCTTGCGGCGACGGACCGGCAGTTGCGTATTCTTCGTCGCCCTTGAGGGCGATAATGTCGATGGGCAGCGGCATGTTCACGCGATTTCGTGCTAGCAACTGGCCAAGAGCGGCCCGCATCTGCTCAAATCGCACCGCGACTTCTCGCCCCTGTTTTTCATCACCGTCTGTGAGAACCAGGAAATGCCTGGACGCTACGCGAATCCAGTGAGGTTCCGCGGCAAAGATTGGACACGTTAAGGACAGCGCGGCTAAAAGCAGCAGGGCGATGGGCCGAAAGGACGGTAGAGTGCGGGACATGGCGGCGAATTCTGAAGCCATGCTAGCACGGGTGCCGGCCAGTTCACGACGAAGCAAGTTTCTTCGCTGCCCAGCGCGCGTGTTCCGCCACAACCGGGTCTTCATCGGCCGTCAGTTTCTCCAGGGTCGGAACGAACCGTCGGTTCCCGCTGTTCCCCATGGCGACGACCGCATTCCGGCGTAGCCCCGCACGCTTGGTGCGGCGAATGGGCGAGCCGCGAAAGGTGTTGCGAAACTCTTCCGCTGAAATTTCGGCAAGCCAATCGAGCGCGGGATTGACCAGTCCCGCACGCGGCTGAAACTCTTCGCTTGCGGTCGCTGGAGCTTTGCGGTTCCACGGGCAGACATCCTGGCAAATGTCGCAACCAAACACATGCCGCCCCATGCCCTCGCGCATTTCTTCCGGGATGTTTCCGCGCTTTTCGATGGTCAAATACGAAATGCATCGATTGGAATCGAGTTGGTAGGGTGCGATCAGCGCGTCGGTGGGGCAGGCATCAATGCAGCGCGTGCAAGTGCCGCAGCGGTCGGGAGCGGGAGAGTCGGGCGTGAGTTCAAGCGAAGTGATGATCACGCCGAGAAACAGCCACGAGCCCATCTGCTGATTCAGAATGCAAGTGTTCTTTCCGATCCACCCCACTCCTGCATACTTGGCATAAACGCGCTCAACCACGGGGCCAGTGTCGACGTAGCAGAGGGTTTGCAATGCCGCCGGCTGACCGGTTATTTTCCGCAAGCCATCCTCCACCATGCGAAGTCGCACGAGCACCGCGTGGTGATAATCCTCTTGGCTCCACGCGTAGCGTGAAATCCAGCCGTGCTCTGAGTGCTCGACCTCGGTTGAGTACGGGTGAGCTGTGTTGTAGTTGATAGCACAGACGATCACGCTGCGCGCCCACGGAACCGCCGAGCGCAAGGACGCGCGCTTCAGGTTTCCCGCCTCGTCTCGCTTCTCGAGGTATCGCATTTCCCCTGCGTGTCCAGCGGCAATCCATTCGGGGAAGTGACGCAGCTCGGGAAACTCCGCGACTGGCGCGATGCCGGCCAGTTCAAACCCAGCGTCTTTCGCTGCTCGCTTGACGCACATCGATACTTCGTTTGCCGGTTTCAATTCGAGTGCCCAGTTTGCAGTTTCATTGTTCCAGAAATGCTGGCATGCGTCATCCCGCAGTGGTCAGTTGTGGAAATCTACACCGATGCGTTTCGGATCAGAGTCTGCACCGTCGAGCTGCAAACCGAGCGCAACTCAGGAATGTATTCCTTCGGTATAGATTTGGAAATCAGAATCATAGCCGTCCCATGCGCCACTGCCCACAGCGCGAGTGCCAGCCGTGTATGGTTGGCGGGTGTTCCACCTAGACGCTCGGCCAGCCTGGCTTCCACCAGCGCCATGGTCGGGCGATGCTCCCGCATTGGCCCATGCGATGGCGGAAGCTGGTCTGCATAGGCGTAAAAAAGCTCATATTCATGGGGATGGGTTAAGGCAAATTCAAGATAGAGTTCGCAGGCTTCCTCAACCGAGCGGCAAGGGCGAACCGCATCTGCGAAGTCGCCTTGCAGTTGTAACAACAATGCACGCAAGATGTCCCGCCGGTTCTTAAAGCGGCGGTAAACAGCAGGAGTGTTGGTACCCGCAGCTTTGGCGACGGCCCGCATGGTGAGGGTCTTTTCCGCTCCCTTCCTCCACAACTTCAGGGCGGCGTTCACGATACGTTGTTCGAGATCAGGATCAGGGTGCCGTGGCATGCCTATTTCCTCGGTCACTAAAACGTTTAAATAAATGTTGACAGTGTAAACGTAACACTGTATACATAATCAGTATAAGTTCTTTCCGGCGGTTTGCAAGCCCAATTAGGAGTCTAGCGAATGTTTTCCTGGGATGATCCAGACGATAGGGTTGCCATTGTCCAAATGGATGCGGAACTGCATCACGCCGAGTTGGAACTGATCAGCGCGCAATGCGCCACCCACCAACTTCGTCTCCGCTTTTCAATCGACGACCTTGCCCGCTACGGGGAGCGCACCGTCTTGCGAAAAGCCATCGCTGCCGCCAGCGACCTGAATGATTACTACAGTTCCATTGAAAAGCTCATTGCCCGCGGAGTGACTTCCAATACCGGCGTGTTTCCCGAGGAACAGATATCGCATGCTACAGAACGAGTCCTCGCTTATTTGCGAGAACAGCGCGACCGCCACTATATTGCGGGTGAATCGCTCAGTGCGGAACACAAGATCCGCATGCGGCCGTTCTTTTCCCCGGGGATTCTTGATCGCGTAAGGATTGTGGAGCTGGGCGGCGCACGGCTTCCAAACCCGTCGTTCTACTCCGAAGCGAAGGCTCTCGGCATCGTTAATCTGCCGCAGGTTACTCACATGGCGTCGCTGACCTTCGTCGATGTCGTAGTATTCAACGAAAAAATCACGGAGCGCGATTTGTTTCACGGGTTGGTCCACGCGGTGCAGTTTCAAATCCTTGGACCCGAGCGCTACACTCGCCTTTTCGTCGACGGCTTTCTCCGCACCAATTCACACTTCAGCGTGCCACTTGAGGCCCACACCTTCGCGATGGAGTCGAAGTTTGTGCAAAATCCGGAAGAGGGTTTCTCGGTTGAAGAGCAAGTGCGTATCTGGATCAGGGAACGCCGGTACTAACCGGTGCCGGCAAGCGAGATTCATCCCGCTTGTGGTTTGAACACCATCCCGCGGCTAGTCTTGCCGTTCATCACCACCACCATCGGCTGCTCAAATCGCAGATGCCGCACGCATCCCTGTTCCTCAACCGCGGCTTGAGCGCTCAGCCATTGCCAGTCGACAAAGCCCTCGCCGGCGTCTGGATTCACGGTGAAGTATCCAACCTGGAATGCGGTCAGGTTTTGAAAAAAATGGCTGCCTTGCGATGGAGTCACGCGAAAATCCTTGAATCCTGCCTCCACAATCGCTCGCGCTCCGGAGATTTCGTCCCACTCCACGGGAATCCCCAACCAGGGATCATTTGAGCCCCAGCGCCCGACTCCAATTAACAAATATGGCCTGCCGGTCTCGTTCAGCTTTGCGTTCAGCTGGGCAACACCCTCGGCGACTTCCTGACTGCGCGTCCTCTCAAAGCGGTGGAGGTCGACCACGACCACATCCCGTAAGTCCTGGATTCTTCCATTGCCAAGAACTTTGGTGCTCTGGCAAATCAGTTGTTCCGGTTTCACGTCCTCCATGCGCAGTTCTTCACCCTCCCGCGACAGTACCAACGGGCGAATCTGGAGGAAGCCAAACTCCGAAGGTCCGCGAACGTTTCCCGGCAATCGCACCGCAAACTCGATCTCTACCGGACGCCCGAAGGCGTCTTCGCCGATCTTTGTCAGCCGCTCCAGAATTCCAGGCAGTGGAAACACGTCGTGTTTGAGGACGGGAGCAAAGCTCACAATGCGAGTCCCGGGCCGGCTGAGGCCGTCATAGACAATGTGATTGTCCGCAGAATAGGTGGACCCTACATTGTGCAGGGTTTCGTCGCTTTCCGCAGCGTCGAGGCCGAATTGGACCTCCCGCAAGTCGGCCAGTGGATCCTCATGGAGCTCCGCATGATTCAAATCCAGCGCCCAGAAATCGCGCTGGGAGTTGGCCAGGACATCCTCCACTGAAGAGAATTGCACCAGGTTCCGCGGATAGCGGGGACAGAAAGTCAGGCACTTGCCTCCGTCCACCACCGCACGTCCCATGCCGAGCGCCACGGCTGCAACCCCGTCACTGTAGGTCATGGGAGGAACGGGATAGAAATTGTGCGATCGCACTACGCCGGAAAAGTCAGGATAAAATCGTTGTCCATGGATGGCCCCCACAACTTGTTGCAGGATCACCGCCATCTTTTCTTCTTCCAGCCGGTAGGGCGTGGCCCGAACGTAGGCCTTGGCGTGCAAGCTGAAAGTGGAAGCGTAGACCCGTTTGATCGCTTCCATCAGTTGCTCCAGCCGGATCAGGAGATCGGGATGCTGGTTGCCCAGCATGAAGGTTTCATACACGCCGGTGAACGGCTCGTATTGTGAGTCTTCGAGCAGGCTCGACGAGCGTACCGCCAACGGATAGTGGACTTCCGCCAGAAACGCCAGCAGGTTCTCCCTCAACGGAGCCGGGAAGGTTCCCGCGAGAAAGCGCTGCTGGACCTCGACGTCGTCGGTTGAGTGCATGGCGAAATCGAGCAGATTGTTTTCGCCCAGAAAGCGGTCAAACACATCGGTCGCCAGTACCACGCTCGGCGGCACCACAATGCGCACGTTGGGAAAACGCCTCGCGATGCGGTTGTTATGCAGCAAATGGCGGACGAAAGCCAGCCCACGTGCCTTTCCGCCAAGGGAGCCGCCGCCAATCCGCAAAAAGTAGTGCTCGCCCGCCTTGAAAGTCGTGGGATTGAAATCGCCGATCAGCACCTGGCTTTGCTCGCTGCGGTAATCGGCGATTGAGTCGATCAGGTCGTGGCGCAGGTCCTCAAGGGTGGCGAAGTCGGAAACCTTACGTGGCCGGAGTTTTTGCGCCAGAGCGAATTCAGTCCGCGCCCGCAGCCAGCGCGAAAAATGATTGCGCTCGCTGTGGTAGGCAATGCTCTCCTGGGGAACCTCTTGCAGTCGCGCTTCGAGTTCATTCAAGTCGCGGGCCCGTGCAACTTCAGCACGGTCGGGAAGTCGAAAAATAAAATCTCCAAACCCGAGATGCTCGGTCAGCAGCCGCCGCAGGTCGCGCAACAAGGTTGGCGAGCGTTTGCGTAAGAACGAACAACCTTCGGCGTTGGCGCGAGCCTTAAATTCCGTCCGGCTCGATTGCAGAACAATGGGTACGTCGGGCACCTCTTCCTGGATACGGCGCGCCAGCCTGAAACCAGCCTCGGTGTTCAACTCTCCGCCGAGCGGAAACTCAATGTCCGACACCACGCCCAACAGATAATCGCGATACTCCGTGGCCTGCTGAAGTGCGTCTTCATAGGTGGAACTGAGCAGAATTTTGGGCCGGGCCCGCATGCGCACCAGCTTGTGCGCCACGTTCAGCCCCTCGCTGATGATCCGCCGTGACTGGGTGATCAACTCGGTATAAATGACCGGCAAGAAAGCCGAGTAATAACGAATGTCATCTTCTACGACCAGGATCACCGGGACGCCGATGGTGTGAGTGTCGTGGAGCACATTGCGCTTGTCTTCGATGTAGCTGATGATAGAAATCAGAATGCGGACGTTGCCTTGCCAGAGGAAGATGGACTCAAGATCGGTGACCAGATTGCGGGCGACGAAATTCCTGATCTCGCGATAGTCATACGCCAGCACCACTACCGGAACATCGAGGCCAGCAGCTTTCACCTCGCGAGCCAGTTGCGCCGCGTCCATGTCTTCCACTTCGAGGTTGGTCACGATCAGGTTGAAGCGTGGCTGGGAGCGGGCGAGTTTTAGAGCTTCTGCACCACTCGAAACGTGGGTAATTCCCGGGATCTGCTGCAAGTTGAGTTCGAGCGATTCGCCGATCAGCAATTCGTTGAGCCGGCCATCCTCGCGCAGAATGAAAGAGTCGTAGAGACTCGAGACCAGCAGGATGTCCTGCACCCGGAAGGGCATCAGGTTCTCGAAGCCTTCGAACAGTCGTTCGGGATCAACGATGGGGTCGGGAATGTGGATGGTTCCCATAGACAGATGCTTTCCCTGTGTTCTCTGTGGTTGTGGTTCTTGAAAGCCTTTTACCACCGAGGCCACAGGGGACACGGAGGATACCCGCATCATACTTCCAAATCCGAGCTACCGCTTGCTGCCGTTTTCCACCCGCGGGCACCGGATCACACTGCCATCGCTATTGTGAACCACCATCTCAGCGACCTTCCCGCCCGCCTCTTTTGTGAATTCAATCTCAGTTTCTTCCGTACGCAAGAAGAACTTTCCCGCCGCGGCAGCGAACAGCCAGTAGTAAGGATTGCCGGGGATCTCCACCACCAGGCGACTGTCCTTCAAGGTCACACTCGCCAGACGGTTGCCTAGTTTGTACCAGCCGACGTAGGTGCCCAGTTGGTGATCTGTGAGATGCACTTCTTTCCGCTCCGTCAAAGACACGAAGCGATTGAAGCGAGCGACCAGCTCTGCTGGACGCTGAAGCTGAATCAAGTGGCCGGTGTCTTTCCACACTTCGAACGACGCCAAAGGCAGCGCAGCCTCGATTGCACCGGAATAGGCGAACACATCGGCGATGTCAGCATCGCCGACTAGAACCAGCGTAGGCATATGAATCTCTGAGAGGCGCGCGACGGTCGGCGGCGAAGGACGGACTTCAAGGCTGCCATCAACTTTCAGGTTCTGCGGATTCTGGGTCAGGCCATCATAGAGTTGCTTGCGCGCGTTCGAGTCGTCGCCAGCGATTATGAATCGATCCTTCGACCAGTTTTCCGCAGCCGCTTTCGCATCGCCGTGATCCAAAGGTGCGCTGTTCTTGCTTCCGCGTTCGTTGAAGTAATCCGTGCTGGCCATGCCATGCACCACCGGCCCGATCAGGAATAATCCCTCGACCATTTCCGGATGGGCCAGCGCAAAATCCAGGGCCAAGCCGCCCCCCGAAGAATTTCCCACGATGAAGGCCCGATCCATGTGCACCTGGCGCATGATCTTGAGAAGATCGTCTTCGGGAACGAACCGAGCTTTCGTCAGTTCTGATCGGCCGTATCCGCGCCGGTCATAACGCACCACGTGATACTTGTCGCAGAGCGTCGGCCAGATCCCGTCCCAGGTGATGGAGTGCAGCAAACCATCGTGGAGAAGAATGACTGCGGGAGTATTCTTCGAGCCGCAGGCTTCGTACCAGAGCTTTACGCCGGCGACGTCGAGGTAGTTATCCGCAAATGGAGCCGCGCTGGTTTGAGAGCTTGATGAGTTCCAGGCAAGCAAAAACACAACAGCGGAAAGAAGTGCGCGAGTCATGCCTGATTTTCGCACGATGCTATCGAGAATCACGTGGCCCAGATGTCCTCGACGTGGCCCAGCTTTACCCTGATGTCGGAGGAACCTTTACCCTAGCTGCCGCCCGGAAGAACCACCAGGCAATCAGCGCAGTGATAGGTAAGCCAAGCACCAGGGCTTTTGGCTGATCGCCGGTCACAACTTCCGCGATGCCGATGGCGACAGTAACGACATAAAGCAGGCCCCACCGAACGAGGCGGCGACGGAGGTACCTCGGGTCTCGATCAGCACGTTCCGCAGATCGGCTCACCCGCCATGCCATCCAGGCCAGAAATGCGGAGAAAGACAGCACGGCCACAATGACCGTTGCAATCAGTCGGGTGCTTGCTACTCCCGAAGGCGCAATAACCAGACTCATCCTCAGCCTCTCTACACTTCCGACTTGAGTCCGGGTCTACACCAGCCCCTGATCCAGCATCGCATTGGCAACCTTCATGAAGCCGCCAATATTCGCGCCGTTTACCAGATTGCCCGGAGTGCCATACTTCTCGGCCGTTTCGAAGCAGTTCTTGTGGATGGCGATCATGATCTTGTGCAAGCGGTCATCCACTTCCTCGCGGGTCCAGCTCAGGCGGGCGCTGTTTTGAGCCATTTCCAAACCGGAAGTCGCCACGCCCCCGGCATTGGCAGCCTTAGCCGGGCCGTAGAGCGTTTTGGCATCGAGGAACATCTTGGTGGCTTCGAGGGTGCACGGCATGTTGGCGCCTTCTGCCACCAATTTGCAGCCATTTTTCAGCAGATTCTCGGCATCTTTCTTTTTGATTTCATTCTGCGTGGCGCTGGGGAAGGCGCAATCGGCCTTGATGTTCCAGATAGGATTGTGGTCCAGCTTTACGTCAGTCGGCATGAAGACGGCTTTCTTGTACTTGTCCGTGTATTCGCGAATGCGCCCACGCCGCACGTTCTTCAACTCCATCACCCACGCCAGCTTCTCGCGATCGATGCCATCGGGATCGAATATCACGCCGTCGGAATCCGACCAGGTAATCGGTTTGGCGCCGAAGTCGAGCAGCTTCTCCACCGTGTATTGCGAAACGTTGCCGCTGCCCGAAACCAGGCACAGCTTGCCATCGAACGTTTCCTTGCGGGTCTTCAGCATTTCATTGGCGAAGTAAACGCAGCCGTAGCCAGTGGCTTCAGGACGAATCAGCGACCCGCCCCAGTTGAGTCCTTTGCCGGTCAGCACGCCGGTGAACTCATTACGCAAGCGTTTGTACTGACCAAACAGAAAGCCAATCTCGCGACCGCCCACGCCAATGTCACCGGCGGGAACGTCTGTGTCCGGGCCGATGTGGCGCTGCAACTCGGTCATGAAACTCTGGCAGAAGCGCATGACTTCGTTATCGCTCTTGCTCTTGGGATCGAAATCCGATCCGCCCTTGCCGCCGCCCATCGGCAGCGTAGTCAGTGAGTTCTTGAACACCTGCTCAAACGCCAGGAACTTCAAAATGCCGAGATTCACCGACGGATGGAAACGCAGCCCGCCCTTATAAGGACCGATGGCGCTGTTCATTTCAATACGGAAGCCGCGGTTGACCTGAATGTCTCCGCGATCATCGAACCAGGGCACGCGAAACATGAGCACGCGCTCGGGCTCGGTAATGCGCTCGAGAATTCTCGCCGAGCGGTACTCAGGATGCTTCTGCAACACCAGCCGCAGCGAGTCCAACACTTCTTGCACCGCTTGATGAAACTCCGCTTCTGCCGGGTTCTTCGCTTTGACGGTCGCCAGTACGTCTTCAATGTAGTCGCCAGAATTCTTGATTCCAGGCGGGGTCATAACGCTCATGGTCAAATTCTCCTAATTTACAAGGGCTGGGTGCTTCATCGAAACCTGACTATGTTACTGCGAGAAGGCGTCCTATGGCGCGGTTTTTTGCCTCCGGTTCATGAGGAGACAACTCGATCCTGGCACAACCAGCCTCTAGGTGTGCCCCTAACTCGTTTGCCCAGAACGGGAAACCACTTGCGCCACAAACCAATTTCCCACTTGCGGCAGCTTTTCTTCTTATCGCGGATCAGCGACACGGCAGTATTTCTTCGCGATCTTTGCGGAGACTTTGCGCCCCTTGCGGTCGAAAGCTCTACGCAGGCCATCTACGCGAAGACTGCCAGCTGCGGGAAAAGATCAAACGCCCAGCTTCTTGACTTCTTCCTGGTAATACTTGCGGTAGAGGATGTCCCACTCCTGGCTGCCTTCGAGGATAGTGCGTTTCTGGTTCTCGATCTTGTGCCGGGCGGCCTGATCGATTTTCTCTTCCTGATTCAGCAGGTCTTCCATGATTTTGCGTACTTCGAGGCGAATGGTATTGCGGTCTTCTACGAAGTCCAACTCATTCACCTCCGCCAGCGCTTCAGTAACCGCATGCGCGACCTTGTTCACTTTGTCGCGGCTGACTCTCACAGTACCGCCTTGTACTTGCGCACCAGTTCCTGCTTCACCTTACGGAACATCTCCTGGTAGTTGGCTCCGGTTTTCTGCATCTCGGAAGAATAGGCCTCCAGAATGACGCGCACCTCGTCATTGATGCGGTCCTCGAGGGTGAACTCCTCGAGCATGGCAGCGTGGACCTTTTCCGTCACCACGGGCACGGCCTTGGTCTCAATGAAGTTGCCCGCAATCAGTTTTTTGGTGACTTCGCGGGCCAGATAGCCCACATATTCTTTCGACAGAAGCATGAGCGGAGTCGGGAGTTGCTAAGAAACACTTAGTGTAGCACAGGGAAAGGGCGTCCTTGGTCGTCGGGCCTTCTTCGTTGGCTGAACAACGCGCGCTCGGGATTGGGAACGACCAACGACTATCGGCCAACGACGATTCGGGCATACAATATCCACATACTTCAAGAAATCCCTATGTTGCCCGTGCCTGACGATCTCGCCAGCCTCAAAGATGACATGATCGCTTTCATCGAGGGCCACGGACTGCGCCGCTTTCCCGGCTTCATCGACTATGAAGAAGTGCAAAGTGTTCCCTGGAAGTCGGCCGACAATCCCGACGGCTGGAAGGATTTCGTCGAACTCGCAAAAGCTGCGGGCGCCCCGTTTCTGATCATGGACTCGTGGAAACTTGAGCGCGAGGAACTCGACGCCATGATCCAACGCCTGAGCAATGCTGAGTTCACCAATGACGAAGACATCGAAGAAGCCCGCTGGCTGCGCACTTACATCGGCAAGACCGGCTTCGTACAACTCGGCTTCGCGCACCAGGGCGTAATGATGGTGTATGAATCGTCGACTCCATGGTACGACCGCTACCAGGGGATACTCGAAATGGCGGACGACTTCAGCGGAATGCCTATCGACGAACCCGGCTTCGACGACGAACCGTGAGAGCCTTCGTCTGTGGGTGGCTTTCAGGCTTTTCTTTGCGTCCTTGGCGACAACTTAGCGATCTTTGTGGTTAAGCTCCTGATCTTTACTTCTCCACCATGGTAGTCAGCAATGAAGTGGCTTCACAGAACCGCGGATGCAGCACAAGCCCAAGGCCTCGCTGCTCAACTGCGCGCGAATTCCCGTTTGCGACTGGGCGATGAAACCGCCGCCACCCTCGCCAGCTTACTTGTAATCCGCGGAATTACCGAGCCCGAAACCGCCGAGCGCTTCCTGACTCCCTCACTCAGCCATCTGCATTCACCCTATCTGATGTTGGGTATGAAAACGGCAGTCGACCGAATCGACGCCGCCATCGAGCGCAAAGAAGGCATGCTCATCTACGGCGATTATGACGTCGATGGCACCACTGCCATCGTCATCCTGAAGACTGCGATCGAACTCTGTGGTGGCGCACCCGACTTCCACGTTCCCCACCGCATCAAGGAGGGCTACGACCTGCGGGGCGATGTGATTGAACGCGCCGCAGCGGCAGGCATTCAGCTGATCATCAGCGTAGATGCGGGCATTCGCGCCTTTGCCGCCGCAGATACCGCGCGACGCCTCGGCGTGGACCTGATCGTCACCGACCATCACCTGCCCGGCCCCGACGGCGCTCCGCACGCCCTCGCCGTGCTGAATCCGAATCAACCTGGGTGCGAATACCCGTGCAAAGCGCTCTGCGGCGCAGGCGTCGCTTTCAAGCTCGCACAAGCACTGATGGAGCGAAGGCTTCCAGATCGCGACCAGGCAGCACTGCTCAAGTCGTTTTCCAAGATGGTCGCCATCGCCACCATCGCGGACTGCGTGCCGCTGACCGGGGAGAATCGGATCTTCGCCAAGTTAGGGCTGGAAGCGCTCCGTTCAGCGGTCAATCCTGGGCTCAAAGCGTTGCTCGAAACTGCACAGGTCAGCGGCCGTCCTCTTACTTCCGGCGAAGTCGGGTTCCGCGTCGCACCCCGCATCAATGCGGCTGGACGCATGGATATCGCCGCCGACGTCGTCGAACTGTTCAGCGCGAAGGATCCCTCGCGCGCCCGCGAGATTGCCGCCAAGCTCGATCAACTGAATTCCGAGCGCCAGCAGGAAGAACGCCGCATCCTCGAGGCGATTACCGCTCGATTCGAGGAAGATCCCACCCTGCCCGCATCATTCTGCATTGTGGTTGATGGGGACGGCTGGCACCGCGGCGTCATCGGCATCACGGCCACCCGCGTAGTGGAACGCTACGGCCGTCCAACCATCGTTATTTCGTGCGATGGCGAAGAGGCCTACGGCTCAGGCCGTTCCATTCGTCCTTTTCACTTGCTCAATGCGCTGGAGTCCTGCGCGCACCTCTTCACCCGCTTTGGGGGCCATTCGCACGCCGTGGGTTTCTCTTTGCCAGCCTCGCGAGTGCAGGAATTGCGGACCCATCTTGACGCGTACGCCCGCACTTGTCTGACCCTCGCCGACTTTGAACCCACCGTGAACATTGACGCGGAAATTGAACTAGGCAACATAACTCCGGAATTGTTCAACGCCCTCAGCCTGCTGCAACCGTTTGGAAGCGGTAATTACGAACCGGTCTTTGCCGCTCGCAATGTTCGGCTGACGGCGCCGCCGCAAATCATGAAAGAAAAGCATGTCAGGCTGAAGCTGGCTTGGAACGGAGAGGGACCGAATGATGAAGCGAAGTCAGTGACGCCCCGCTGCCTCCCCGATTCGGCGGCCATTCCCCGCCGCTCGGAGAATTGGCGAAAATCTGTGGTGTACAAAGCTCTGGGCTGGCGGCTGGCGGAGCGAGTGCAGCAAGCGCAACTTATTCCGGGTGACGTCATCGACATTGCATTCACTCTCGACCACAATGACCATCCTGAGTTCGGCGGGTTGGAACTCTCGCTACGAGACTTCGCTGTTCGATGCAAAACAGCGCCCAAAACCCCGGTTCATCCCACCGAATCGATGTGAACATGCGCTAGCACTGGCAGCGCTTCCCACGGGGTTTCTGTAAACTTAAGTCCAGATGCCTGTTTTCCTCACCCATTTGCGCCGCTGGTTTGCTGCCGGCGCCATTGCCCTCGTGCTGCTGGTGGCCGGCGTTTATTTCTATGCCAAAATGCGCGTGCAGAATGCGCTGAAGCAGGTCCCGGAGAAGATCGGCGTGGAAATTCAGCAGAGCGCCACCGGCTTCACCATTTCAAAATCCGATCAAGGCCGCACTTGGTTCAAAATCGAGGCCAGCAAGGCAGTGCAGTTCAAGCAGGGCGGGCGAGCCCAGTTGCACGATGTGACCGTTACCATTTATGGGCGCGACTCCAGCCGCTATGACCGCATTTCCGGAGCCGATTTCGACTACGACCCGCAGGCTGGCAACGTCACTGCAAAGGGCGATGTTCAAATCGACTTGGAGGCGAACCCTGGAGGCAACGCTAATCCGGACCAGTCGGCTCCTGGCGATCTCAGGAATCCGATTCACCTCAAGACCAGCGGCTTGGTCTTCAACCAGAAAACCGGAGATGCATTTACGAAAGAGCGGGTCGAATTCAGCCTGCCGCAAGCCAGAGGCTCAGCCGTGGGCATCCGTTACCTGGCAGCAACCGGTGAACTCACGCTGGAGTCCCAGGTCGACATCCTGACTGGCTCAACGGGCGTGACACTCACTGCGACTCGCGCGATGATCGCGAAGACCAAGCATCAGATTTGGCTCGATCACCCGCTGCTGGCCACCGCTGCCCGGCGATGCCAGTCCGACCAGGCCACCCTGTTGCTGCGAGCCGACAACCGGGTCGGACGCATCCTCGCTACCGGCAACATACTGATCCAAACTGATGCCAATCCAGCAGCGAATGCGCGCGGCGATCAACTCGACTTGCTTATGGGCGAAAAACGGGAAGGATTGCGCACGGCGATTCTCTCGGGAAACGTCACGGCTGACGTTGCCGGCGCTCAGCCGATGCAGGCACACGCCGGGCGCGTGGTACTCGACTTTAGCAGTGGGAATCAGGTCACCAAGGTTCACACCGAAGAAAATGTCAGGCTAGTTCAACACCAAACTTCATCCGACGCGTCCCATCCTTCGCAGGATCTGGAACTAACCGCATCGGCCGTGGATTTCCTGCTCACCAGCAAGAGCCGCCTGGATCGGGCAGAAACGTTCGGTGCCGCCCAGATTGCGATTCATCCCGCCGAGGCTGGCGATGGACACCGGACTTTGGTGACGGCGGGCAGGTTTGAGGCTCATTTCGATGATTCCGGCCAATTCTCGACGCTTCACGGCGCGCCGGACGCCCGTATCGTGAGCAAGAATCCCGGCCAGCCCGACCGGGTGAGCACTAGTCGCACCCTGGATGCTGCATTCCGGCCAGGACGCGGCGTCGAAGCGCTGGCTCAGCAGGGAAGTGTTGCCTACACCGACGGTGACCGCAAAGCCTGGAGTGACTTCGGCCGCTACACTCCTGCGGATCAGGTTTTGGTCCTCACCGGTTCACCTCGCGTGAGCGAAGGCGGCATGACCACGACCGCCCAGACGATGCGCCTGGATCGCGCAACCGGCACAGCGTTTGCCGACGGCGATGTCAAAACCACCTACAACGACTTGACACCCCACCCCAACGGCGCACTCCTGGCCTCGTCCAGCCCGATCCACGTAACCGCCAATTCGATGACTGCGCATAGTTCGGCGGCGACAGCCGTTTACCGCGGAGCAGCTCGGCTATGGCAGGACGCCAATGTTGTCGACGCGCCGGCCATCGATTTCGACCGCGAACACCGCTCGTTGGCGGCGCAGGGAACCCCGGCGCAGCCCGTGTCCATGGTTCTAGTGCACAGCGGCTCTGACGGAAAGTCCAGCCCCGTGGCTATCACCTGTTCGCGGTTAACTTATGCGGACAGTGATCGCATTGTCCACTTCGAGAACGACGTTTTGGCCAAAGAAGCAGACATCACCATCGCCGCCCGGCAAATGGACGCGTTTCTCCAGGCGAGAGGGCAGGCGCTCCCCGGTCGTTCCCTCAGTGCGGGAAAGCTCGACAAGATCGTGGCGACGGGAGGAGTGGTTGCCAAACAACCACAGCGCAGAGCTGAAGGCGAACAACTGATCTATACGGCTGGCGACGATAAATTTGTGCTGAACGGCGGTTTGCCTAGCATTTTTGATGCCGAACAGGGCAAGATTACGGGGGTTTCGTTGACTTTCTTTAGACACGATGATAGGGTGCTGGTTGAAGGCAATAATTCTTCCCCTGCCGTTACGCAAACGCGAGTGGCACGATAAATGCGTACTCTGGCCACCGACGAAATCGGAAAATCCTACCGCGGTCGCCGGGTTGTGAATGGGGTCAGCCTGCGCGTGGAACAGGGCGAAGTTGTTGGTTTACTGGGACCTAACGGCGCTGGCAAGACCACAACTTTCTATGCGATCGTGGGCTTGGTTCCTCCTGACACGGGCCGGGTTTTACTCGATCAGGACGATATAACGGACGTGCCCATGTATCTGCGGGCACGCCAATATGGCATCAGTTATCTCCCCCAGGAAGCGTCTGTGTTTCGCAAGCTGACGGTCGAGGAAAATATTCTCGCCGTGCTGGAAGCTCAACCCATCTCATGGCATGAACGCCGGGAGAAGATGGAAAAGCTGATCGACCAGCTGGGATTGGAGCACATCCGCCAGAATCGCGGATATGCGCTGTCGGGGGGAGAGCGGCGCCGCGTGGAAATTGCCCGCGCGCTCTGCATCAACCCGGCCTTTATTTTGCTCGACGAGCCGTTTTCTGGGATTGACCCAATCGCCGTGCTCGACCTGCAGAAGATCATCAGCGACATGAAGGCCGCTGGAATCGGGATTCTTATCACCGATCACAACGTGCGGGAAACACTAACGGTGACCGACCGGGCGTACATCATTAATGAGGGAAGAATCTTCTTTCAGGGGACGCCCGAGCAGTTGGGCGGCAATCCTGAAGTGCGGCGAGTGTACCTGGGAGAAAGCTTTTCTTTGGTATGAGATCAATGGCCGACGACCGACGACCAAGGACCAACGACTGATCTTATGGTGATGTTGCAGCACAGATTGAGTCTCAAAGTCTCGCAGCGGCAGATCCTGACCCCAGGTCTGGTGCAGATGGTAAGTGTCCTCGCGCTCAACAAGCTCGAGTTGCGGGACATGATTACAGCCGAGATGGTTGAAAACCCGGTCCTTGAGGAACTGGAAGACTCGGTTCCCTTGCTCGACGACGTCAATCGCAAGGAAGAGGATCGCGACCGTCCGGCATCCGAAGAAAGTCCGACCGCGGCCGCCGAAACCAAAGACCCGTTCGAAGAGATCGACTTTGGTTCTTTCTTCAAGGACTACCTCGATCCCGGCTACCGCAGCCAGGGTGAGAGCGAGGACATCGAGCGTCCGTCCTTCGAGAATTTTCTCTCCAAGCCCAGCAACCTCAGCGACCACTTGATATGGCAGCTCGGCTCGATCCCGACTCGCCCTGAAGTTCGAGAAGCGGCAGAGGTGGTGATAGGTAATCTCAACGAAGACGGTTATTTGATCGCGAGCGATGACGAATTGATGGGAGTCATTCCGCCCGCGGCGCCGGAAGCCGATTCCGCAGTTGTCGAGAAAGTTGTGCAGGAAGCCGCCGCTTTGGGCCTCAACGCTGATGTTCCGTCCTCCGACGTCATGCTTTCGCCGGAGGAAACTCTTTCCGCCGAACCGGGCTCCGACTCGGAGTGGGATGGAAACGGTTCTGAACTCGCGGATGTCACTGCGATTCCCGCGGTGGTTTCGCCCGAGCCTGTTGTCGAGGCCCCGATGCCGGCTGTCCCGGCTCCCGCGCAGCCTCCCAGTTTTGTCCCCAATTTCAATCTGACCGACCTGCACGAGGCCATCGAACTGGTCCGCCAGTTAGACCCTCCCGGAGTTGCTTGCCGCGACCTACGCGAATGCCTGCTTTGTCAGCTACGCTTCCATCAGCAACAGCTTGAGTCGCAGAAGAACGGTAACGGAGAGCGGGAAGCCACTGTCCAGACAATTACTGACGCGCTGGCCATCGTAGACCAGCATCTGCGCGCCGTGCAGAACAAGCAGCATAAGGAAATCGCGCGCGCTTTGGGCCGTCCCGCCGAAGCCGTTGAGCTGGCGTTAAGCTACATTCGCACTCTTGATCCCCGGCCTGGGCAGCGCTACAACAAAGTCCAGCCCCGGCTCATCGAACCCGATGTCGCCTTCGTGAAGCATGGTGATGAGTGGCTGGTCATCATGAATGACGAAGACGTACCCCAGCTTCGCCTCAATCCTGCGTATAAGCGCCTTCTGGTAAAAGACGGCAACGACAAAGACACTCGCAACTACGTCAAAGAGCGCTACAAGAGCGCCATCCAGCTCATCAAGAACATCGAGCAGCGAAAGCAGACCATCATGAAGGTTTGCTATTCGATCGTGGCCCGGCAGCAGGACTTTCTGGAAAAAGGCATCGACGAACTGAAACCCATGATGATCAAGGAGGTGGCCGAAGAAATCGGCGTGCATCCTTCCACGGTGTCGCGCGCAGTGGCCAGCAAGTACGCTCATACCCCCCAGGGCGTATTCGAACTGCGGTACTTCTTCAGCGAAAGCGTCAACGGTCCCGAGGGCGGCAACACTTCGTTGCTTATCCTCAAACGGCGGGTCAAGAAACTGATCGAAGAAGAAGACTCCTCCCGACCGCTGACCGATGAGCAGATCACCCGCATCCTGCAATCGCAGGGCATTCAGGTGACCCGCCGCACCGTCGCGAAATACCGCGAAGACATGCGCATCCCCAGCACCCACCAGAGAAGGGTAAAAAAATAGATCAGAAGTTCCAACGCTGTGCCCGTGACACGAAACTAATTCCAAGGAGGGCGCTCGTGAACGTGGAATTCACCGGCAGACACTTCGAAGTTACTCCCGCCATTCGTAAGGATGTTGAAACCCGCCTCACTAAGATCCGCAAAATTCTGGGAGACAAGTTTGAGACCAAGGTAGTTCTGGCGGTCGAGAAGCGCCGCCACAAGGCCGAAATCACCATCAACCCGCGCAACGGCCCGATTGTGAGTGAGGCGCAAGCCGGCGACATGCCTGCCGCCGTCAACCAAGCCTTCGAACATCTTGAGAAGCAGGCCGTCAAGTACAAGACCCGCTGGCGCACCCAGAAACGCCACAATCACAAGAGTGCCAGTCCCAAGAAATGGAATGGCAGCGAGTCCCAGGAAGCCGTCATCACCGCCGTCGGCTTGAGCGAAGCCAGCGCGGTCGATGTGGTGGTGCACAAATTCCCCGCGGTTGCCAAATCAACCGAGGTCCATCTCTCGCGCTCCGAGGATGCGGTGGCCATGCGTCCCATGACGCTGGAAGAAGCCATCAAAGAAGTCCATTTTCGTGATCGCGACGTCTTCGTCTTCCGCGATCCCAAGGGCAAAGTCATGGTGCTGCATCGCACCAGAGACGGCAAGATGGAATTGATTGAAGCGCCGTAGGCCGTGATGGGCTGGGCGAACCCCTTTAGAGATTACGGGCTAATCTCAAAGACCACGCCGCAGCCTAGTTGGCCGCAGGCCGAGCTAGTGCCCCCCTCGGCGGTTGTGCCGTAGAGCTTTCCTGCGTTAGGCGTCAAGAAGCTGTTCGGTAGGCTCCCGTCCACGCAACCCGGCTGCTGGCAAAAACCATGGAGAATCGTTTCTTTTGTGCCGCTTATCTTGTAAGCGATTCCCTCGTAAGACGCGTCTACCTGCGCCGTGCCGTACACGCTGCCAGTCTTGTTGTCTACGAACACTCCTGCCTGTGGCCGGCATCCGTGGATCCCGGAGTCATTGAACGGGAAAATAGCTTCTTTCCAACCGGCCTGAGTGGAAGTCATTTTGAAGACGCCGCCGCACTGGGCTGGGCTATGAGGTCCTCCTTGGGAGACGGTACCGTACAGGTTGCCTGCGTTATCAAAGTTAACTTCCGAGAGGGACTCCCCTCCACCGGTTGAAGAAAAGAGATGTATCGTCGTCTCCATCCAGCCTCCGCCTGATGTGGGAGACAACTCGTAAACAACACCCCATTTACCATCTCCAAATGTCCCACCATCGAAAGTAGTGCCATAGAGGTTGCCAGACTTGTCAAACGTGACGCCTGCCATGGGGTTAGCGCCGTCGGAACAATCTGGATAGTTCACACAGAACGTATACAGCACCTTCTCGGCCCAGCCGTTCAAGCCTGGGGTCAATTCGAAGACCGTACCCTTACCCGCCGTGGATTGCGACGTCGTCCCGTACAGATTCCCCGCAGCGTCCCATGTCAGCTTGCTGAAGGGGGTCCCCCCATCGTTTGCACCGCCGAAGCTCCACAGCACAGTTTCCGTCCAATTGGCACCTGGGGCCGAGGGCGGAGATAGTTCAAAAACGGTACCCCCGGCATGGGCCCCTCCGCTTTCTGTTGTACCGTACAGGTTTCCAGAATCGTCAAGTACCAGCCCCGCCTGCGGGAATTGCCCGTCCGCGCAATTGGACTGCGAGCAAAAATTGTAAAGGATATTCTCGGTCCAACTGCCGTTCGATGAAGGGCTAAGCTCAAAGACAATTCCGCACTCCGAGTGACACTGCGAGCCGCCAAACTGTGCCGTGCCATAGAGATTCCCCGCATTGTCAAACACGAGTCCACCGTTCGGGTTGTAGCCGTCATTCGGATTCGTGCCGAAGCTGTACAGAACTTTGTACTTGGCTTGCGCTGTTGCAAATGAGCAGGCCATTACGAGAATTGCCAGCAGCGACGCGCACGATCTAACCATCTTGACCCTCCATAGCTCTCGAAGTTAGGCCGTTCTAGAGAGTACTCCACGTTGTTCATCTCCGCTAGAGGCGCTCGGCCCTAACTCTGGAGAATTAGCCCTGAGCGTTACATACGGAGCGTCCTCAACCCTTTCTGTCAGAGCGTATGATGTTCCCTCAGTTAAATTCACTTTGCTTGGGGGACCTTACATGAAGCACATCTACCGTCTCGCTGCTTTGCTGTTGCTGCTTGCGCCAGTTCTTGTTGCTCAGGAACACTACACCGAAGGCCCGGTCTGGCGAGTAACCCTGGTTCGGGTGAAGCCAGGGCAAATGGACGCCTATCTCACCAGCCTTCAACAATCCACCAAACCGTTGCTGGATGAACAGAAGAAGCAGGGAATGATTATGGATTACAAGCTATTCCTCAAGTCCACCAAGACCAGCCCGGAAGACTGGGATGTCAGCCTCGCCATCGAATACAAGAACCACGCCGCCCTGGACGGCCTGACCGCTAAAGGCGAAGCCGTGCGCGACAAGATTTTGGGAGGCAAACAGCAAGGCCAGCAATTGACCGAGAAACGCCTTGAAATGCGCGAAACAATCAGCTCAGACCTGCTGGAAGAAATTTACCTGAAGTAAGAGTCTGAATTCTGCGGTGAAACGACGAGGACGGGCGTTGAGTCCGTCCTTTTCTTTTGCGATTCCTACGGCCTATCCGGCTGGATCTGTTAACAGACAGGTACATCGCCGGGAGTGCTTATTCGCCTCCGGCCGAACGGGCACGGGTCTTGCCCGATGAAGCCAGGGTTTCAATTGCCGGATAGGAAACCGGGACAGTAAGCGTTTGTTCCGGCGGCGTAGTTCCGGTTTGCACCGCGTTCACCAGCATTTCGAGAGCAGTTCCCGCATTGGGAGGAATATAGACCGTTGCGCTCAAACGGCCTTCCCGTACCCAGGCTTGCCCGCTGTTGGGCAGTCCGTCGCAACCCAGGTAGGGCAAACTCAACCAGCGGTCCCGTGAAGCGCCATTGGGCAGCTCTTCGAAGGCCTTGCGTGCGCCCATGGCCATGGAATCGTCCTGCGCCGCGATCACGTCAACGGGTGTTTGGTGGGAAGTGGACAAGCGCAACCACGAACTGACCGTCCGGTACGCGCTGGCCTCGGTCCATTGCGCCTTCATCAACTTTACCTGCACTTCCACCGGCTTGGTCTCGTACATGCCCGAAGTCCGTTGTTTGGCCGCCAGACTCTCCGAAGGCCCTTGAATATATAGGACGGAACCTCCCTTTGGGAGCAGCGCGGCAAATTGCCGGCCTTGAATGCGGCCCACCTCCTCGTGGTCGGTGGTCAGAGTGAAGGCAGGTATGCCGTACGCTTTGCGCAGGTCAGCGATATATTCTACCTCGCGATTTAGGACCACCCATCCGATTCCGGCCACTGCGGCCGCACGCGCCACCTGCGGCAGCGCCGTTCCTCCCACCGGTTCAAAGATGATTCCATCAGGATGCGAGTCCGAATGCGACTGAATAATCTTCAGGAGTTGCTGACTCTGGTCAATGGCATCGTTGTCAGCATGCATGATGCGCAACTGGACACCCAGGCGTTTCGCCGCCTCTTCAGCGGCGGTGACCTGCTCCAACTGGTAGTCATTTTCGCTGTTGGTGAGAGAGAGTACGAAGTCCAGTTGCTTCATGAAAGTGCCTGTCTCCGCATCATATCCCCACTATGGACATCGGCCACAGTGACCACGGTAACCAGAGTACCTGTCAGCAGAGCAGCTATCGGTGACCAGGGTCCTGGCCCACCGCGGGAAAGTTCCCGAGTGCTAGAATTGCCCATCCGGAGAAACGATTTAATGAAGAAGATTCTTGGATTCCTCGCTGTGCTGCTGTGCGCAACCTTGAGTTGGTCACAGAGCAAGCTTTCGGTCCATTGGGAAGAACTCACGGCTGCCGACTTTCGTTCGGCCATCCAGCAATCGCAGGGAACCTGCCTGCTTCCGTTCGGCATCCTGGAAAAGCATGGTGCGCATCTGCCTCTGGGAACCGATTTACTCAAGGTGCGCTACGCGGCTTTGCACGCCGCCGAACAGGAATATGCCATTGTGTTCCCCGAATATTACTTCGGCCAGATTTTCGAAGCCAGGCACGAACCCGGCACCGTTGCCTACAGCACGCATTTGCAACTGGACCTGTTACAAGAGACCAGCGATGAAATGGCCCGCAACGGATGTAAGAAAATCATCATCGTCAACGGTCACGGGGGCAATGAGGACCTGCTGCCATACTTCGCGCAGACTCAGCTTGAAAAGCCGCGCGACTATGTCGTCTACATTCTTCCCATCGTCGATCCTCCTGCCACCGGTGGGCCGCCGAAAAGGGATACGATCGACATGCATGGCGGCGAGTCGGAAACCTCCAAAATGTTAATTGCACGCCCCGATCTGGTGCACATGGACCGCGCTCGCTCGGAGTCCGGTGCCGATCAAGCCCGCTTGAAGCTGCCTGAGGAACTCTACACCGCCATCTGGTGGTACGCGCGTTTCCCAGACCACTATTCGGGGGACGGATCGCTGGCAACCGTCGAACGAGGCAAGTTCGAAATGGATGAGTTCGAGAAGCTGATCGTCAAGTGCATTCGCGCCGTGAAGGCCGACCAGACCAGCTTGCGGCTGCAGAACGAATTCTTCGAGAAAGCCACTCATCCTTTGGATACGCGACCATAAGCAACAGCCGCAATGTCGAATGAATGCTGATTCTACTGATGTGCCGCCGGCGGCCGCACCGCGCGCCAGACTTGTTTCTCTGGATCTCTTCCGCGGGGGCTCCATCGCCGCCATGATTCTGGTCAACAACGCCGGCAATGGGCCCGATTCTTACCGACTGCTCCAACACGCTGAATGGAACGGCTGGACTCCGACGGACCTCATCTTTCCTTTCTTTCTCTTCATCGTCGGAGTGTCGATGGCCTTCTCGTTCAACTCACGCTTGAGGCGGGGCGAATCGCGCCGGCAGCTCCTGCGTCATGTCTGGCAGCGCGGTATGATTCTGTTCGCCGTGGGTCTGTTCCTGAACGGCTTTCCCAATCAGTATTCGTTGTCGTCGTGGCGCGTGTATGGGATCTTACAGCGCATCGCGATCTGTTACGTCGTTACCGCCGTCCTCGCCCTCTGGTCGAGTCGTCGAAGCTGGATCATCTGGATCGCTGTATGCCTCACCGGCTATTGGGTTCTGATGCGCTTCGTTCCCGTGCCTGGCTTCGGCGTTCCCGCGCATGACGTTCCTCTACTTGATCCCGATCGTAATCTCGCGGCTTGGCTCGACCGCCAACTGCTGGCTGGTCACCTGTATGACGGTACCCGCGATCCCGAAGGCGTCCTCAGCACTATCCCCGCGATTGCAACCAGCCTGTTGGGGCTGCTTACTGGCGACTGGTTGCGTGGCCCCGGCGACGGCAATGCCAAAGTCGTGGGCATGGCGTTGTGCGGGCTGGCGTGCGTCGGCGGAGGAGAACTCTGGAATCTGTGGTTTCCTATCAATAAGAATCTCTGGACCAGCTCCTTCACTCTGCTCAGCGCGGGACTGGCCCTGCTTTGCCTGGCGGTTTGTTACTGGATAGTCGATGTCAGGAACTGGCGGGGTCGTTGGACCACGTTTTTCCTTGTGTTCGGAATGAACCCCATTGTGGCCTACGTCTTTGCCGAAATGATTTCACACAGCCTCTACCGCCTCTCTACCGCTTCTGGCCTCACCTGGCAAGAGGTGCTCTACCAAAACGGATTCGAGCCGTTTATGAGCCCAGCCAATGCGTCCCTGACCTACGCGCTCTGCTTCACTCTCACATCCTGGGCGGCGATGTGGGCGCTCTACCGCAAGCGCGTTTTCCTAAAGATCTAAAAGAATCTGAAAATCGAGAGAGCTGGAAATTTCCCATCCTGGTTGTCGCTTGACGTTGTCGCTTGACCCCTCCCCCAGAAGCCCTCGGGAAATAGGTTCTGCAAGTCCTTGCATATCAATCCGAAACGTCCATTTAACTTCCATTGATAAGTAACTTGGGTAACGTTTTCCGGCCCTCAATGGCGTGCTACGCTCATCGCATAACAAGTAAGAAAATCAACCATTTCCGAGGGTCCGATGGTTCGCCGATGCTGCTTCATTCTGCTCCTGCTCTCGTGCTCGTCGGGGTTTGCCGATAGCAAGACCAGCGCGAAATCGCCCGCTTCCGTGAGTGAGGGCGTTCAGCTACCGGTCACCACTGCTTCATCACTTGCGCGGACCGACTTTGAAGCAGCTATGCAGAATTTCGAACAATACCGCCTCAACGAAAGCCTCCAGTTCCTGCGGGCTGCCACCAAATCCGATCCGAACTTCGCGCAGGCTTTCATCATGATCGCCAAGATCAGCAAGGACCCAGCCGAACAAGCTGAGGCACGGCAACAGGCACGGCGTTTGGCGTCCGCCGCGAGTCCGGGAGAGCAGTTGTTGATCCGCTGGCTGGCCGGAGCGCAGGAAGATAATTACTTGCCTGCCATCGCCGCCATGAATGATTTGCTGGCGAAGTATCCCCATGACGCGCGCCTGGCGTTCCTGGCCGGCGACTGGCTGACCTTGCAAGAGCGGTACCACCAGGCGGCCATTGTGCTCGAGCACGCCCTGAGCATTCTGCCTAACTATCCGGCGGCGCTGAATGACGTGGGATACACCTATGCCTTCGACGGCGATTTCGATAAGGCCTTCGCTGCCATGGACCGCTACGTTGCTCTAGTGCCCGACGAACCAAACCCGCACGATTCCTACGGCGAGATTCTACGCATGGATGGCAAGTTTGACGCTGCCTTGGAGCAATACCGTATCAGCGTCCGCATGGATCCCAACTTCGGCTCGGAACTGGGAGTGGCCGACACCTTGGCCCTCATGGGAAAGGAGCAGGACGCGCGCGCGGAATACGACCGGGCCATCGCATTCGCAGGCAGCCAGGGTGACAAGGTTCAATACCAACTTCAATCCGCGTTGACCTGGATCCGCGAGGGTAACCACAAACAGGCTGAGAGAGTCTTGATGGATGTCGCCAGAAATGCGCACGCCGCTGGATTGGGGAAACTCGAAGCTGAAGCCCACCGCATCCTGGCCCTCTACCAACCCAATTCCAAGTCCGCGATCAAGGAATTGCAGGCTGCCGAGTACGCCTTGCAGGAACCCCATGAGATTTCAGTGACCGACCGTAATGAAGAGGAGGCGCGCATTCTGCAAGTTGAGGCCACGCGTTCCGCAGAAGGGGAAGATATGAGTTCTGCCGCGAAGGCTGTCAGTCAGTTGGAGGCCATGGCGGGAAAAAGCCGGAGTCCGGTGATCCAGCTGTGCTATCACGCGGCTGCGGGAGCCACCTTGATGGCGCAGGAGAAGTATGCGGAAGCAATCTCCCACCTCGAGGAGGATTCGGCTGATCCGCTCTCCATGCGCCTTCTATGGAGGGCGTACAGCAGAACCGGGGCGACCGCCGATGCCCAAACCGTAGCCTCGAAGCTCGCTTTGCTGAACGTGCCTACGGTGGAGCAAGCTCTGGTGGTTCCACAATTTCGTGCCAGCCTGGTAAGTCAGGCACGGCAACCTTAGTCAGGGGCTGCACTCCCAAATGCCGCGCATTCCTATCTTCAGCTTCGGGCGCCAACCGGACGAGTCGGCTCCACTGCGGCTCTCCGGCTTCACTCCCGTCCTCTCACTGGATGGTTTGCAGGTTGGGGTTGACAATCTGCGTCACGACGTTCACTTGAGCCCCAGATTTGTGGAGCAGATGCGCCTGCACATCGCACGTTTTCTAGTGCGCCACGGAGATGTCGAGAGCCTGCTGGCAACCGAGACGCAACAGGGCCAGGGAAATATCATCCGGCCGGCATCCAGTACGCGGCCGCAACAACGAGTTGAGCTTTCCGACTTAAAGCCGCTTCTGGCGGAAATCCACGTCGCTGCCTTGAACCGCGCCAAAGCGGAGGGAAGCCCGGTGCTGGATCTGCTGGCCCGGTCGGCCATCATCAAGTTCCTGCGCTCCGAGCTCAACGCCCAGTTCGCCCAGATTCTGGAACGCTGCCGCATGACCCTAAAGAGCTACGAAGGGGTACGGCAGCAGAAAGCCCTCGAATATCGGGAGCGCGCCGCGGGCTTCCAGGTGGCCAAGAGAATCATTTTGCGCAAGGCCGGACAGGAACTGCTGCGCACGCTCCGTGACACCGAGAAGGAAACTCTGGCCCGCACTCGCCGCTCTCTTTTCGGCAACAGCTACGACGAACAGTACAAACTGTTCTTGAATCCATTGATCTTTACCGACGACGGCCGCGATACCTATTTGAACGCCGAGCAGTACGTTATGCTGGGCGGCTTCGACCGTGATCCCGACCGCTTTTCGAACGTTCGTAGAATCGCCTGCGAATTCCTGCAATCCATGAGTCCAGAGCTCGGTCCGGACCCCGAAGGCACGCTCGACGGTTGGCTGAATGTCCCGGAAAATGCTCACGAACTGATTGGCGCGGGCGTGCCAGATGATTCCACGCCCGAAGGCCGCGCTCAAGAGGAACGTCTGGCCGCCTGGGTGAATCTGGTGGAGCGCGAAAAACTGATGGAATATGTGACCGCATCTTATGAAGTTGCGCCGTTGCTGGCGGAGTATTCACCCCGCATCAACGCGCAACAGCTGAAGAACGCCCTGATCTCGAAAGAGGAGAGAATCCGCGTCGAAAAACTGATCGCCGAACACGGGAAGCTTTCCCCAGATAGTCTGCATGCAGCCATTGACAGAGTCGCGAGCTGCCGTGCGGCAGAGCGTGCCAAAAAGGCCGGACGCTTTCTGCGGGACTTCATTCGCTACCACCGTGACCTGCGGCAACTGGAAGCTCTGAACAGTGCGCTCGACAGCATCAACCTGGTGGCCAACGACAAGATCCGCCAACTTTCTGCCATGAACGGTACGTTGTACCAGTTCTTGCTTCCCGACGAGCAGAAATCAGGCGAGGAAAAAGTCGTGCGGCACGTCGTCATTAAAGCCGACGTCCGCGATTCCTCACGGCTGACCCGTTCCTTGCTGGAGCGCGGCATGAATCCGGCTTCATATTTCAGTCTGAACTTCTACGATCCAGTGAACAAACTATTGGCCAAGTACGGAGCCGTCAAGGTGTTCCTCGAGGGTGACGCAATTATTCTTGCCATCCTCGAGCGCGACGGTGAACCGGGGTTAGGGGTGGGCCGCGCTTCGGTGCTGGCCCGGGAAATCGTCGAGATTGTGCGCGGCTACAACCAGTTGGTGGAACGGGCCGGTCTACCAGGAATCGAATTAGGAGTAGGAATCTCCTACCAGGATTCGCCACCCATGTATCTGATGGATGGAGAGCAACGAATCATGATTTCGGACGCGCTCAACGAGAGTGACCGGCTTTCTTCCTGCAGCAAACGCGTTCGCAAAACCATGAAGAGCGCCGACACTCCTTTTCACGTGTATGCCTTCCAAACGGTAAGCGATGCCGACCTGGAGGACAGTCCCGAGGACTTTATTTTGAAGTACAACGTGAACGGCATCCGCATGAGCGAGGCTGCATTTCGCAAGCTGGAACAGGAAATTTCCCTTGAGCCTTGCAAGCTCGAGCTTCCCGAGCTCAAGACCCACGAAGAATACCGCTTGTGGAGTGGGTTAGTACCGGTGGGTAATGACATCTTCCGCAAGATCGTGGTGCGAGGAAGCCGCGTGCCCCAGGTCGAGACTCGTAATCTCTCGCTGCAACATTGGACAGACCAGTGGTACTACGAGGTCTGTACTAATCCCGCCATATACGCCAAGCTTGAAGGTATGAAGCCAGCAGGAAAGACGGCTGGCGCGAAGTAATGGCGCCCATCACTGCCCGGCGCGCGCCGGTGAGATGAGCAATCGGCCTACCGCTTTCTTCTTGGTCTCGGATTTGTCCGGCTGATAGACCAGGTCCAAAGAACCTTCGGAAGTTGGCGAAGCATCGGCCAGCAGCGCCGCCAGCCCGCGGAAGGAACGGCCAATGTCGATGCTTTCCTGCAGCGCGACCGGAGTGCCCTTATCAATCGCGGGCGCGATGGCCTGGTGATTGTTGGGCAGCTTCCAGAGCACTTTGCAGTTAGTGGCCGCTTCGACGTCTTCGTCGCTGAACCCGGGAATCTTCTTGTACCGGTTCAGAATCAGGCGGACACGATCACGTCCCGCACCCTCCTCAAGGAATGTCCTCATACGGCCGGCGCTCCACAGTGAGACTACATCGGTCTGGGCCACCAGCAACACCGCGTTGGCCAGATCACAAAGCATGCGCGCCGTGTCGTCGATGCGATTCGAGCAATCGACTACCACGTATTGGAAGTGCGAGACCAGCAGATCGAAAAGACCCGCCAGCTCCGCCGCCGTTGGGGTCACCAAATGGGGTGTTTGTGGACCAGCCAGAAGTTGCAGGCCGTCTTTGCACTGAGTCATCAAACCCTGCAAAAGGGAACTGTCAATACGATGCAGATTCTGCAAGGCATCCGTGAGCCCAAACGTCGGACGCGCATTGAGATGAAGCGCGGCATGCCCCAACGAGGCGAAGTCCACCAGCAGAACCCCGGTGTGTGCTTCCTGCAGGGCGGTGGCCGTATTCACCGCGACTGTGGTTGCTCCCGCTCCACCCTTGGCATTGGTGACCGCGAAAACCCGCGCCCGGCCCGAGGAAGTACGCGCCTTGCCACGCGAGGCCGCAAAGCGGTTGAAGGCTTCCACCATGCTCTCCGCGCTGGCGTTGCGCTCCAGATACTCGCGTGCTCCTGCCCGCATGGCGGAAACAATGGTTTCGGGATTAATCATCGCCCCCACCGCGAAGATCACAATGTCGTTGGTGTTGGCGTGGATCAGTTCGATCGCCCGGATGGCCCGCTGTACGTTGTCGGGATCAATATCCACCAGCACGACTTCGGCGTGCACGTCCTGAATCTGGCGCAGGAGAGGGTCGGTCTGGCTGGCAGGAAAACCCACATGCCCGAAGACGTTGCGGCCGATCTGAGCATTCTCCAGCCGTTGCTGGAGCGCTTGCAGCCGTTCTTTGTCCTCGGTAAGAAGGGTGACCGCTATCCCGTGCATGAAGAGGGCCTCAGTAAAGCTGGTATTTGCATGTTATGAAGAGTTCGCCCTTACGCCAAGTGACTTTTGTAACGGAGCGCGTAAGCCGAAACTCCCTTCCAAAGTTGGCCAGGTTCCTACTCAGGGCTCGAACATACGCAGTCGCAGACAATCCAAACCGGGAGGAGGATCCGGGGGTTGCAAGCATTGTAGCAAAAAGCGCCAGATCGCAAATGACCCGGTTGTGCTACTGCCGGGGGTTAGGCGAGAATTCAAGGATACTGGCAGGCGTCAGACGCCACGCCCTGACAAACCTGTTCCACAAGGCGTTCCAGCGATTCCTTTTCCGGCTGATAGGATATCCCTAGAGCCGATTGTGTCATCCCGAACGGAACCACAAACACACCAAGCGCGCACTCTACCCAGCGGGAAAATCCAGCTGTCAGCCACCCTCCGTGCCCTGCGTCATCGCAACTTCCAACTTTTCTTCAGCGGCCAGTTGATTTCACTGATCGGAACCTGGATGCAAACCGTTGCCCAGGCATGGCTGGTCTATCGTTTGACCGGTTCGTCACTCTTACTTGGTTCAGTCGGGTTCGCCAGCCAGTTTCCCGTATTTCTTGTCGCCCCGCTCGGCGGCATAGTGGCTGACCACTACAACCGCCAGCGAGTGGTGATTGCGACTCAGATATCTTCGATGGTTCTTGCTCTAATTCTGGCAGCGCTGACCCTCACGGGGACCGTTCGTGTTTGGCATATCTTCGTCCTTGCGGCTTTGCTGGGCGTGATAAACGCATTCGACATCCCCGGCCGCCAGTCGTTTCTCGTGGATATGGTGGGCAAGGAAGACCTGATGAATGCCATCGCGCTGAACTCCTCCATGTTCAATGGCGCGCGCATTATCGGACCAGCCATCGCTGGGGTTCTCGTAGCGCGGATCGGGGAAGGCTGGTGCTTCTTTGCCAACGGGGTGAGCTATATCGCGGTGATCGTGGGTCTGTGGCTGATGAAAGTAAACCCACCTTCCTACGCAGACCATCGGGTTTCGCCGTTGGCTCATATCATCGAGGGTTTCCGTTTCGTGAGCCAGACCGCACCCATCCGCGCCATCCTCGTGCTGCTGGGGTTGGTCAGTCTGGTGGCCATGCCCTACACAGTGCTGATGCCCATCTTCGCGCATCGCGTCTTGCACGGCGGCGCGCGTGAACTCGGTATCCTGATGGGGGCCACCGGTGTCGGCGCCCTGCTCGGAGCCTTGACGCTCGCAGCGAAAACCGGCGTCCGCGGTCTGGGGCGATGGGTGGCTTTTTCCTGCGGAGCTTTTGGCGTCAGCCTGATTCTCTTTTCCTTTTCTCGCAATCTCTGGCTGTCTGTCGGACTTCTTCTGCCCGTCGGTTTCTTCATGATGCTGCAGATGTCTTCCTCGAACACGCTCATCCAGGCCATGGTGCCCGATCATCTGCGTGGCCGGGTGATGGCTGTCTACTCGATGATGTTCATGGGCATGGCGCCCTTCGGTGCATTGTTCGCCGGCGCACTTGCCGACCGGCTGGGAGCGCCAATCACGGTGGCGATGGGAGCCGTGGCCGCGGTCGGCGGGGCGGCGCTGTTCGCTTTGCAGCTGCCCAAGATCCGCGTCGAAGCGCGCCAACTCATCGTGGCTCAGGGCATTGCCGGCGGCGAACCGGCGGGCGGGATAACCGCCCGGGTGGTGGAAGACTAGAACGTTTGCACTGAAGTCCACTGGGCCGCCTCTTCCATTCACCGTCCTTACCACCTACAATTCGTGCAGCTCCGATCGACCCGCAAATGTCACTTTCCACTGGCACCAAACTCGGACCGTACGAGGTTCTGTCGCCTATCGGCGCCGGTGGCATGGGTGAGGTATACCGCGCCCGCGACACCCGACTGGAGCGAACCGTAGCGATCAAGATTCTCCCGCAACATCTCTCCGACCAGCGCGATGCCAAGGAACGCTTCGAACGCGAGGCCCGTGCCATTTCGTCGCTCAACCATGCCAATATCTGCCAGCTTTACGACGTCGGCGAGCAGGACGGAATCAGCTACCTGGTCATGGAGTATCTCGAAGGCGAGACGCTAGGTTCCCGTCTGGTCAAAGGTGCGCTCCCGCTTGAGCAGCTGTTCCGCATCGGCGCGGAAATCGCGGACGGACTGGATCGCGCGCACCGCAGCGGCGTCGTGCATCGCGATCTTAAGCCCGGCAACATCATGCTGACCAAAGCTGGCGCCAAGCTGATGGACTTCGGGCTGGCCAAAGCAGTCACGCCGGTCAGTCCTCAATCTTCGGGGTTAACCCAGACGGTCGCCAATCCCAACCAACCGCTGACGGCGCAAGGCATGGTAGTGGGCACGTTTCAATACATGTCGCCGGAGCAGGTGGAGGGCAGGGAAGCAGACGCGCGCAGTGACATTTTTGCTTTGGGCGCGGTGCTCTACGAAATGGCCACCGGCAAACGCGCCTTCGAGGGCAAGACCACTGCCAGCGTGCTGGCCGCGGTGTTGGAGCGCCAGCCTGTCCCCATCAGCTCCGTTCAGCCCATGACCCCGACCGCTCTCGATCAGTTGGTTAGAACCTGCATGGCCAAGGATCCGGACGAACGCTGGCAAACTGCGCACGATGTCCGCCTACAGCTCAAACAGATCGCCGAAAGCGGATCGCAGGGCAGTGTTCCGGCTCCGGTCGTCGTCCGCCGCAAGTATCGCGATAGACTGGCCTGGAGTGTTGCGGCCGTCTTTGCAGTTGCAGCCATTGTCGCCGGCGGATTCGCCTACTTGACCAGCGACAGACAATTGCCGGTCCTGCGAGTTCAGATCAGCCCGCCCGACAAGACCCAATTCAACCTTACCGGCGACGAAGCCGGGCCCGCCGAGGTTTCTCCCGACGGCCGTTACCTCGTTTTCTCGGCGAACGACAACGGCCATACGCAACTATATTTGCGCTCGCTGGATTCGTTGTCTCCTCAGCCGCTTTCCGGTACCGAAGGCGCGACCTTTCCTTTTTGGTCGCCGGATAGCCGCTCCGTCGGCTTCTTCACCGCCACCAAAGTCAAGCGTATTGATATTACCGGGGGCCAACCGACCACCCTCTGCGATACCAACCTGGGACGTGGAGCAAGCTGGGGTTCGAACGGAGTGATTGTTTTTTCCCCTTTCTACAACGCGGGAATCTTTCAGGTTTCTGCTAACGGCGGCGCGGCCACCCCGATCACAAAGGTGGATAACGTCACGGCCACATCTCACCGCTGGCCCACGGTTCTGCCAGACGGAAAGCATTTCCTTTATCTGGCTGTGAACCATAATTCTGCGGCCAGTCCCGACACTGCCGTGTTTCTGGCCTCACTCGACGGCAAAGAGAACCGGTTGCTGCTCCATACTTTCTCCAGCGTGCGCTATGCCAGTGGACGGCTGCTTTTTCTGCGGGAGAACACCTTAGTAGCCCAGAGTTTTGATCCGGCCTCAGGCCAACTAAGGGGCGATCCTGAAACCCTGCGGGAGGACGTGCAATTCGATGCCGGGCTATGGCGCTCAAACTTCAGCGTTTCTGACAACGGAATGCTCGCCTATGCCTCCGGTGCGGCCACGAATAGTCAAAGTTTGGTTTGGTTTGACCGCACCGGCAAGCAAGTGGACATCATCAGTGACAACATTGGTTTCTATGATGTGGAGATCTCGCCGGATGAGAAAAAGGTGGCAGTGACCGACGGTAATGCCGCCGCCGCAGCCATCTGGATCTATGACCTGGCCAGCAAACTGAAAACTCGTCTCACGTTCGCCGGAGGCACGCATCGTTCTCCATCCTGGTCTCCTGACGGCAAACAGATCGCATTTACTACTAATCAGCAGGCCACCATAGCGGTCAAACCTGCCACCGGTGCGGCGGACGAAAAAGTGCTGGTGTCTTCTTCCAGTTCCACCAGTTCGTTTCCTGAGGTCGACGACTGGTCGCGCGATGGCCGCTACATTTTGTTCGACCAGGGATCGGGCAATAAGCAGCACGTGTTCGTGCTTCCCATGTTCGGCGACGGCAAGCCATTTCCCTACGCCGGCTCTTCTTCCACCGACGAGGAAGCAGGGGTTTTCTCCCCCGATGGACGATGGGTGGCATACGACTCCAACGAAACCGGACGCCCCGAGGTCTATGTCGCTCCTTTTCCGTGGACGGGGGCGAAATGGCAAGTTTCCATCGATGGCGGAACCTGGCCTCGTTGGCGCGGGGACGGCAAGGAAATCTTCTTCTTTGAGTTTGCTTCCAGTCAGCTGATGTCTGCCCAGGTCGACGGCAGCGGCTCGACTTTCCTGGTGGGCGGCACCAAGCCGCTATTCCGTCTGAACCTGGAGACCATCAGCCGCGCATATCAGCCCACGCATGATGGCCAGCGTTTTCTGGTAATCAGTCGCAACGGGGGCACGTCGCAACCGCTGACCCTGGTGCAAAACTGGACTGCGGAGCTGAAGAAGAAATAACGCTGGCCGCGGAGTGAAACTCGGGCCGCGCGGATCAATTTCATTCGCACCCTCACGTTTCCGCCGACGGCAAGGCCTATGCTTACAACTACAACCGAGTCTTGTCGGAGCTGTTTCTGGTGGATGGATTGAAGTAGGAGTGTAGGCGCTGGCGGCATCACCCTTGTGGTGCGAACTGCCGCCGCAACTCCTGAAAAACTTCCGGCAGCGAGCTGTTTGCAAACGGCGCCGGCATCAGCGTCAGAATGAGCATCAATAGAGCAAAAACCGCCAGCCATCGCCTGATTCCCGTCACTTCCGGCCATTCAGCGACTACCGGATGCCGCATACCGCTGATCCGAAGCAGAATCGCCCAAATCAACCAGCCCGCCCAGAAATACACGGCCATGGGAATCAACGCCAGAATGGCCAGTCGGGAAATCTGTTTGTGCGCTCGCGGCGCAATCGAGAACACAACGTGGCCGCCGTCGAGCTGTCCGCCAGGAAGCAGATTCAGCGCCGTCGCGAACATTCCTACCCAGGCCGCAATAACCGCGGGATGAAAATACATTCGTCCCAGCAAGGCTAATCCGCCTTGAGCGCCAGCCTGCGGAAGCATGGCGGCTACGATTCGAAAGATCAACGGATAGCCCAGCTGGACATTCGCATCGACAACCGCGGTGGGGGCTATTTTGGAGAGAGGCAAGGCGAATAGCAACACCGCTGTCGCCACCACGAATCCTGCGATTGGTCCAGCAATTCCAATATCAAACAGTGCGGTGCGCGAGCGAATCGGCGAACGGATGCGGATGAACGCCCCTAAGGTCCCGATCAGCGTCGGCACTGGAATAAAAAATGGTAGGGTGGCATTCACGCCGTAATAGACGCAATAAACAAAATGCCCCATCTCGTGTGCCATCAGGATCAGCAGTAACGTGCCTGCGAAAGGAATGCCCGTCAGCAACCGAGAGGGCTGCTCCAACACCCAGCCCACAGGAAAGTAGGAGAGGCTGTTCTCGGCCATGGAGAAAGCCGGAAGGTTATGTTCAAAATTGTATTCAATGCGGCATCCCACCACTAGCGTGGTAAGCACAGTCGCAAGGAACAAAACAACATGCAGCCAGTAGCGCTGCCGGGGCCGGGGAACGTAAAGAACCTGCATTTGAGGCGCGAAATCGGCTTCCGCAGGTACTGGAGGAACAAGGTCAGACATGAAAGTTAAGAGTTCCCAATCGAGGAGACAAGTTTTCCGCAGTAGTTGGATGCTTCCATCGTGCGCGTGGACGCGGAAAGCCGCGAACACCAACTAATCGATGGACTGCAACTCCTTGCCCGGCTTGAAACGCACCGCCTTGCCCGGCGGAATGGAGACTTCAGCCCCGGTGCGCGGATTGCGCCCAATTCCAGTCTTGCGCGGCCGTACGTTGAACACGCCAAACCCGCGCAGCTCAATGCGATCGCCCTTGGTCAGCGACCGCTTCATGCTCTCAAACACGGTTTCCACGGCCAACTCGGCCTTGGTCTTGGTGATTCCGGTTTTGTTGACGACTTCATTGATGATATCGAGCTTAATCACAAGCGGCTCCTGCGTCGGGATGGTTGCAGTGCTACCAAGTTATTGATGCTAAGGAAGATATGGGCGATTGTCAACCGGGAGGTATTGCGCTTATGCAGCCAGGGTACCAAGAAAGCTAGGAGCCAGAAGCTAGAAGCTGACAGCAAAACCTACTTTCCGTTCTCCCCCTCTTTGTACATATATTTGATCGAAGGCTTGTAGACCATGAGGTTGGCCGAGCCGTTGCGGGTTACCTTGATGCAGCTCTTGTCGTACCACTCGATGATCCCGTGGACTTCTTCGCCATCACGCAGCACAATGACCATCGGGGTTTTCGACTGCATCTGCTTCTGATAGTAGAAGTTCTCAGCGTTGGTTTGCTCGGGCGGAGACGCCTTCCTGCCGCCCCCTCCATTGCGGTCTCCACCACGCTCAGCGCGCTCCGCACGGCGCTCCCCGGCTGGGGGCGCGGGATGCGATGGGTGATCGTTGCGGTTCAGTGAAGGACGGATCAGCTTACGGTTGGCAAAGCTTTCTGGCTCGATTGTCCGCTCGGCTGGCATGGAATCAATCGCATCTTTCATAACATCACCTGTAGACACGCTTTTAACGCGAACCACATCACACGGCGCGACTGTGATTGTGGGTTTTTGAAGGCGTGAACTTGCCAATAACCTAGCACAAGGACAGATGGAATGACAATGCCCATGTGGTGCGTGTATAAGCAGTTAGCAATTGGCACTTTGTATTTAGCCGGTTTGAGTCCGGTTTTCTCCAGCGACGGCACGAACCTGTGCTGACCAAATGCCAAGTGCTAAGTGCCAACTGCTATTTGCTAGTTTCCGACCGCAAACGCATCCAGTGATAGCGAACGCAGCAGGTTCCGCCGCATGCCCCGCTCCACCTCCGCCAGGCCATCAGCCGCCGCAGCAATCCACTCGAAGCTGGCCGACTCCGCTAGTCTTCTCAACTCGGCCTCAATGTCGCTATTGTGAACGGACTCGGGTGTTCCGGAGTTGATAAACAGCAAGTCGTGCAACACCGAATAGAGCGTCCGCAGAAGGCGCTCGATTTTCTCGCGGCCCTCGGCCCCTGCCCGATAAGTCTCTGTCACTTTGAAAAGCTCACTGTGATCAGCCGTCCGCAATGCGGAAGTGAGAATGGTAAGAGCGTGTTGGCGAGCCGTTGTATATGACGCTAGATCGAAGCCACGCGCTCGGCCCACTGCTCCTTCGCTCAGCCGTGCGACCAGGGCACGCTGTTTCGGACTCCACTCCGGCCGGTGTTTCGCCAGATAGCGTTCGATTTCCTCCACCGGCAGCGCCTTCAGACCCACCACCATCGAGCGTGAGCGGATCGTGGGCAGCAATTCGCCGGCATTCTCCGCCAGCAGAAAAATAGTCGCGAACTCAGGCGGCTCTTCGAGCACTTTCAACAAAGAATTGGCTGCTTCCTTCATGAAAGCCGAATCGGTGAAAATGTAAACCCGTTCCTTTGCGTCTCCCGGCCGGTAATAGATGGTCTCGATGACTCTCCGCACTTGATCAACCTTGATCATCATCTGCGGCGGATCAGGTGGGATCACCAGAACATCAGGATGCGTCTGGACAAACATACGCGTTTCCTTCTTGTCCGCCTCGCGCATGTTTTCCCGCGCCTCCACCGCTTCCGCCGTGCGGGCGTCGAGATCGTCCGACTGCGCAATGCGCGCGCAGTTAGAGCACTCGCTGCAAAAATCAGGAAGTCCCCCGGCACTGGGCGGCTTCACGCAATTCATCGCCTTCGCCAGCATCAGCGCCAGCGTGTACTTGCCTGAACCTTGCGGCCCAGTCAGGATCACTGCCTGCGGAAAATGGTTGCGCGCCAGCATCTCGCGCAGGCGATTGACCACGTCGGAGTTGCCGTAAAAATCAGAGAAAGGCATGTTTGTCAGCTGTCGGCGCTCAGCACTCAGTATTCAGCCACTTAGAGATTGGGTGGCAATCAATTCCATTACCGCGAAGCGGAACGGCTGAATGCTGAAGGCTGAATGCTGAAGGCTGTCTTTAACTTTCTTCCCACCACTTCGCTGATGAGCTTATGAGTCTTTTCCGGCGTGCCCCGCGCGTCGATAACCACCACCCGCTGCGGTTCCCGTTCTGCGATCGCGAGATACGCATTCCGCACTCGCCCGAAAAATGCCCGGCTTTCCTGTTCGAAGCGATTCTCATCATGCTCGGTGCCCTTTTTTCCGGTTGCGCTTCCTTTATTTGTATTTCTGCGGCGGGCCCGTTCCACGCTCTTCACCGGGTCGGAGTCCATCAGAATCGTGAGATCAGGTTGCAAATCCCCGCATAGTGCGTGATGCAATGCCAGGACTGGTTCGCTGCCCAATTTTCTCCCACCGCCTTGATAAGCTTCACTCGAATCGGTAAAGCGATCACACAACACAATGCGACCCTCGCTCAGTGCCGGTTGAATGATCTCCTTAATGTGCTGAGCGCGTGAGGCAAACATAAGGGCCAGTTCGGCAAGTGGCGCAAGCGCCGAGGTTCCGCTATCCAGCAATAACTTGCGAATCTTGTCTCCCGTTGGCGTGCCGCCCGGCTCGCGAGTGACGATCACCGGCAGATGCTGCTCGCGTAGCATCTTGGCGAGCTTCTCCAGTTGAGTGCTCTTGCCGCATCCGTCGAGCCCTTCAAAGGTAATGAATTTCCCGCGCTGAGGATGCGACGACACGCCGAAATCATAGCAGAGCGACTGCGGGTCATGAATTTCTACGGTTCAGCGCATGACGGTCCGGCATGGTATTGAAACGTTTCTGTTATATTCGGAGGTTCTTTATCCGCTGCCGCAAAGATCCTGGGAGATTCAAATGGACCGTTCGGGCCGTGTCTGGATATGGTTGCTCTTTTCTTCTTTCCTAGTCTTGCCTGCTGTTGCACAAAATTCGTCAACTGCCCCAGCCATTACCATCGTCGTGGATGCCACCGACGCACCGCGCAAAATCATACATGCGCAACTGACCATTTCCGCTGCTCCCGGTTCACTGACTCTCTACTATCCCAAGTGGATTCCGGGTGAGCACGGTCCGACTGGGCCGGTTCAGGAGCTCACCGGACTCAAATTCTCGGCGAATGGGCAGCCGCTGACGTGGCGCCGCGATCTGCTTGATGGATGGACGTTCCATGTCGATGTTCCGCAAGGCGTGTCGGCTGTCAACGTCGCCCTGGACTACGCTGCTCCCACGGCTGAAGGCGGCATATACACCGGTGGAATGTCGGCGACCGAAAAAATGATGGTACTCAGCTGGAACACTGTTCTCCTGTATCCAGCCGATCACTCTTCCGATGAATTGACGTACGTTGCCAGTCTGCGACTGCCCGCGGGATGGAAATTTGGCACCCCGCTGCCCATCGCATCGCAGAACGGCGGCGAAATCAAGTTCGATCCTGCCCCCCTGACCACGCTCGTCGATTCACCCATTATTGCCGGTGAATATTTGCGGGTTGTTCCGCTGGCGGAAAATCCGCGACAGGAAATGGACATCGCTGCCGACAGCGCCGCCGCCCTTGAGGCGCCGCCCGATGTTCTTGAGCACTACAAAACTCTGACCGATCAGGCACTGAAGCTTTTCGGAACGCGGCACTTCCGCGACTACCACTTTGTCTATAGCCTCAGCGATCATCTTGCCCACTTCGGCCTCGAACATCACGAATCGAATGACAGCCGGGTTGATGAGCGCGGCCTGGTCGATCCCGAGCATCGTCTGCTTCTCGCCGGCCTGCTCACTCACGAATATGTGCATTCGTGGAACGGAAAATACCGGCGTCCCGCGGATTTGGCGACACCCGACTATGAGAAGCCCATGCAGACCGATCTGCTATGGGTGTACGAGGGGCTCACTTCTTACCTTGGCGACCTGCTCAGCGCGCGCAGCGGCCTCCGCACCCCGGAACAGTTTCGCGACATGGTCGCCCTCCTCGCAGCCCATCTCGACAATCTTCCTGGACGCACCTGGCGCAACCTGCAAGACACCGCCGATGGCGTGCCCGTGATGCAAGGTGCTCCCGACCAGTGGCGGTCCTGGCGGCGCGAACTCGACTACTACGATGAAGACGTTCTCAACTGGCTCTGGGTGGACACGATTATCCGCGAGCAAACCCACAATAAGAAATCAATGGACGATTTCTGCCGCCTTTTTCATGGCGGGCCGGGCGGCGTGCCAGCCGTGAAGCCATACACCTTCGACGATATTGTCAGTACTCTGAACCAGGTCGCTGCCTATGACTGGCGGGGATTCTGGACGGAACGTCTTACCAACCACGGCCCCGGCGCGCCTCTCGACGGCGTCCAACGTAGCGGCTGGAAGCTGGTTTACGACTCCACGCCCTCGGAACTGTTCCGCATCACCGAACGCTATGACGAAGAAATCAACGTCGCTTACTCCATCGGCATGGATCTCAAGCAGGACGGCACTATCATCGATACCATTGAAAGCATGCCAGCGGCAAAGGCCGGCATTGGCCCCGGCATGAAAGTGATTGCGGTAAACGGTCGCCGCTTCTCCGCCGATGTCTTGCACGATGCCTTGAAGGCTACATCCTCACCACTGGCGCTGCTGGTAGAAAATACCGAATATTTCAAGACTTACAATCTCGATTATCACGGCGGAGACCGGTACCCCCGCTTGGTGCGAGACGAGTCGAAATCGGATGTCTTGAGCGACAGCATCAAGCCGCGGTGAAGAGTTAAGAATTCACCGCGAGAGGACGGCGCAAATCTCGGCGCTGTCCGATAGTCATTCTTCGATCCCGCTAAACAGGTCTGTCTCCGCCCGCACCGGGGCTGCAATCGTCGACGCCGCCAGGTGGAATCTCTCTTGGCTGCCGTACTGGCGCATGCGGGATTCAAACACCTGAAATAGTGGTGCCTGCGTGGTGTGCGCTTTGAACGCTTCCAGCTTGGTCTCGAGGTACTCACCAACTTCAATGACCGCATTGATGGGAGAAGGCGTTACCGGCTGCCGGTCGGGTAGAGTTAAGTTCGCGGTCGCATAGTAGAGCTTGTGCGCGCGATGCGGCCGAATGCGGTCGCTGAACTGGTCGGGATAGCGGTTACTCCGCCCCGCCCAGTGAAAGGCGAGTGTGGCGAAGTTCGAGGCCATGGAGTGATCGGTGTGGCCGGTGACTCCGCCCTCCGGCCCGAACGTCAGTACTACTTGCGGACGAAATTCGCGGATCTTCAGGGTTAGCTCACAGGCAACTCTGTAAGCCTCCATCCGATACAGTTGGCCGTCGGGATAATCAAGCACGATTCCAGTGCCCACCTTCAGAATCGCGCAGGCCGCCGCGAACTCCCGTCGTCGCAGCGCGGCTAGCTCCACGTCATTGCGCGCGCTTCCACGATGGCTCCCGGCCTGTCCGGGCGTAAGGCAAACCACGCAGGTTTCGACACCGCGGCCCGCATAGAGGAGCAAGCACCCGCCAAAATTACCCGCCTCATCGTCGGGGTGGGCCGTGATGCACATCATCCGAAGCATGGCTCATTGTAACTGGAGGCCACCAGATGCAATCCACGGGAGAAATTGTGCAAGCTTTTGCGGCGTACGGCCCGCGTCTCAACGAAATGCTTTCCCCGCCGGCGATTTCACAATAGAATATGACAGCCCGGGTAACCAGGAACGGCCCGGACGCAAGTGCACCCCCCTGGAAGAGGACAAGCCAGTGCACGTTCTTGTCACGACTGACACGATGAGCGGTGTGTGGACCTACACCCAGGAACTGGTCACTGGACTCATCAGCCGCGGAACTCGCGTCACGCTTGTCAGCTTGGGCGACATTCCCCTTCCTGAGCAAACCTCCTGGATGGAGAGCCTGTCCGGCCTCGAGTACCGCCCCACCGCGTTTTGTCTTGATTGGATGCAGCAAGGCCAGCGCGACTTCATCGACTCTTGTCAATATTTGACCGGCCTGGTCAAAGAGCTCAAGCCCGACCTGCTGCACCTGAACCATTTGTGCTACGGCGGCCTGCCCGTCAGGACGCCGCGCATTGTGGTTGCCCATGGCGACCTCATCAGTTGGTGGCAGGCGGTACATGGGCATGAACCCGAGGAGAGCCGTTGGCTGCGCTGGTATCGCGATCTGGTTACCGACGGATTGTCGCAAGCCAGCATGGTGGTGGCGCCTTCGTTGTGGATGATGGACACGATTCGCGAGTGCTACGCCCAACCCCGGCGTGAAGCTGTGATTTACAACGGCCGCAACCCGGTTTCGTTTAACCCCTACGTGAATAAGAGCGATTCCGTGCTTGCGGTCGGCCGCCTGCGCGATGCAGGCAAACAGATATCCCTGTTGACGCAACACTCTCATCCTCTGCCGGTGTGCATCGTGAACTGCGACGAGCCGGCCCCGGCCCAGCGGGTCCCCATTTCCGCCGATGTAAAGCTGGCTGCCGATCCCGCCAGCATTTCTTTGAAAGGTGCGCAGACCGAGGCGCAGCTTCGCTTGCTCTACAGTCGCGCCGCGATTTTTGTCGCCACCTCACGCTACGAACCATTTGGCCTGGCTCCGCTCGAAGCTGCCTTCTCGCGCTGCGCGATCGTAGCCAATGACATTCCTTCATTCCGTGAAATTTGGGGCGACGCCGCCATTTACTTTCGTGAAAACGACGCTGCCAGCTTGGCCGACGTAATCCGCCGCCTGCACGAACAGCGTGACCTCTGTCGCGGCTACGGCGCCCGCGCCTTCCAGCGCGCCCGCGAATGCTTCACCGCCCGCCGCATGACTGATGAATACTTGAAGCTCTACCACCGCACCCTCCAGTCAGAAGTTCGAGCTGCGTAAGCAAAGCCGTCAGCTTCCAGCCACCGGCTCTCAGCTTGAGTCTCAAGAGATTTTGCACGGAGTGCTCCCGGCGGTGCTGGATAGAAGGCTGACGGCTGAAGGCTGAGAGCTCAAGCATGATATCTTCTCTGTCTAGCCCCTAATTAAGAAAAGAGGCCCTATGGCTACAGTGAAAATCACCATCCGCCCCAATGGACCCTATCGTGTGGAAGCTCCCGAAGGCGAAATCGAGTTGGTCGATGTCAATGGCAACAAATACGACCTGACCGGCAAGCCTGCTTTTTCGCTTTGTCGCTGCGGCGGATCGGTCAACAAGCCGTTTTGCGACGGCACTCACAGCAAGATTGGCTTTCAGGCAGCGGAATTGGCAGTGAAGAAGGTAGAAGGAACTTAGAACTATCCCGAATCACGTAGGCCCGACGCCGTCGTCTGGGCCTCGGCAGGGCTTTGTTACTGGCGGCTAATGTATGGTCTTTGTCTTCCGCGACATGTAATCCATCAACAAATATTGGCCCAGGGTATAAGGCGTAGTGAAGTATGCCTTCCCGCGGCACATCTCGGTAACCTTTTGGACAAACTGGACCAGTCCGTAATCCGATGCCAGCATGAACGTATTGATCATCACGCCCGCCCGCTTGCATTTCGAGACCTCTTCCAGCGTCTGACTCACCACCAGCGGGTCCAGCCCAAACGCATTCTTGTAGATGCGTCCATCCTCAAGTGTTAACGCCGACGGCTTCCCGTCGGTGATCATCACAATCTGCTTCATGTCTTTTTTCTGTCGCTGCAAAATTCGCTGCGCCAGCCGCAGGCCTTCGCGGGTGTTGGTGTAGTACGGCCCAACTTTCACCCGCGCCAGTTGCGAGAGCGGTACTTCCTCCGCCGAATCGTGGAACAAAATCAGCGACAGCGAATCGCCGGGATACTGTGTCCGAATCAAATGCGACAGCGCCATCGCAACTTTCTTCGCCGGTGTGAAGCGGTCTTCGCCATAGAGAATCATCGAATGCGAACAATCAAGCATTAACACCGTGGCACAGGACGACTGATACTCGCACTGATGTACCTGCAAATCCGAATACTCGATGTTCAGTGGAAGCCTCATGCCTTCGCGCTGAATCGCGTTCGACAGCGTCGCTGTGATGTCGAGATTCAGCGTGTCACCGAATTCGTAGGTCCGAGATGCACCGCTGGCCTCAACTCCAGTAGCCATATCGCGCGTATCATGACGCCCAAAGCTCGATTTTCCCAGCGATCCCATCAGATCGCGCAGGGTCTTGAAGCCCAGAAAATCCAGGCTCTTGTCGGTGATCTCAAACTTTACCTGCTGTTGTGCTTCGCCCGCCTGCCCGCCCACACTCGACCGCTGCGCGGGATCATGCGGCTGGTCAATGCTGATGTAATCTTCCTGCTGCATGCGCTCAATCAGTTGCTCAATCAGATCATCCAGCGTGCCTTCCATCTGCATCTTCTGCAATTGCTCACGCATCTGCTCGTCGAGCAAATCGCCGTTCATCAATGCCTGTTCGATCGCCTGGCGAAGATCGTCCAGCGTTTGCTCACCGTCAGGAAAGTCGTCGTAGAGGTAATTCTGGAAGCCACTTTGCAACAGATAGTCCGAGAGGGCGCTGAGCAAGTCCTCCATGCTCATCTCGCCGGCGGGATCGGGAACGTACTTGCTGTAGCGAATGCGCTTCATAAAAACTGTCGTCGGTCGTTGGTCCTTGGCGTCAGGTTCTTTGGCCAACGACGAACGACGAACGACCCACGACTAATTGAACGGTCTCCGCGGCCGATACGGCATGTCCTCGCGCTCAAACGGCTTCTCCGCCGGATGCTTCGGCTGTTTCTCTCCCGCCGTGAACACTCGCTCCTCATTGCGGCCTATGCGCTTGTGGGCATGCAGGCCCTCGAGAATGAACTCCGCCGCCGAGACCTGCGTTTCCGGCATGTCTTTCGGTCCCACGTTCAACTTGACGAGCTTTTCCATTAAACCCTGAATGCCTCGCAGCGACGGCAAAGCCTCGCTTGCGCCAGCGGCATCCGCCAGTTGAATTTCGCCGCCCAGGTCGAACCATTGCACCACCTGCTGCATGTCCACGCCCTTGAAATAGCCGTCGTAGGCCTTGGCTACGGCGGTGCGGATCAGTTCGCGGCCCACAAAATCGGCGCCTTTCATTTCGCCTTCATATTCCAGTTCGAGTTTGCCAGTGATCGCGGGGAGCGCAGCGTAGACATCTCCAATGCGCGGTACCACCAGCTTCTCGTCCTGCTTGATCGCCCGCCGCTCGGCGTTTGAGATCACATTCTCCATGCATGAAATCGGCAATCGCTGGCTAACACCCGACCGCTTGTCCACCTTCTTATCTTCGCGGGCGGCGAATGCGATTCGTTCGATGACCTCCTGCACATACTTCGGAAGATGCAACTTGTGCCCGTTCCGCTGTGTCCATGCTTCTTGCGTGGTGATGGTGATGCCTTCTTCCACCGAAGCGGGATAGTGCGTGCGAATTTCCGAGCCAATGCGGTCTTTCAGCGGCGTAATGATTTTTCCGCGCGCCGTGTAATCTTCCGGGTTAGCGCTAAACACCAGAGCCACGTCGAGCGGCAGCCGGATGGGGTAACCCTTAATCTGCACGTCGCCTTCCTGCATGATGTTGAACAGTCCCACTTGAATCTTTCCTGCCAGGTCGGGCAGCTCGTTGATTGCAAAAATTCCTCGGTTCGCCCGCGGCAGCAGTCCATAGTGAACCGTCATCTCGCTGCTCAGATCGTGTGCGCCCCGCGCGGCCTTGATGGGATCGATGTCGCCAATCAGGTCCGCGATAGTCACGTCCGGCGTAGCCAGTTTTTCCACGTAGCGCTCATCCGGTGTGAGGTAAGCGATCGGCGTGGCATCGCCGTGTTGCGCAATCTTGTCCCGGCAAGGCCGGCAAATGGGTGTATAGGGGTTGTCGTGAATTTCGCAGCCCGCGACGTAAGGCATCTCAGCGTCCAGCAGGCTAGTCAAAGCGCGCAGGATGCGGCTCTTCGCCTGTCCACGCAGTCCGAGCAAAATGAAATTGTGCCGCGAAAGTATTGCATTGACGATTTGCGGCACCACGGTATCGTCATAACCGACGATCCCAGGAAAGATCGTTCCTCCCTGACGCAGTTTCACCACCAGGTTGTCGCGCAGTTCACCCTTCACCCCGCGCGTCCGCAGGGCCGGTTCGGAAAACTGACTTTGGCGCAATTCACCGAGCGTCCGCGGAAGACTCATGATCTGAAACCCCCCAGGAAGAACAAAAAACACCACCAGTTCGTGTCCCGATTATACTCCGCACTGCTAGCCGGCATGGCCATTTCCGCCAGCCTTACGGCGCACATGCAGGGTGCGGCGCACGTTAGGCAGAATGTTTTCGAAGAATGAAATGACGGCTTGCAGGCGTTCCGGCTCCGATTTCATCCCCAACAGCGACTGCTTGAAATCGAGATCTAGCGGGAGCGATCCCGCCAGATGAAACGACAACTCCCGTTCATTCACCTCGGAGCCACTTTCCGCTTCTGAGCCGGCCAGCTTCATGATCTCGCCATGCAGCTCCATGGCCCTTGAAACTTGTTCCCGCGTGGCCGCGCCTGGATCGTCACGCAGGTAGAAAACCTCCGCCTGCAAGAAGGCCCTCTCGGGGTGAACTTGCATGACTTCAAAACGCAGACGACCCTGAGTGAGAATGTCCATGCGTCCATCTTCATACTTTTTGACCACGCTGAGGATTTCCGCCGTACAGCCTATCTCTGCGACTTCGCCGTCTTTGGCGCGTAGCACGCCGAACGACTGCTTGCGCTCCAGGCACTCTCCAATCATCTCCTTGTAACGGGGCTCAAAAACATGCAGGGGCAAGGGCGCGCCTGGAAGCAACACCGCATCCAATGGAAACAGCGGCAACAGGGCGCTCAAGTACGGCCTCCGGGGATTTCACGTCGCATAGGAGCGGACATTTTCTGGATTGTACGCCACAGAATGGCGGACGTTCCCGGTGTCGGCTTTAGATGTTCTTGACTCGCTTCGGAGGAAGGCATAAGAACATTAGATGACGCTTTCCGGCAAGGTTGCGGTCATCACCGGTTCTTCGATGGGCATCGGCGAAGCCCTGGCCAAACTCTTTGCCGACGAAGGAGCCAGTGTGGTTGTGCTGTCGCGGGATGCCGCACGCGCCGAGAGCGCCCGCCAACGCATCGGACACAGCGACCGCACGCTGGCGCTTTCCTGCGATGTGCGCAACCGTGAAGAAATTGACCGCGTGCTTGGTCTGACGCTGCATCATTTCAAACGCGTCGACATCTGGATCAACAACGCTGGCCACGGCCTCCTCGATTCTGTTTCCCACGCCGAGCCTGCTGCGTATCGCGAAACCTTTGACACCAACTTGTTTGGCGCCTTACAAGCCATGCAGGCCGTGATTCCAGTAATGAAGCAGCAAGGCGGAGGCACGATCATTAACATCTCGAGTGTCGCTGGACATATTCCTCTGCCCTTTCATGCCATCTATAGCGCCACAAAGTTTGCGATGAATGCACTCGGCAAAGCCGCGAGAGTCGAACTGAAGCAGTCCGGCATTCACGTGTTGACCGTGTGTCCGGGCTACGTGCGCACCGATTTTGGCGTGAACGCGCTGCGTGGAGGAGAACAAAAACAGGTCCGGCCCGGTTCTGTCCGCGGCATCAGCGCAGAGCGGGTCGCTCGCGCAGTGCTGCGCGGATACCTCAGGCGCAAAAGAGAAGTCGTGGTGCCTTGGACCATGCACCCAGTCATCAAGCTCTACCAGTTATTCCCAGGATTAGTCGAATGGGGAATGTCGAATATGGTGACGCGAAGAAAAGACTAGATCAACCCGGCGTACTCCTTTATCCCTTGCCCTTCTTTGCGAACTCCGCGATTGGTTCTTTGCGGCCCTTGCGTTCTAGGATTTTGATTTTCCGGCATCTTTCACTTCAGCTCGTCCATCAGCGCGGTCATCTCCGCTTGTGCATGAGAATTCCCCGTCCGCACAGCTGACGAAATCCCCTCCCCCAGCAACTTCCGCGCCTCATCCCGCCGATTGGCGGCCACAAGCGTCTGCGCGGCCATGAAATATCCAGCGGTGTAGTCGGGATGAGTCGCCAGCAGCTTCCCAAACTCTTCCATAGCGCGATCCGAATCCCCGGATTTCGAATACTCCATTGCCAGCCCGTAGCGCGCGAAGGCATCGTTCGGATTCTGCGCAAGAATCTCACCCAACATCGCCAGCCGATCCATGAATTCAATCTCTCCGTTCCCGGATTAGATCCCGGAACTCGTCGTCAGTCAGCAGTCCACGCTTCGCAATCGCCAGTTTCTTCACTTCTGCCAGTATCGCGCCACGCTGTTCCGGCTGAATCGTAAGTCCGAGCTCCCTACACTTTAGATCAATGCTGTCCAAACCACTCTTCTTCCCCAACACAATGCTGCGACGAGCGCTCACCAATTCGGCGGAATATGGCTCAATCGCCTCCGGTATGTGAAACTGGCTGGCCACCGCTCCGCTCTCCCGCATGAAGAGGTTCTCTCCCACCAGCGGTTTCCACGCATCGAGCGTATATCCGGAGGCCCCGCTCACAGCCGCGGACGCTTCCCGTGCCTTGCTCAAGTCCAGTGCGACATCTACGCCATAAAGACATCGCAGGGCCAGCGCAATTTCGGAAATGTCCGCATTGCCCGCGCGTTCACCCATGCCATTAATGGTGCCTTGAATCCATGTCGCCCCCGCTCGCACCGCGGCTACGGCACATGCGGTCGCCATCCCGAAATCATCGTGGCCGTGCCAATGTACCGGCACGTTCGGTCCCACCCAGCGGCAGACTTCGGAAACCAGGAATGCAGCAGCTTCCGGTCCGCAGGCTCCAATCGTATCTACCACCACGATCTCCGCGGCTCCTGCGTCGAGCGCCGCCAGATAAATCTTCTTTAGAAATTCGAGGTCGGTGCGCGTTCCGTCCACCGCGAAGTAAGCCGTGGCAATTCCGCTCTTCCGCGCGAAGGAAATAGCTTCAGTCACGCGCTTGAGCACTTCATCGCGGGTAATGCCGTAGGCTTTCAGCTTGATGTCGCTGGTAGGCGACTCGACCACCGACGCCCGCAAACCCAGCCGAACCAATTCTTCCAGGTCGCCTCTCACCGCCCGCGAAAAGCCCCACAGTTCGGCTTTGATGTCCGCCTTCTGCATAAGCTGAATCGCCTCGGCGTCCTCGTGAGACACCTTCGGAAACCCAGCTTCAATGCGGCTTACGCCCAACTCATCGAGCTTGTGGGCAATCTCGACTTTCTGCTGCGGTGAGAGCACCACGCCGACTGTCTGCTCGCCATCGCGCAACGTCGTGTCATAGAAACGAATCGTCTTTCCCGCGAATGCAGACCGTACCTCCGGCCGCGAGTTCAGCTCACTTACCCAGATTTTGGAATGATCGTTCATTCTGAACCGCTGGGAGAACGCTTCGTGATCCTTCGTGTCCTTTGTGGTTATGCCGTTTGCTCGCTATCTTCCTGCTTCCTGCGTTGCCATTTTCTTGGGCTTCTCTCCGTAAGCTTCTTCCCAGGAGATCACCGGATTCCGCAGGATCCCAATCTTTTCGATTTCACACTCCATCACATCACCTGGTTTCAGATACCAGGCTTTGGGATCGCCGCTGAACGCCGCGACCCCCGAAACTGTGCCCGTCGAGACCACATCGCCTGCGCTGTATCCCATCGGCGAGTAGTGCGACAAAATCTCCGGAATCTTCACCGACATCTTGCTAGAGTGTGATCGCTGCCGCGACTCGCCATTCACGCGCAGTTCCATGGCCAGGTTGTGCGGATCGGGAATCTCGTCGGCTGTCACAATCCACGGCCCTAACGGGCAGAATGTATCAATCCCCTTGCAGAAACTGAACACTCCGGACTTCATCTCGCGCCGCTGGATATCGCGCGCCGTAATGTCATTGAAAATGACATATCCGCCGATGTGGCTGGCCGCCTCTTCCGGTGTGAAATGCTTGCCGCCGGTTTTTAAGACCACCGCCAGCTCCAGTTCGTAATCCAGTTCCTGGGTTAGGTGCTCGGGATAAATCACCGGCGTCTCATGGCCAATGATGGCATCCACGTTCTGGAAAAACACAATCCACGGCATCACTGGATGCGAAAATCCAGCCTTGGTTGCTTCTTCGTGATGTTCGCGAAAATTGCCCGCTGTATGAAAAAACTTCCTGGGAATGATGGGCGCCCTGAGCGTAATGTCACCCATCGAGTACGTGATCGGCTCACTCTGCGGTCCGCTCGCGTCCCCATTTTGCTGGGCATAATCCAATGCTTTACGCGCCGCCTCCAGGCTGGTGTCGCCACCCTGGAACAGACCCAGCATGTTGGCGGGAACCAATGCGTCCGCTACGCGATAGAAGGCGGCCTCGTTCTCCACATCCCGCAGATACAGCGCGCAAGCCGAGTTGAGATCGACCACTCGATCATCGTTGGTAACAGCGCCAATGCGGGAGCGGCGCACCGAATCTTCAAAAGTGATTAATCGCATGCTAAGGAGGCAGCACAAGCAGTTTATGCAGCCTCAAGCGGCCTTGTCCACCGCAGCCGCCCGAACTCCGTCGCCTAAGCCCATCAAAACTCTGCCGTTTGCCGTCGAAACTTTTCTTGACATCCAGACTCTAATCGAGTGCGTACAATCAATTAGTTGCGGAGGTCACTTTGATGTCTCGTTCTTTTCTTAACATTTTGCTGGTGCTGATGTTGGGGGCTACCGCCTTTGCCGGCAATGGCGCCTTTCCCGCGCCCGCGGTAGACGCAACCCTCGCCAAGACCTCGAGTCAGCAAACCGCAGTGGTTGCCGGGGGCTGTTTCTGGGGCATTCAGGCCGTCTTTCAGCATGTCAAAGGCGTGGTCAGTGCCACATCAGGCTACTCAGGCGGCTCTTCACTCACCGCTCAGTACCAGGTTGTCAGCACGGGAGCAACCGGTCACGCCGAGTCGGTCAAGATCGTCTATGATCCCTCGCAGGTCACCTATGGTGAACTATTGCGCGTATTTTTCTCTGTGGCCCACGACCCCACCGAATTGAACCGTCAGGGTCCCGATGAAGGCACGCAATATCGCTCCTCGATCTTCTACAACAGCGACGAACAAAAACACATCGCCGAGACTTACATCGCCCAACTCGACAGCGCAAAGGTCTTTTCTCGCCGCATTGTGACTCAGGTTGTGCCGCTCAAGGGCTTCTATGAGGCCGAGGGCTACCATCAGAATTATGCCAGCAATCATCCCGACGACCTTTACATTCGTTACAACGATGCGCCAAAAGTCGCGCACCTACGTCAGCAGTTTCCCGATCTCTACACAGGAAAGTAAAAGGACAGACGCATGTTCGATTCTCTCGATCGCACTACTGCGAAGGGCAAACTGGGCCGCCGCGAGTTCATAGCTTTGGCGGCGTCGGCTTCGCTCGGTTATGCCTATTGGTCACTGCGGCATCCAAAGCTCGTGGCAGCTTTGGCATCCCAGCCCGCGGACAAATCCGGCCTGGTGAAGATTGTCCAATTCTCGGATGATGGCAAGCGGTTGCAAACCGTAAAAATCGCAAGAGTGGTTAAGACTGACGCCGAATGGCAAAAGCAGCTGACACCTGCTGCTTTTGACATTACGCGCCAGGCTGACACCGAAATCGCCTACAGCGGCAGATATTGGAATCTCCACGAAAAAGGCCTGTTCCGCTGCATCTGCTGTGACAACGCGTTGTTCAGTTCCGACACCAAGTTTGATTCCGGCACCGGCTGGCCCAGTTTCTGGCAGCCGATTGCGCCGGAAAATGTCCGCGCTACTCGAGACCTCAGCCTCGGCATGATTCGTGACGCGGTTTCCTGCACCCTATGCGATGCCCATCTCGGCCACGTTTTTGATGACGGTCCGAAGCCTACGGGCCTGCGCTACTGCATGAACTCCGCGTCGCTGCGCTTTGTAAAGCATGTGTAGGACCGCGTCTGGCGCCTCCTTGTCGGTGCGCCTAGAATGACCGCATGTCCACCCTGCCCACCTTTCGTACACCTACGACCGTAGAACGCGTTTTCAATCGCGTATTCGGGATCCTGGTCGGCATGGGCCTCGGCTTCTCCTACAACTACCTGCTTCAAGTGAAGGGCCGCAAAAGCGGGAAGATCTATTCAACTCCTATCGATCTACTGGAATTGAACGGTAAGCGCTTCCTGGTGGCTCCGCGCGGACGCACACAATGGGTGCGCAATGCAGAAGCCGCAGGAGAAATAACCCTCAAGAAGGGAAGTGTCCGGCAAAGGTTTGGTTTACGGGCTGTTCCGGACGCCGACAAGCCGGCCGTTCTGAAGGCTTACCTGTACCGCTTCAAGAAGGAGGTTCAACGCTATTTTCCGCTGGCGGCAGGTTCACCCGTGGAATCTTTCCGGGAACTGGCGGAGAGCTATCCCGCCTTCGAACTCATCGAACTCTGACGCCAGCCCTAGATCTATTCCAGCACGCTATCGTCAAGCTTTTTCCGTCCCCAGTCCGACGCCGCCTGCACAAATGCCATCACCAACGGATGCGGTTTCTTCGGTTTCGAAGATAGCTGCGGCTGATAAAGCGTCGCGATGTAGAACCGGTGCGTGGGCGATTCGATGGCCCGAATCTCGCCCTTTGATCCGCGCGCCGACACTGGGAAACCGGCTTCCATCGCCGCCCATTCGTATTCTGGGTTCACTTCAAAGTTACAGAAAAATTCTTCGGTGACTACATCCTGGGTGTAGAAAGAGTGCAGATACGATCCTGGCCGCAGACGAATTTCAGGTATCTCGCCGGAAAGCTTGGGAGCGTCCTTTCCCCGCTTCGGAACCGCGCACGCTACCGGATAAATTACGATATTTTTCGAGCCGGAATTGTTTTCCGCTGAGTCTGCGTCCTTGATGCCCAGCACGTTACGCGCGCATTCGATGAGGGCGTATTGAAAACCTCCGCACGTGCCCAAGAAAGGCCAATCCCTCCGCCGCGCAAACTCGATTCCCTTCAACATGCCGTCGAAACTCTTGTAGGGACCGCCCGGCGCAGCCCAGATCCCGTCGAACTTCTCCAAGGTTTTGTCGGCGTTGGGCTCGAGCAGTGAAGGCGTGGCCAGCCAGGTTGGTTCGACGGTTATGCCCAGCCTGGCAGCAGCGTGTTGCAGTGATTTGTCGATAGCTGGCAGCGTCGGCGACTTCGGATCGAAGTCACCCAATATGCCGATGCGGACCGAGTCAGCCACGGGGCAATTCTAAATGAGAAATTCCGGTCGCGGCGGTTACCGAGGTGAGAAGGCTGATGCTCCAAAAAATATAGGCGCGAACGTCCCCGCTCGTGTGCCGCTAGAAAGTCCTCTATCCCGCTGCCCCAAAGCTCATTTTCACTTCAGCCTTGTCCGAATCTTCCACCTTGAACATGGACTGTGGCCGCAGGTTCATGAAAGCCGCGATAAACGTGTCCGGTATCTCCTGAATGCGCACGTTGAAGGTGTTCACCGAATCGTTATAGAACTCCCGCCGGTCGGCGATTTCGTTTTCCAGTTCGGTGATCCGGTTTTGCAGCTTCAAGAAATTGTCATTCGCTTTCAGTTGCGGATAATTCTCGGCCACGGCAAAGAGACTGCGCAGCGCCGAAGTTGTACCCTGGTCGGCCTGCGCCTTCTGATCGACTGAAACTGCCTGCTGATACTGGCTGCGCGCCTGAGTCACTTTCTCCAGGGTCTCGCGCTCGTGGTTCATGTAGCCTTTGCACACTTCCACAAGGTTGGGCAGTTCGTCATGACGCTGCTTGAGCAGGATGTCAATATTTGCCCAGGCCTTGGCCGCATCGTTTTTCACGGCGATCAGGCCATTGAAGATCATGACCACGTAAATGGCTAGACCAACGATCGCAAATAGAAACGCCAGTGAAAGGATGTTGTTCATCGTGTGTCCTCCAGTACCTCACAGCCAGCCGAACTCGAGTCCCAAGATGTAAACGCATACCAGGGTCAGCGCGGGCCCGCCCCAAATCATCAACGCCGATTTCCATCCCAATGATCGGACCACGTCGCGCTGGCTCCGCCACGAAATAAAGAACGCCGGGCTATGTGTCCCTCTCATGAGCACAGTGGGGGGATGCAGGTTGAATTGCTCCTGCGCCGGTGCGGCCGCCGCCGCGCCTCCTGCGCCGGTTACCGCCACTGCCGTGGCTTGTGTCTGGTTGATCCCCGCTGCCGCCCAGGCCGCCGGGCTGGTGATCCCAGCCTTAGTGAGCGCGTCGGCAATCTGCGCCTGTTGTGCCCGATCCAGCACCACCGTCTTCGAGTTCCGCATCGCCGCTGGCGCCTCAGCGTCACTCTCGAAGCTGGTGGAGGTTGTTGTCCTAGAGAATGACAAAAGCGAGCCCAGGTTAAACGATGCCACATGTTCAAGAGCGTGTGAACTGCGCACCGGCACAGCACTCACTTCGATGCCGGGATTACTTGCCAGCGTCCCCAGAACAAACAGCGCGTTCTTGGGCTTAATGCAATACTCCTCGATCTTGACTTTGGCACTGGTGTCGACGCCGTGGGCGGTCAGGAAGCCGGTAATGTTTCCCGGAATCTCCAAGCTGCTGGAAAACAACGAATGGCTGAATTCCTCCTGGAAGTCGCGATGGATGTCCATCTCGGCGCCCTGCGGATTCACCAGCACTCGCGCCGTACCGTCATCCAGATAGAAAGGCACATGCAGGCTCTCGTCCGCTTCCTTTACCCATGAACTGTTTTTGCCCTGCTGTTTCCACTGCCAAACCATGGTGCGGTAGTAGTAGCAGGGAACTCCGGTGATCGGCGCGGTCAAAGTGTAGGGGCCGGCCGCAAGGCCGCTGACTTCAACCAACCCCATAGCCGCGCTGCGAATCTTCGACACCGGAGTGTTCATGATCAGCCGCTTTCGCTGTAGCAGTTGGAAGCCGCGGTAGAAAAGGTACACCCCAGCGACCGCTCCCAACACCGGCCAAAGCCAGGGAGTCGATGGATGTGAATTCAAGATGAATATCAGCGAAAACATCGCATCTATGACCCAGCAGAACGCATCGGGCCGAGTGTACGGGGGATCGCACTTTCGGGTCAGCAGGAAACCACTGAGAGGTCTTACGTAGGTAACGAATGGTACGATCTGCCGTCTACCGCACGGCCAACGATCGCTCTTTCAGAATCTCTTCCACCGCGCTGATTCCTGTCTCCAGCTCTTCATCGGTATTGTAGAAGTGGGGCGACATGCGGACACCCGCTTTGGGGCGGTAATCCACTAATATCTCGCGCTTGATCAATTCGCGGCAAACTTCCTGGGCGTCGGGCATATCGATTGAAACCGTCCCGCCGCGTTGCTCCACATCGCGAGGCGTGTTCACTCGCCAGCCGTGCTTGCTGGCCAGTTCAATCAGCCGTCCGGTCTGCCGTTTCGATTTCGCCCGAATGTTCTCGATGCCGGCGTCGGCAATGACCTTCAGTCCCGGCCGCGCTGCTTCCAGCGCAGGAATGTGCGGCGTTCCATTCATGAAGCGATATGGCGGATCGGTATAACGCACCGGACCAATCTCGAACGCGAAAGGATTCTGATCTGCCGTCCAACCGGTCAGTTTTGGCTCCAACTTTTTCCCCAAATCCGGACGCACATACAGGTATCCCACACCCGGCCCGCCGCACAGCCACTTTAATACGCCGCCGCAGGCGAAATCTGTATTGAGCGCTTGTACATCGACCGGCACCGTTCCGAGCGCTTGAAATGTGTCCAGCACCACCAGCGCACCCACTCTATGTGCTTTCTCGATGATGGCTCGTGCGTCCTGAATGAAAGCGCTGCGAAAGATCACATGCGAAATCGGCACCAGCAGCGTGGTTTCATCGATCGCATCCAGCAATCGTTGCAGTGGAACAGTAATGCCATCGTCGGTTTTCACCATGTGTACGCGTGCACCGCGCGATTGCTGCGCTTCCCAGAAATACATCACCGACGGAAAATTCATGTCGCTGTACACGACTTTGTTGCGTTTGCCGGAAAAGTCAAAGCAGGACGCCACTACCGCCTGGCAGGTTGTCACATTCTGGTGCGTCGAAACCGATCCCTTGGGCGCATTCATCAGCGCGCCAATCTCATCGCCCACTTCCGACGCCAGCATCCACCATCGCTCCTCCCAGGCGCGCACTCCGCGCATGGCCCAGGTGTCAGCGTAACCCTTCATGGCGTCATAAACGCCCCGTGGCATCGCGCCCAGAGAATTGCTGATGAGGTAAGTGGTCCGTTCCAGGATGGGGAACTCAGAGCGAAATCGCAGTAATGGGTCGGTCACGTAAGTATTGTACTTGGTCTTCGGAGCTTTCTCATGTGCCCGGCGCTTAGTTCGTCCGGAGGCCCTGCTCGGGGTCGACTGGCCTGTTCTCAGTCATCCCGGCACATGTAGAGAGTTCCATATTGCCAAGAACTTATTCCATCGGGTGACTTTCGTAATCGCACTCGGCCTTACTTCATTGCTGCCCATCCTACCCCCTCCTAAAATTTCAGTGGGGTCACTCCGCGCACTTTCAGTTCTCATGGCAGACACCGTCAAGCGTATGGACCGGGCCGAAATCACCAAGCGGATCGAGCGCGCCGAGAAGCTCCTCCAGAAGGGGAAGACCGACGCTGCCCTCGAAGAGTACCTGCAAGTTCTGGCCGCCGACCCGACTAATGACAGCATCTGCCAGATGTCAGCGGATCTCAGCCTCTCCTTGCAGCGTATTCCCGAAGCGGTCAGCCTGCTGGGGGCAATGTTCGAACGCCAGATTCAGGCCGGTGACGCCACTCGTGCCAGCCTTACCTACAAGAAACTGGCGCGCTTTGTGAATCCCACCTGGGAGCAGAAAGTCCGCTTCGGTGAGTTGCTCGAGAACAACAACCGCAAACTCGCTCTGGAGACCTATGAAAACGCCTTGGAAGAACTAGGCAAACAGAGCCGCAAGCAAGAGTCACTCTCCGTGTTGCAGCGAATCCTCAAGCTCGATTCCAGCGAGAAGAACCTCATCCGCCTGGGAGAATTGTCTTCCGAACTCGGTGACGGCAGAGGCGCTGCCGCCGCCTTCTTCAAAATATCAGAAATGACCCAGGCCGCCGGAGGCAACAGTGCGTCTTGGATTGAGCGCGCCTATGCCGAAGATGCCACCGACCCGCAGATCGCCCTCGCCTATAGCAAGGGCTTGGTCGACCAGGGCCAGGTCGGCGCCGCCATCTTCGTGCTCGAACCCCTGGTCAACGCCGGTTCCGCCCCGCAAGACATTCGTGAGACCTATGGGAAGGCGCTTCTGGCCGCCAATCGCCTGGCCGATGCCGAGCCCATCATCTGGCAACTGTTCGAAGAAAACCCTTCTCGGACTCAGGACGTCGCCAAACTCACTGGCCTGCTGATTGATTCCAACCAGGACGCCGACGCCGTCTCTCTGGCGCGCAAGCTGGAGCAATACCAGCGTCGCAAGGGCGACCGCCGTGCCTTTCTGACCCTCATGCAGGAAATCGTCGCTGCTCATAGGCCGTCGGCCGACATGCTCGAGTTCATGAGCGAGCAGTTCAATTCCTCTAACCGCGAAACCGACTACTGTCAGACCCTGCTCAAACTGTTCGATCTCCATTGCAGCATGGGCAGATACGACAAGGCCGCCGAGTCGCTGGATCGCGCCGCTGAAGTGGATGCCTATGAGCCGGGGCACAACAAGCGTCTGGAAATGCTGCGCGGCAAAATTGACGAGAGCCGTTTCAAAGTTATTGCTTCCCGCTTTACCAGTATGTCGGAATCGACTACGGTTTCGGTGCGCGCCGAAGAAAAATTGCTGGGTGCGGCCGCTTTGCAGGACCTCATGCTGCAAGCTGAAATCCTTGTCCAGTACGGCATGCGCGCCAAGGCCCTCGAACGCTTACAGCGCATTCAGCAGCTCTTTCCCCACGAGGAAGAGCGTAATCCCGTGTTGCAGCAGCTCTACCTATCCGTCGGTTTGATACCACACTATCCCGGAGCCGAACCCCCTGTGGCGGCTCCTGCGCCGGTTCCAGCGTCGGCTCCTGCCGCAGTCCACGCACCATCGTCGGCTGCCGATGTCAGCGGCTTTGCACGCGTGGCAGACATCACCCGCAAACTTTATCGCCAGAGCAATGCCGAAGCGGTGATGTCCACGGCGGCCAACGAAATCGGAACACAATGGAAGGTCGGCCGTTGCGTGGTCGCCATGCGCAAAGCCGGGCAGCGTCCCACCAGCACCAAGGAATTCTGCGGCCCCGGCGCGGACCCGGCCGAAGCCGGCGCCCTGGAGAAAATTGTTTCCGTTGCGCATGACGCCGTCATTCGCCACGGCAGCATGCTCGCAATCACCAACGTCCATTCTTCACTTGAACTAGCGGGGGTTCAGGACGCCTGTGATCAGCTCGGAATGGTGTCACTGCTCATCCTCCCGCTGGCCGACGGCACAGAACACGCCGGAGTTCTCCTGCTGGCGCAAAACATGCCGCAGATATGGAGTCCAAACGACGTATTGGTCCTGAAGACCATTTGCGATCAAATCCTCATCGCTCTCAACAACGCCGGTCTGCGCCGTCTGGTCAAAAGCCTGTCTGTCACGGACGAACGCTCCGGCCTGCTCAAGCGCGCGTCTTACCTCGACCTGCTAATGGCGGAAACCCGCCGCAACACTCAGCAGAGCACATCGCTTTCGATTCTGCTGCTGCAATTTGGCGAGAAGGCCGCCATGCTCAAGGAATTCGGCGAAGCAGCGATCGAATCCCTCATGCAGCAGATCGGTCAAATCTTCGCCGCCAACATTCGCCAGAACGACCTCGCTTTTCGCTACGAAGCCACCAGCATTGCCATCGTTCTGGGCGAGACCACAGAGAAAGAAGGCATCCTGGCCGCCGAAAAACTGCAGCGCCTGGTCGCCCAAATCCGCCTGCCGGAAAAAGACGAACCCGTTCGTTTCAACGCCGGACTTGCCGAAGCCGTGGTCCGCGCCGAGTACGACCCGGTCGATATCGTCACCGAAGTCGTCAATCGCGCCGAGCAGGCGATCCACCTGTCCATTGCCCAGGGTGCGGGCAAAGTCGTGGTCCTCGCCGCTTCGATTGCGGCCGCCGCAGTTGCCTGACCCGTCGTCTGGCAACATTCCCTTCGGCTTCACGTACAATTTCACGAAGTTGCACTCGATACTGCGTAAATAATGAACAGCGAAGCGAAACCGCGATGGCGCGCGTGGATCCCTACGATTGCTTTCTGGTTTCTGTTTCTAGGATCGCTCGCTTTGGGGAAGCGTTATCCCTGGCTCGACACTGTCTGGTACGCCGCGTGGATGTTGTTTCTTCTCGTCGTTGCTGTAGCCGCAGCAATCGATATCTTTCGGCATCGCCACGCCCCTGGAGGCTATGTCGGGTATCGCGGAGTTCCTCGTTGGGCGGTACGCTTCTTCGACAGCGGAGACGATTCAAAGTAGCCGGGTAAGGCAACTGTGCACCATTGGCGCTATCCTCACTCTCGCTGATACACTGCAAAGTTCAGCCGAGAATCTTAATTCCAGGAATTCATCGCTTCCGTCATGCTCAAGCCAGGAGATATCGCCATCGTCAGCGGGGCACGCACGCCCTTTGGCCGTTATTGCGGCAAGCTGAAAGACTTCACCGCCCAGGAATTGGGCGCAATCGCCGCCAAAGGCGCCATCGAACGTGCCGGTCTTGATCCCAAAGATTTCGATCATGCCGTCTTCGGCAACGCGCAACAAACTTCCGGCGACGCTCTCTACGGAGCACGCCACGTTGGCCTGCGCGCCGGCTTGCCCATCGAAACTCCAGCGCTCACGGTGAACCGTCTCTGCGGATCGGGTATGCAGGCCATCGTCAACGCCGCCCAGATGATTCAACTCGGCGAAGCCAACGTCGTCCTTGCCGGCGGCATGGAAGCCATGTCGCAGGCGCCATTCTCTATTCGCGGGCGCGACGGTTTTTCCCTGGCTCCCGGCGGCAAACTCGAAGACTCCCTGATGGTCGCCCTCCTCGATACTTTCTGCGGTTCCTACATGGCCAATACCGCCGAGCTCTATGGCGAGCAGCAGGGCATTACCCGCCTGGCGCAAGATGAGTTCGCGTTGCGCTCTCAGCAGACTGCCGATGCCGCCTACAAAGAGCATCGTTTGCAGGATGAACTGGTCCCGGTCCTGCTCAAGAATCACAAAGGCGAGCCCAGCGGCGAAACCCTGACCGAAGACGATCATCGCCGTCCTCAAACCACCATGGAGGGCTTGGCCAAACTGAAGCCCGCATTCGGCAAAAACGGCACCGTCACTGCCGGCAATGCCAGTGGAATCGTAGACGGCGCTGCCGCAGTCGTCGTCATGTCGCTCGAAGAAGCCACCAAACGCGGCGTCAAGCCCATGGGCCGTATCGTAAGTTGGGGGATCGCAGGGGTGGAGCCGAAACTCATGGGCCGCGGTCCCGTGCCGGCTTCAAAGATCGCTTTGCAAAAAGCCGGACTGACGCTCGACTACATCGACTTGATCGAAGTCAACGAAGCCTTCGCCGCGCAATATCTCGCCGTCGAAAAAGAACTCGGCCTTGATCGCACCAAAGTCAATGTGAACGGGGGAGCCATTGCCCTGGGACATCCCTTGGGCGCAACCGGTACGCGATTGGTGATCACTCTGCTCTATGAGTTGCACCGGCGCAAGAAGAAATACGGCCTCGCGACGGCCTGTATCGGCGGCGGGCAGGGAATTGCGATGATCGTCGAAAGTTTGAATTAGCTTTTTATCTGCGTTTTCTGCGCTAATCTGCGGCTGAAAAGGAATCATTTATGGAAATCAAGAAAGTCGGAGTTCTAGGTTGTGGCCTGATGGGATCAGGTATTGCCCAGGTTTCGGCCACCGCTGGCTTTGACGTCACCGTCCTCGAAGTCGAACAAAAGTTTCTCGACAAAGGCTTTGCCGGCATTGAAAAATCATTGGCCAAGTTTGCCGAAAAAGGTACGCTCAAAGAAACTCCGCAAGCTGTCCGCGCCCGCCTCAAAGGCACCACCGACATGCAAGATCTCGCCGCTTGCGACATCGTGGTCGAAGCCGTCATCGAAAACATCGCCGAGAAAAAAAAGATGTATGCCGCACTCGATGCCATCGCTAAGAAAGACGCCATCTTCGCCACCAACACTTCGTCCATCTCCGTGACCGAGCTGATGGCGGCGACCAAGCGTCCCGAACGCTTCATTGGCCTGCACTTCTTCAATCCCGTGCCGCTCATGAAGCTGGTTGAAGTCGTAAAGACCATTGCCACCGCTCCCGACGTGTACGACACCGCTTATGAGTTCGGCAAGAAGCTCGGCAAAGTTCCCGTCCGCACCAGCGATAAGACCGGATTCATCGTCAACCGGCTACTAGTGCCGTATTTGCTCGACGCCGTCCGCGCCTACGAAGAAGGCGTCGGCTCCATCGAAGACATCGACAATGCCATGAAGCTGGGCTGCGGTTATCCGATGGGTCCGCTTACGTTGCTCGATTTCGTGGGTCTTGATACCACCTACTACATCACTCACGTGATGTATGACGAATTCAAGGAACGACGCTTCGCCTCGCCGCCACTGCTCAAGAGATTGGTCATGGCCGGCTGGTACGGAAAGAAGTCTGGCAAGGGGTTCTACGATTATTCAGACCCGGCAAACCCGAAGCCGAATAAACTGTGAAATAACGCTGCTGATTAACGCGGATCAACGCCGATTTTGTACGACTTGTACGCCACTCTGTGTTTAGCATTGCTGCCTGATCAGCTTTTATCAGTGTGATCTGCGGCTTCTTGGAACTTTATGACCTACGAAAACATTCTCTACGAAAAGAAAAACTCCATCGCTTACTTCACCGTCAATCGGCCAAAAGTGCTGAACGCGCTCAACATGGCCACCATGGAAGACTTGCGGTCCGCTTTCACCGACGCCAAGAATGACGCTGCCGTCCGTGTCTGCATCATGACCGGCTCAGGCGAGAAGGCCTTCATCGCCGGCGCCGACATCGGTGAACTCAATAAGCAAGACGCCGTCAGCGGCAAGGAGTATACCCATCGCGGGCAGTCGGTGCTCGATCTCATCGAAAACCTCGGCAAGCCGGTCATCGCCTGCATCAATGGCTTCGCCCTCGGCGGCGGATGCGAAATCGCCATGGCCTGCACCATGCGTCTGGCCAGCGACAACGCCAAGCTCGGCCAGCCCGAAGTGAAGCTCGGAATTATTCCCGGCTACGGTGGCACTCAGCGCCTGCCGCGTCTGGTCGGCAAGGGACGCGCCATGCAACTCATCCTCTCCGGTGAAATGATCACCGCTCAGGAAGCCCACCGCATGGGACTGGTGAACGAAGTCACGCCAATCGCCGAGTTGATTCCCCGCGCCGAGGCCATCGCGCAGAAAATCATCGCCAACTCTCCGCTCGCGGTACAGTATTCCATGGAAGCGGTGAACCGCGGTTTCGACATGCCATTGTCCGACGCGCTTTATCTCGAGGCGGTCCTATTTAGCGTCGCCTGCTCGTCGGAGGACAAGAAAGAGGGCACAGCGGCGTTTCTCGAGAAGCGCGCGCCGCAGTTCAAAGGGAAATAAAGGTGGATGGACCTTCCTGGCGCCTTTTGAGCAACCTTTGCGTGCTTTGCGGTTCGGACTTGCAACCTTGGCGGTAAACTTCGCCAAGAACGGTCGCGAAGATCGCAGAGGGCCTGTACGCTTCGTGCGACGACTGCCACTTATCCGAAAATGAGACACGCTTCGCCAAACCGGGCGGCCTTTGAGGCCAAGCTTCGCAAGAAGGCAATCGCCGGCAAGCTGAACGCCGCCGGTTTCTGCTTTGCTATCGTTGTCGCCCGGTTCAATGAATTCATCACCGAACGTCTTCTGCACAGCGCTTACGACGGGCTGCTGCGTTCCGGCGCCCGCGAGAAAGACATCACCATCGTCCGTGTTCCCGGCTCCTTCGAAATCGCCTCCGCCGCCCGCACCCTCGCCGAAACCAAGAAGTACGACGCCATCATTTGCCTCGGTTGCCTCATCCGCGGAGACACCGCCCACTACGACGTCATCGTCAACGAAGTCGCTCGCGGCATCGGCCAATCTGCCCAGGAAACCGCCGTACCCCACGCCTTTGGTGTGCTGACCTGCGAAACACTGGAGCAAGCCATCGACCGCGCAGGCCTGAAAATGGGCAACAAAGGCTTCGAAGCCGCGCTGTCAGCGGTGGAAATGGCGAATCTGAAAAAGGCCGTCGTTGGTCGTTCGTCGTCGGTCGTTGTGAGGAGCAAAACTACGAAGCAAAAGGCGAGGCGCTCCTCGAAGACGAAGTCAAATCATTGAAAGTTACCTGCCTCTCGTCAGGAAAACTAGACTAAACTTAGTCGAAGGCTTTCGGGCCAGCGATCAACGACGAACGACCAACGACAGCTCCCATGGGTACCCGCCGAAAATCCCGCGAACTGGTCTTGCAGATGCTCTTTCAATCCGATATGGGCAAGCAGCCGCCCGACCATGTCCGCCGCACCTTTTGGGATGAGCACAAGTCGGCGCAAGACGAAGTGCGTGGGTTCGCTGAAGATCTTTTTCGCGTTGCCACCGACCATGCCGCCGAAATTGACGGCCTGATCGAGAGCCACGCCGAGCATTGGCGTATGGACCGCATGGCTGCCGTCGACCGCAATCTTCTGCGCTCCGCGGTGGCGGAACTCATCGGCTTCCCCGTCACGCCGCGGGCCGTGGTCATCAATGAAGCGCTGGAGATCGCGCGCAAGTTCTCCAGCCCTGAGTCGGTTCAATTCATCAATGGAGTGCTCGACAGCGTGGGCAAGGAACTGGAGAAGAAAGTCGTCGGCCAATAGTAGTTGGTCGTGGGCCCACTGAAGCGTTCACCGAGTCGCGGACCGTTTCCACTCTCCGACCACCACCAGACGGCCGACCAAAAGAGCCTTTAGGGCTTTACTGCAACCAGATCGGGATTGCACGTAACTCCAGGAAAAGGTTGTCCCGCTGAAGTCTGGCACAAACCTGGCGACGGAAAAGCGATTTGCTCCACGTCCGAGCCGGTGTTGGTTTGCAGAACGTGAACCGTTCCATCACTACTTCCCACGTAAAGCTGGGTGCCATCGGGGGTCAGAGAGGCGTGCAAGGGAAATCCAGTGCCCACCAGAGGGATTGCCGAGGTAGTCTTCGCGCCAATATTAAACACCAAAATGCTGTTGAAGTCGGGAGTCACGATGTACGCCGTCGAGCCGTCCTGCGAAATGATCAACTGTGAGGCTGCAAAATTGCCCCGGCCCAGATCGAAGGTCGCCGGCAACGGGTCATTGTTTACCACCGTTGGAGTGCAACCCGTCCAGAAAGTCTTCGTTGGAGGATGCGCGCTGATGATTTCAATCAGGGGCGGGGCCAATCCGATGATGTGAAACGGCGGCGGATCATTGGGAGGTCCCGGATCTCCATTGATAAGCTGGGCCTGGCCAGGCAGCGTCTTCAAAAAGGTCGGCACGGGAGACACAATAACAGTATCCGCCTGACTGTTATCGCACGTTCTCTGCACCGTAACCCCTGACGGGTTCCCCCCTGCTAAATAAGCAAACGCACCCTCAGCTAGAAAGCTCACATCGTTGGCGGGCGCAGTGAGCGGCTTGGCCAGCAACGCGTCCAGCTTGGAATACACATAGAGCGTGCTTCCGGCCAGGATAAACGCCTTCAGGCTGTCCGGCGAGAAGTCGGCCGCGGTTGCCCCCGTAATTCTGAAGGTCGCCGGAATATTCGTTGAGGCATCAAATACGAACACCTGATTGGGCGAGTCGGTGGTATCCGAGACTACTACCTTGCTGCTATCCGGAGAGATGGCCAGAACCTTGCCCGGTGTCGAAGAGAATTCATTCACTGTAGTGCCGCCCGCGGCAATCACCGATAGCCCCTTGTTTCCTAACAGCCCGGAATTTGTTCCGACGTAGATGTTCGCTCCTTTGGGATCAAAGACCAGCGAGTTCGGCGTCGCAGGCAAGATCATCGGACTGCCGACTTTCGTCGGCTGGGTGGTTACTGAAACCAATGTACTCACGCAGGCGTCGACCGTTCCACACCCTGAGCTTGAAACATAGACGGTTGCGCTCGTCGAAGTGTTGGACTCCGGTACCATCGTAACCGCGCTCTCAGGAAATATCGGTGTCGACGGCAGCAGGCCAATATTGCAGGTGGGCGGTGTGCACGACGCAACGATGGTTGCGCCCCCTCCGCCGGCGGTTGCCGTTACCGCGCCCCCGGTCACACTCACCGAGGCGGATGCCGAGGAACTCCATGTCAATGGAACGTTGGTGAGGGTGATGTTCGTGCCCGATGTGTCTGTGACCGTGGGGCTGATGTCTTTGGATGTCCCCGTGGAGCCGGTTACCTCAAGCTGAATGGACTGGACGAGGCAGGTTGTAAGACTGAAAGGCACGCTGGTGGCAGTGCCGATGATTGCGAATAGCGGTGTGACGCCGGGAATCTTGGCCGTTATCTCTACCTGATTCAGAGACTGGCCGTTGACGATATTCACGAGTCCGCTGGCCGTCGTGCTCAAAGTCGCTACGTCAGTATTCAGCATCTGCCAGCTGAATTGCCCGGCGGTCGCGGTGATATCGACGCCGCGGCTGAAGGCGGTGGCCTGATACGCCGCTGTATGTGCGACGGGTGTGCCTTCCCTGGCCGTCAGACAGGCGGACGCAGGCGCCGGCGGGACTGGAGTGATCACTACGTTATCAATGTGCTGGTGAACGTACACCCGGGTCGTGGGACTGCTCACTCCCTGGGCGCTGGCTGTGATGTCAGCGAACCCGACCGGACCCGGGGAACAGATCTGGGGGACGCTCAGAGAGTCCCATGTGCCGGCGCAAACCAGCCCATTCACCGCCACGGTCACCACAGCGCTGTTGCTGGATTGGTAAAATACCGGCTCCGTGATCGGCGTCCTGCTCGAATCCAAAGGGGTTGCGGTAAATTGCTGATTTGTTCCCAGTTCCAAGGAAACGCTATTCTGGGGGACCAGCGCGATGCTCGTTGGCACCGCGAAAGAGCTGGCATTCACCGCCTTGCCGCTGCTACAGCCGCTTTCCGCCACCACAGCACACATCAAAGCAATGACACAACCCACCTGACAAAACCTACCCATTGATCCTCCCCGCCCTCAGGCGGTTTTCCAGCATGAGCCCACGTCCAACAGGGAAATTTCCAGTGTAGAGGCAGTCCGCGTTTTCAGCAATCCTCGTACGCAGACGCCCTTTGCTGGGATGCGGACCAGCCGTGTGAACGATGTGTTGACGATGTGTCACTCAGTTGTTATATTTGTAGGGTTCCGCGAGTCATCCTTGGCTTTCCTGTAAAGCGGTGGCTTTTTTATGGCGTTCGACTGTGCGCCATGCGTGCCGCCAAAAAGCAGCCGAGCCGCTAAGATACACGTCTTCAGATTTTTTGAAGATGCCCTCGCTGAAACGCCCTGTGCGTACTTCCAGCCGTTGGAAGGCTATGCAGGGCGGTGCTGACGAAACGGAGCGCCTCCTGTTTGGGCTTGGCGCCACCGTCGGCAGCGTTAGTCAGAACTTATTTATCATCCGCCCGCGGTATGTGCGGCGGAAGCATGGCTGGCCTATCGCCACCCAGACCCTGAATCAGGGAATAGTCGAAGCTGCGGATTTCGTTGCCCGCCCGCATGGGCGTGTGGCCAAATTGCGCGGCTGAAGGAGTTCGAAGAGTGCCGACCTTCAATCAATTGGTGCGTGACGGCCGCAAGCGGCCGCGATACAAGACGGCCAGTCCGGCGTTGCAGGGGTGTCCGCAGAAACGCGGCGTATGCACTCGCGTCTACACTCAAACGCCCAAGAAACCGAACTCGGCGCTGCGCAAGGTTGCCCGCGTAAGGCTCACCAACGGGATCGAAGTGACAACGTACATTCCCGGCGTTGGCCACAACCTCCAGGAGCACTCGATCGTGCTCATTCGCGGCGGCCGTGTAAAGGACCTGCCAGGAGTGCGCTATCACGTGATCCGCGGCACCCTGGATGCGGTCGGAGTCGCCGGCCGCAAGCAAAGCCGCTCGAAGTACGGCGCCAAGCGGCCGAAAGCCTAGGAGCAAAAGCTGCATGCCAAGAAAAGGACATATCGCGAAACGAGGAACTGAGGCCGATCCGGTTTACGGGTCCGACCTGGTCACGAAGTTCGTTAACTGCATGATGTGGGGCGGCAAGAAGAGTACGGCGGAGAGGATCGTCTATTCCTCCATGACTCGCCTTCAGGAAAAAGGCGGTGGCGACGACGCCCTGAAGCTCTTTAAGAAAGCGGTCGAGAACGTCAAACCGCTGCTCGAAGTCAAGACTCGCCGCGTGGGCGGCGCTAACTACCAGGTGCCGGTCGAGGTGAATGCCGACCGCCGCACCTCGCTCGCCATTCGCTGGCTCATCACCTACTCCCGCGGGCGCGGCGAAAAAGGCATGATCGACAAATTAAGCAACGAATTGCTGGACGCTGCCAACAACCGCGGCGCTGCCATTAAGAAAAAAGAAGATGTTCACCGCATGGCCGAAGCCAATAAGGCCTTTGCCCACTATCGGTGGTAACTGGGAACTGAGTTTTCGAAGTTTAGGGAACTAGAGAGATAAAGACGTGACGGGTTCAGTCGCCAACGAACACGAGTTACGAAAAGAAGAGAGAAAGAAAGCTGTGTCCAGAACAGTTCCATTAGAGCGTTGCAGGAACATCGGCATCATGGCACACATCGATGCCGGGAAGACCACTACGACCGAGCGCATCCTTTTCTATACCGGAAAGACGCACCGCATCGGAGAGGTCCACGAAGGCACTGCCACCATGGACTGGATGGAGCAGGAGCAGGAGCGCGGAATTACCATCACCTCCGCTGCTACGACCTGCACCTGGCGTGACGTTCGCATCAACATTATTGATACCCCCGGTCACGTCGATTTCACCGCTGAAGTCGAGCGCTCGCTACGCGTGCTCGATGGCGCCGTTGCCGTGTTTGATGCCGTCCATGGAGTGCAGCCGCAGTCGGAAAAAGTCTGGCGCCAGGCCGATAAGTACGGGGTTCCGCGAATCTGTTTTATCAACAAAATCGACAAGATGGGCGCCGATTTCGAGCACGCAGTCGATACCCTGCGCAAGCGCCTGAATGCCAAGCCCGTCGCCATCCAGATTCCCATCGGTCAGGAAGACAAATTCAAAGGTGTCGTGGATCTCATCGAAATGAAATCCATTACCTGGCAGGACGATACCATTGGCGCCGAGTACATCTCCGGCCCCATCCCCGCCGAGCTCCAGAAGAAAGCCGAAGCGTTCCACACGCAATTAGTAGAGACTGTCGCCGAAAACGACGATGCCATGCTACACAAGTTTCTGGAAGGCGAAACCATTTCCGCCGAGGAGCTGCGCGCTTCTTTGCGCAAGTCCACTATTGCTCTGAAAGTGTTCCCGGTCGTTGTCGGTACCGCGTTCAAGAATAAAGGTGTGCAGCCGCTGCTCGATGCAGTGGTCGACTATCTGCCTTCCCCGCTCGATGCTGGCGAGGTGAAGGGCATCAATCCCGACAACGGCGAAGTGGTGACACGCAAGCCGGCAGACAACGAGCCGTTCTCGGCGTTGGCTTTCAAGATCATGGCCGACCCATTTGTCGGACAGTTGACTTTTATTCGCGTCTATTCCGGACAAGTCAAGTCGGGTGATTCGGTTCTCAGCAGCGGCAAGGGCCGCACCGAGCGCATTGGCCGCCTGCTCAAGATGCATGCCAACAAGCGCGAAGACATCAGCGAAATTCTGGCGGGCGACATTTGCGCTGCCGTTGGTTTGAAGAACGTCTCGACTGGCGATACCATCTGCGACGAGAGCCATCCCATCGCGCTTGAGTCCATCGAATTTGCAGTTCCCGTAATCTCCGTCGCGGTCGAGCCCAAAACCAAAGCCGACCAGGAGAAGATGGGCATGGCGCTCTCCAAGTTGGCCCAGGAAGACCCCACCTTCAAAGTTCACACCGACCCCGACAGCGGACAGACCATCATCAGCGGCATGGGCGAGTTGCATCTCGAAATCATCATCGACCGCATGATGCGCGAGTACAAAGTCGAAGCCAATGTCGGCAAGCCGCAGGTGGCTTACCGCGAGACCATCCGCAAAAAGTCCGAAGCCGAAGGCAAATACATCCGTCAGACCGGAGGTCGCGGTCAGTACGGTCACGCCAAGATCCGCATCGAGCCTAACGAACCGGGCAAGGGCTACGAATTTGTCAATGAAGTCATCGGTGGCTCCGTCCCCAAGGAATTCATCAAGCCCATCGACCAGGGAATCAAGGAAGCCATGGAAGGCGGCGTTCTGGCCGGCTATGAAATGGTCGACGTAAAAGCCATTCTCTACGACGGCAGCTACCATGACGTCGATTCCAACGAAATGGCCTTCAAGATCGCCGGCTCGATGGCGTTCAAAGAAGCCGCCCGCAAAGCTTCGCCGGTGTTGCTCGAGCCGGTGATGGCAGTCGAAGTGGTTACGCCGGAAGATTACGCCGGCGTCATCATGGGCGACTTGAGTTCGCGCCGCGGACGCATCGAGGGCATGGAGCACCGCGCAGGTTCGCAGGTAATTAAGGCGATCGTGCCGCTCGCGGAAATGTTCGGGTATGCGACCCACATGCGTTCGAGCACGCAAGGCCGCGCCGAATACTCGATGCACTTTGCGCGATACGAAGAAGTGCCGCGCAGCGTCGCCGACGAAATTATTGGCAAGTCGCAAGGGCCGAAGCGGTAGCGAATGTGGCCGAGATCCTGAGCGCAGCGACGGATCTCGTGAATAACAACTACTGAGGACGAACATGGCGAAAGAAAAATTTGAGCGTAATAAGCCGCACTGCAACGTCGGGACGATTGGTCACATTGACCATGGCAAGACCACGTTGACGGCGGCTATCACCAAGGTGTTGTCGAAGCACAACCCCAAGATTCTGTTCCGGTCGTTTGATTCGATCGACAACGCGCCGGAAGAAAAGGCGCGCGGCATCACCATCGCCACGGCGCACGTGGAGTATGAGACGGCGAACCGGCACTATGCGCACGTCGATTGCCCGGGCCACGCCGACTACATCAAGAACATGATTACGGGCGCGGCGCAGATGGATGGAGCGATCTTGGTGGTGG